>Ga0078972_1011261_pt1 | contig 16127 bp, 9 predicted proteins | sample YelNatPaOPGAMG01_FD_67568 | JGI IMG/M metagenome (GOLD analysis project Ga0078972, IMG submission 67568) | Hot spring thermophilic microbial communities from Obsidian Pool, Yellowstone National Park, USA - OP-RAMG-01 (SPADES assembly) (version 2) | ecosystem: Environmental > Aquatic > Thermal...
TTTCCTAATTTTTATTCTGCCGAGAGGATATTTTTTCTTGAGATATTAGAATTAAATTACAAATTAACAGGCGAGGCACCTTTTTATGTTAATTAATTTCCACACAATTCTTGACAGTATCAAATTTTAATTTATTTAAACTCAATATATCTTAAATTATTAAAGGTTGGGAAAGTATCAAACATTAAAATTTTTTTATTTTCAAACCACTTCATTGAAAAATTAAAATAATCTAAAGTTGCCATATTTGCTAATCCATCTCTATCTCCTATAAACAAAATATTATCTGAAAAACCTATTATCTTTTCAATGCTGTTGTATTTTTCATTATATGCAAAAATAGATATGTGATTTTTATTATTATTATTGTAAAAAAATAGTATTTTTTCATCATTATAATATCTACCAGCAATAGAATTAACATTTCCTCCACCTTTAAAAACAGTTTTCATTTTATTTAACTTTAAATCCAGAACTTTACATTTTCCATAAGCATTATCCCAAAAATAAATTAAATTGCCATTTGATTTAGGGTCAATCCAAATTCCGGATGGTAAACCCAATAAACAATTTTTTAAATTATTACAAGAATCCAAATCAGCCATTTTTTTATATTTTCCACAAATAGTTTTAATCTCTAATTTGTTTATATCAAATCTTCTTATTATATTATTTTCTTTTTCAGTAATATATATATAATTGTTCCATCCTGCTAATTGAGCAGATCCTGATGATAATCTTGCTTTATTGTTAATCCCATCAATACAGCCTGGTAAATTGGGATCACCAATAAAAGTTTTTAAATAATTTGTAATTAAATTGACTCCTCTTATGCTTGCTTTATCCTTAAAAAAATACCATGGCTCTCCATCCTTATATAAAACAACACCTGAAAATGGATTTAAACATATACTTTCATCTTTATAACCATCTTTATAATTTTGTTCTTCTTTACTTATATGACCTGCAACATCTTCTTTTATACCATTTTCATATATTTTACATATCATTTTCTGTTTACCGGTTGAAACAATTAATGTATTACCAAAAAAATCAAATCCTGTTATTTCTGCCCATCCTGTAAAACTTGCTGGTTGATAATTACCTGCCCACCAGGAAAAACCCAATAATCTATTCACCATATTACTTTTTAAATTTATTGTTTTTAGTTGTAAAGATTTTGTGTCGCAAACATATAAAAAATCATCTTTTATTTCTAAATTATCAGGCGCTCTGAATTTTGCATATTTTCTATGAACTTCAAATTTAGGATAATTATAATTATCCCCATTTCCACCATCAGTAAAATTTTCAATTAATCCATCTTTTAGCCTTACCCTGATTACTTTTCCCATCAATGGATTACAAGTATAAAAATATTTTTCATTACTATCAATTACAAGAGATTTGAAACCAGCACCGATTTTAAATAATGTATAACATTTATCTTTTTCTGGCTCTATGACTCTAATACTTTCATTATCATATATATATATTTTATCTCCTTTTGAATTTACACAAATCCCATCCGGAAAACTCATCTTTACATTTGTTGTCAAACAAGAACCATCTACATAACCAGCGATTCCATCTGTTCCTGCTAAAATTGATGATATAGATGTATGGATATCAACTTTAACAATAATTTGATTCTTTTTATCACAGACATACAAATATTTACCGTCAGTAGAAACTGCAATGTAAGATATATAATTATATCTTGCTTTATTACCTTTACCCCTGATACTTCCCGGTGTATTTAATTTACCTGAAAAATTATCAAAATAATCTTTTCTAAAATCATAATACATAATATTATGATAAAACCAGGAAGACATCCACAAACGATTGTTAACAGCATCAAATCTCATATCTGTTATGCCATCAGGAATTTTACATTTATTTCTAGAACCGGCAATTAAAGTAACTCTATTATACCAATCACCCCCTATAAATTTATTTATTTTCCAGGTATTTTTATCTATACCAATAATATATGAAAAATCACCACCTATAAAAATTTTACCATGGCCTTCGGTAATTGAATATGGGAAATAAGGCAAATGTGCATTTGGAGTATTTAATACAAAATCTGCTATTTCTCTTGATGGTGTTATTCTTTTTACTTCAATAGTTTCAGATTTAATAAAAACGAAAAAAATGAAATAAAATAATAATAAATATTTTTTAATTTTGTCACTCATGATAATAATTTTACTATTTCAAATGAAAAATTGCAATAAGAATTTTTTATAGATAGTATCCCCTCAGTTATGATAGGTTTTTATAAAATATAAAGTAAATTTTTTTGCTTTACTTTTTTTACCTGCATAAAATCTCCCCCTGCCCCTTCTATGAAAGTGGCTGTCAAGAGAAAAATGCATCCAAGTCACCTTTTTCACCTTCTCCCACCTCTCAAAGTACTTTTATCTCGTTTTTCTCCATCCTTCTATTAGAGGTCTTTTTCAGCCTCACGTTATTCATTCGGTCCCCGGAGCCTCACACTCTTTAAAGGCTTTTTACTACAGCCAAGGGGTCAGAAGAGGTCCCCGGGGAATTTATTTTTTTGTTTTTTTTATTATTGAGTAACGAGATTATCATTTTTTTTGTTTTCCTTATTTTACTATTGTTCCTTTTTCTCTGGTTTTTATCTTATAATATATTTTCCTTATCTTATGATATTCTCCTTTCTCTATATTTATCTTATTTATATCAAATCTCTTTTTCTCTCTCCACATCCTATAAAGTATTTGTGCTAACCTATGGGCTACACTTACTATTGCCCTCTTATATCCATGCTTTGCGCATATCCGCATAAAATATGGATTTAATGGATTTTGTGGATTCCTTGCCTGTTGCGCTGCCTCACATAACATCGCTCTTAACTCTGCTGATCCTCTCTTTGTTATATGTCCATGTCTCTCTTTTCCCCCTGAATTATATGTCGATACTGCCAACCCTATATAACTTACTACTCGTGAACTATCTCGAAATCTTTCTGGTGTCCCTATTGTCGCTATGTATGTTGCTGCTGTTATTGGTCCTATTCCTGGTGCACTCATCAGTATCTCTACCGTCTCCTTATATGGCAACAACGCCTCTTTTAATTCCTCCTCTAATTCTTTCACCTTTATTGCCGCTATTTTCCATACTTCGTAGTGCATCTTTGCATGCTTAATAAAATATTCTTTACCTCCTGACTCAAACATCGTTCCCCAATTCTTTTCTGTCCTTAAAAATATATCACTCACATTTATCCCGTTTCCTCTAAACATATATTTCGCTGCATTTACTTCTCCTGTGCATACTCGCACATAATGTCTTCTCCTCTTTATTATATTCCTTAATTTCTCTATTTTCTCGTCTGGAATATATACTATTGTTTGATATATCCCTCTCCTTATCCCATCGCATATCTCATATGCATCTCGCCAATCTGATTTCTGTCCTATTCGCCTTGCTTTTGCTCGAATTTCTCTTGCATCTATTACTATTGGCTTCATCCCTAAAAAAACTTAAATATCTGCTAAGCCATGTTGCTTGTTGTCCGCTCTCCAATCCTATTTCTGTCCCTTTCATCAATTCTCCTCCGCCAACCTCTCTTAAAAACTTTTCTATCTCCTCTGTCCTTGTTGAAACTTCTTTTTCCTTTACTACTTCGCCTTGTTCATTCTGCACAACACAAAAACTGTCTTGCAATGCACGTCCATTCCGATGTATAATTTCTCCATGGCTGTATCTCCTTATTATTTTTTTTGAGGCGCTATTTGCGACCTCTCTTATTAGTAGGATATTATATCCTACTTTTTGGAGGGCAGCCACTTTCATGATAACTCTCTTTAAAAAAGAGGGGAATTAAAAAAAATTTTCATTTTTATTTCTCCTTTTTCTAAAGGGAGATTAAGAGGGATTTTCAATTTTTATTATCACTTCCTATAACTGAGAGATTACATGATAAACCATATTTAGCTTTATTAGAAAATGTAGATAATGGTAAATTATCTGTTCTTGTATATTCTAATCAAAACTGGACAAATGTTGGTGAACCAAGTTTTTGTTGTTCATATACAAATATTGATAATTTAAATTTAAATGTTAATAATGGTGTTGCTTATATAGCTTTTAGAGAATTGTGTAATGGATGCTACTATAAATTTAGAGCATATAAATGTTCAGATTCTGGATGTGTTAGTATAAGATTTGGGAATACAGATACAGGTTCTTACGCGAGAAACACAACCAATATTCCATTTGTATTTTTTTCGTACGAGAAGGCCTGTATAGGTGCCGGATATTATGTTAATCTTGCTGATTACTTTATTATAAAAGGACCAATTGTAAATTATTTTTCTTCAAGAACTAATAAAGCCATATATGCAAATGATTTTAATGATATATAGTTGACGATGACAAGAGATTTACAAACAAAAAAATAGTACGCCATTATATAAATAATGTTTGGAAAGATGTTGGTGCACCAATTGAAGACAATAATTATAATATGCAATATTCAATTTATGCATATAATAATATACCATATGTATCTTTTAATAACTCTCAATGGTTTAATCAACCAATTTTAGTAATATATTATAAATAATTAAAAAATAAAAAGTAATAAAAATAAAATATTAAAATTTAATTTAAAGTTAACATATAATAAGGTACAGGAGCATATTCAGCCCATTCACTTTTTTTATACATAAATCTTATTACATGTGCTAAATACCATTCATAATTATCATATGTATTGTATCGTATAATTTTTATTTTCTTTTTTCCTTTATTAAATTTTACTGGTAAAATGTATTCTTTATCACCTTTTTTCTCAAATATCAATCTATTATCAATTATTATTTTAGCATCATTTAAATTATACAATTTAAAACTATAAATATCGTCTTCTTTTATATCAATATACCCCGACCATTCAATAACACAATCATTAGGTCCTACAAATCTATATTCAGGCCTATTATAAGAATAATATAACCTATAATCTAAAACTGTTTGTAGTGATTTATATACAACTATATTTTTATTATTGTCTTTATATTTTGCCAATAATCCAAAAATTTTATTTGAATCAATAAAATATTTATTCTCAATTATTTGAAAATCAGACATATCTTTATTTTTCCATTTTAATTCTATTGTATTATAATTCCCTTTATTTAATATTATTTTTATTTTATGAAGGCCTTTATATAATTCAGTTGCTTTATTTATATTTTTATCATCAATAAAAATTAATAAATCAGGTATATTAGATTTAAATTCATAATAACCATAATCAAAAACATCTAATAATCCATTAATAATAATTTTATCATAATCAATATTATTAAAATAAACTGGAAATTTCATTTTCTGATTTTTTATTTTTACTTCATTTTTATAAAAATCAACGTTTAAATTAAAAAGATTTTCTATATCATTAAAAGGTATTTCAGCCCTAACCAATTTAACAAATTTAACTATTGGTTCATATAAATAAAAAATTTCATACTCATAATTTAAATCTATTGTTTTATCAGGATATTTCCATCCATAACAATATTTAATATTTGAATTTTTATCAAACTGCCAAAAATTATATTCCCAAAAAACTTTAATTTTAATATTTGGAAAATACTCTTTAAAAATCGGAAACATTCTATAATATATTCCTTCACTATTAATAGAAATTGATTTGTTTTCATTATTATATAGTTTATATATTTCAAATAGTGAAATATCATAAGATTTAATTAAAAAATCTGTTTTTATTCCAAGTATATTCCCTAATAAATCATCATAATTAAAATTTATAAAAGGTGAAATATAAATTTTTTTATCTACATTTTTTTTGATATAATCAAACATTAATTTTTCTGTATTACGATAATAACTCAGTATATGTGGGTCATTTGGAAAAACAACAAAATAATTATACAAATTATAAAATCCAAACCATAAAACAATATACACAATAATAAATGGTATTACAAATTTGAATATTTTTTTGTTTAAATTCTCTATATTTATTATTATGCTTTCTATTCCTAAAGATAAAGTAATAATAATTGCTGGTATTGAAAGTACTGTTCTTGCTGGATATGGGTCTTCAGGACCAAGCCGTGATAAAAAACCAGGTAATAAACCAAAAAACAACCATAAAATAATAAATAAACTTGCTTCCTGCTTTATGGTAATCAAAAGATAACCAACACCAACAATCAACAAAAAAGAAGAAAAACCATCCAAGAAATTCTGGGATGGAATGTTATGACAATGTCCATTTGCTGCTTCAGTAAAAAACATTTGAATATTCATTATTATATGGTGAACTAAAGTTTGCCAATCACTAAAATTAGATGGAAATCTATTTAGTAAACTAACATATTCCATTCGCTTAAAATATTTATCTGGAAAATGTATCATATAATCTATAATTGGCAAAAAAGTTAGAAATAAAGCCAGAAGCATTAATACTATTCCCTGCCAATTATTTAATATATATTTCCTTTTGTCTTTTAATAATAATAAAATAAATAAAAATGGTGGTATAGGTGAAGCTTTGGCAGCACTATAAAAACCCAAATTTATACTTAAAATAATTCCAGATATTATAAAAAATAGTGGTCTTGAGTCCTTTAAACCTTTAAAGAAAAAATAATATGCAGCAGTTGCAAAAGCAGGAACCCAACCCCATTGCAAAACAATTCTACTATAAAATATCTGCATAAAAAATAAAGGCAATAAAATTGATGCCATGACTGCAACGCGTCTATTAAAAATATCCTTAATTAATAAATAAACAAATACTACTTCAATCGCTGAAACAATAATTGTTAACCATTTAGCAACAACAAAATTAAAACCAAAAATTTTTCCAGCAATCGCAATTAATAAATAATAAGACAGACACATACCATTATATAAATCTTCCTCAAGAATTATGGGATAAATTGCTCCTTCACTTAATTTTTTTCCCATCCTCAAACTCAAAATCTCATCACCAAGAATCCCCGGTGGAACTTCCATTAATTTATAACTAAAAATTAAAAAACTTAAAATAAAAATAAAAGCAGTATAAAAAACATCAAATTTAGTTGTTGTTATTTGATTTGCAGATGATATTTTAAAATATCCGTTAAATGATAATGTCCATATTAAACTTCCTAAAATAAAATAAAAAATTGCAAATTGAAAATTATATTTTTGAATATGGTAAAAAGTTAAATAATAAAGATACAATGATAGAGCAAAAATTAAAAATTGGAAAATCCTTAATTTTATATCATAAGTTTGTTTATAATCATTTTTCCCAGATTCATCTTCAGCTGTTGATTTTAAAATAAAAATTAATAATAATTGAATAAATAAAAATATGTAAGTTATTGTCACTAATATCTTTTTATTAGTTTTAATAAAATATACTGCAAGGCAACTTAGCATTATGGCTATTATTATTTTTGCAATTAATATTTTTAAACTATATTGCTTATAGACAGGGATTATTGAAGACAATATCGATTGGTCCTTATTAAAAATATAAAAAAAAGTAAAAATAAATATTAATCCAAAAATAAAAAATATAAGTGCTTTCCATATTAAATAATTATGATAAAGATAAAAACTGTAATTTAATAAAATAACGCCAATTAAAAAATATGATAAATCATAAGCAATTTCTCCTGTTATAATTAATTTATCTGATAAATCATTACCTTTTTTGAAACTGTCAATTATTTTTTTTAAACCAATCATTAATAAAGATAAAATTATTATCTTCCCTATTTCAAAAAAATCTTCACTTACAGTTTGTTCTTTTTTTATAAATACAATAAATAAAAATAAAATTATAAATATTAAAACCATTAAAATATTATAAAAGTTTTTTTTCATATTTAGCCGCCTGTTTTATTTATTATTACCATATTAACTATTTCCTGTTTATCAGTGTATAATTTTATTTCATATTTTGATTTAATTAAATAAATATTTGTATTTATTTTAACATTTCTTATTTTATTTGAAAATATATTTTTTATTTCTAAATATCCAGATATTTCTTTATCAGTGCCAATAATATAATTTCCTTTATCAAGTTCAATATTTTTAACAATAGCAGGTACAGTTTTTGATATTATTATTTCAAATTGATTTTTTTTATTATCAAAAAAAACAGGGTTTCTCAAATCATCACTTAATAAATAAGCAGGTATATAAATTTTATTATCATTATATTTAATCCCTATTTTAGAGCTGTTTTTATTTATCCACATAATTGAAGTAATTTTTCTATTGATATTTTCTATTTTAAACAAAACAGGCACATAGTTATTTTTAAATTCCTGGCTATCTGCTATTTGTGCTTCGCTTGTATAACAGGGGCCAATACTTCCCCAGGGGCCACAAAAAATAATTATGTCAGGTTCACGTGCTAATATGTAATAACCATCACCCATATTATGCCCTATACGTTTATCTAAAGGATTTTTTTTAGAATATCTTGGAATATAATAATCATTTAAACCAAGCGAGTCAATAACCGGTAAATCTGACCAGAAAGGAATACTTCCTGCAGAAGATGTAACAACTGTTGGTTTTGGCTCATTAAAACCATTTTTAAGCATAAAAGCAATTTCTTTTCCTTCCCATTCCCACAATTCTGCTTTGGCTTTTTTTATTATCCTGTCATTGAATTGACCTTTAAAATGAAATAATAATAAAACACAAAATAAAAATATAATTGTAAAATTTAAAATTTTTGATTTTTTATATAAATTTAAAAAATTATTTAAACTTATAATTAAAATAAAATTAATAATTAATATAACAATTGTAATATGCCTGTAAGCAGGAAGTATATCACCCCCTATTAAAAGTAAATATAAAAGCCATATAGATAAATAAGAAAATAAAAGTATTAATAATTTATCCTTAAATGACAAAATAAAAAAAACTAAAATAAATAAAATAACCGGCAACTGTGATTTAAAACCATTTTTTAAATATACAATTCCGGAATCAAATTGCCATTTACTTATGCCTAGTTTTATATAAGCAGGATTTGGGATTATATCTCCATAATAAAAAATTCTAAATATTATTTGTGCTCCAATTAAAATTATAACAGGTAAAATAAAATAAAATATATTTATTATATTTTTTTTGTTTAATCCATTTAATATAATAAACGAAACCATTAATATTAAAACAAATAAAATACTGTCATTTCTTGTCAAACACATCAAACCAAAAAAAATTCCAATCTTTAAATAATTTTTTTTCGTTATTTTATTATTAATTAAGTCAATTGTATAATAAAAAGAAACTGCAAATAAAAAATTTAAAAGTGGTTGTTCCATACCGCCAATTGCCCATACAGCAATTGGGCCTGAAAAAACATAATATAAACTAACTAACAATAATACAAAAATATTTTTATATTTTAATTTGTCATATATCAGAAAAAAAATAAATAAAGTTAAAATATTAAATGCAATTCCTAAAAATCTTACAAGAAAAATCAAATCAATTTTAAATAATCCAAATAAAGAAATTAATAAAATCCATAATAAATTGGAATATCCTTCTACAGGCACACCATCTGTCCATGTTAATCCCTTACCCTGTAATAAACGCTTTGCATATTGTAAAGAAATTAAAGAGTCGTCAGATATAAAAGGCAAATAATAAAATGAATGAAATAATAAGATAATTGATGATAATAAAAAAAATAAAATTTTTATAATATCAACTTTTGAATATTTTAATTTAAAAAGCATTAAATTAAGTAAAAATTATAATTATTGAAAATATGCATTTAGTTTTAATTATGTTTACCTTGGGACAGCAGAAATTTCTTTTGAATACGGACTTTCCTTGTCATCTTTTCCAACTGTTGTTACAACAAAATAACAACGCAAACCACTTTTTAGCGGTGAAACTTTTAGATAATATCTTGTAGGCGGAACAGGGGTTTTTGTTAATTTATAATATTTACCGCCTGGCTTATAACTCATATACACATTATAACCCTTTATTTTATCTGCCTGCACTTTATCAGGTGCTGACCAAGTAACTATGATATTTTTTGTCCCTGGTTTTAGTCTTACAACCTTGGGTGGTTGGTTTGCAACAGGAGTTGGTGTTGCTGTTGGCTCTCCGACATTAATAGTAAGCCCTATTCTATGTGACTGACCCAAAATACCATAAGGTATAAATGCATAATCAAGAGCAATATCAACACCTGTAAAATTTTTTGATATACCAAATCCGGTTGTAAGACCTGCAAGTGCGCCTAAATCACTTAAAAAATTCTGTCCATTAAACCTGTAACCGAGTCGCGGAGTAAAATTAATATCACTTATATTGAATGAATATTCAAAACCGGTCTGCAATTTAAATGGCATATTTGCCGGTTGTATGGAATATATACCATCTAATGCAAAAACAAATTTATCTCTCGGATCGCTCTCTGATGTAAAAAGTCGCGGTAGTTTATAACAAATACCAAATTTTAAATTTAATGGGAGTGGCGCATCAGGAGCACCTTCTATCTGGTTCATTTGCATAAATGTGACATTTTGAAATACAATACCAACATCAAACCCCTTAACATTGGTATTTGAAAGTATCCCAATATCCATTGCCGGTATCCAGCCCTGTTCATTTGCAATTTTCTGGTTTATTACTTTTATTGTTGCACCGATTGAAAACATTTTTGCTGCCTGCCAGCTATATGAAATTCCAATAACAGCACCACCTGCCCCCTGATACTCTGCTCCAGATTGTCTCTTATATGCTTCATAATCATAAGAATAAGAACCATCCGGAGCTTCTTTTGTTATTTCAACATCACTTATACGCACAAGCAAAGTAGTTATTCCAATAGTACCCCATATATCTAATCCAAGTTGCTGTGCAGGAAAAGCAACAGCTAAATATTCATAAGATGTATCTCCATAATTTTGATTATGCATAAAAGCAAATTGTGGATTTTCAACTTTTACAAGATTTCCTGGATTCCACCAGGCAGCATCAACATTATCAACTACTGCTGTATATGCCTCTCCCATTCCAGAAGGTCTTGCTCCAACTCCTAAATTCAAATATGGTGATGCAGTCACGCCACCATATTCAGCAGCAAATATATTTGAAAATATAAATATCAAGCTTAATAAAATTAATATTTTTTTCATTTTGCTCTCCTTTTTCTATGGAGTATATACCGGGTCGCAGTTATAACAAACAATTATTCTGAATGTCTTTGTTTCACCAGAAGGACTTTCTAAAACAAGATAATAAAGCCCAGAAACAACTTTTGTGCCATTTTTATTTAAACCATTCCAGGCAAATCTGCCCTGATTGCTATTAAATACTCCATCCTTTACCAGCGAACCATCCATTGCATATATATAAATTTTTGTCTGGTCAACAACATTATCAACATAAAACATACGTGAACCTTTATTAGGATTATATGGATTGGGATAAACATGTGCAAGTGATAAGTCAGCATTGGGGGGTAAAGGTGTTGGTGATTGAGTATTAGTAAATGTTGGCGTAGGTGGTGGTGTTGCTGGTGTATCAGTGGGTGTTGGCCAGCCACCCGGTGGCATTGTCATTGTAGCAGTAGGTGTAGGTGGTGGTGCATCTACCCATCCACAAAATTCAAGAACATCATCAAGCAAAGATTCATGATATGTTGCATTAATTGCATTTTTGGTTGGAGATGATACATCAGGTCCATTATTTAATATTAAGACCTTATAACAATATGTATTGCCACCCGGGCAAGTTGTATCAGTAATATGATTTACAGCATAAGAACTAATTATTCCAATTGGTATATATGGATGCCCGCCTCCCGGTGTATTTAACGACCTGTAAATATGATAGCCAGTAATAGGGACACCAGGCGTTGGTTCAGGAGTAGGCCAATCCCAACCAATATACGCGCCAATAACATTTGAACCAATTTTTGCTGTTGTTATAGATACATTATTTGGTGCTCCATATTCTGGAAAAGCAGTATCCGCACCCAAAGTTAAATAGTCATAATACATTATAATTTGTTTTGAATCTGGTGGATATACACCACCTATTGGACTATTAGGCCATGCTTTTGTATAATCAGTATTAACTGCATTAATTTTTATACCAGCAATATTATTAATATCCAAATAACTGCTATTAACTATATCATATTGGTTCCTTAAATAATTCAAAGAAGCAGTATAATGGATTGTCCAATTTCCACCTGATTGGGGCGGAACTGTAATAGCACCTGCTGTAATTGTTACACCATTGCTGCTATATAAAGCAGCGGTCTGTGAAATTGATGCTGGTGCCGAATTTTTGTAAACATTATCAAAAATATAAAACCTAAAATAATCATAACAGGACCAATCCTGACTACCACCGGCGCATCCCTGATTTTCAAATAATGTAGACGGCAAATAAATATATTCACTGCTGCCATATTCATTCCCAGTCCATGTTATACGCAAATATCCTGTACCAAATCTTGATGTTGGCGAACCCAACTCAGGTATAACATTTAAAGAAATACCAGGTGTAGAATAAGGCGCTGGAGCATATCCCTGCCATGCAGTCCAGTCATTATGAGAATCAGCAGGCGGTCCGCTTGTCGGACAGGTTCCTGCAGATGGTCCCTGCATTGCATTAACTAAATACGGTCCATATTCATAAGGTGGATAACAATTTTCTTGCCCAGGTGTATAAGCATTTAATAAATCAGAATTTGTATTATTATGAAACAAATTTAAAATAAATAAAACCAGTAAAACAGAAAGGATTACTAAAATATTTCCTGTAATTTTTCTCATAATATCTCCTTTCAATGCCCTTGTTTATTTAATTATATTTAATAAATTAAATAATGTCAATAAAATTTATATATTTATCGGGAAAAAATTATAAATCTTTAGGTTTTTTAATTAATGAGCATCTGTGATAAAAATTTCAATTAATACTGAATTTATGAAAATCAAGCCAGTAAAAATATTGGCATATAAAAAGTTAATTTTGTTTTGTTTATTTATTACAACCATTATACTAACAGGCACAATAAGAACTATTAAAAACATCCAGATACGATGAGTTTCTGCTCTTGCTGTGCAGCTTAAAAAATTAACAATTAAAAATATAAAAGATAATAAAGAAAATGGGTCCATTTTTATTTTTCCAGTCAAAGCCATAATATATCTATAAAAATATAATAAAATTAATCCTACTGATATATATAAAGACCAGTGAATAAAATTTAACCAAACCCACAATTTATAAGGTCTGAAAGATATAATATCAATATGAACTAATTTAGCAATATTAAAAGATTCAAAATAATTAAATTTCCCTAAAAACAATACCCAGATTAAAAAATGAAATAAAAAAATACCTGCAACAAAATAAATACACATTTGAATAAAATTAAATATTTCATTTTTATCTATTATTTTATTTATATTTTTTTCATAAATAAAATAATAAATAAATAAAAATGGTAGTAAATGCCACAAGCCAAAAGTTAAATAAGAATTAATTCCAAAAAAAATACCTGATAATAAAAATAAATACCATTTATTTTTATCTAAGGCAAATAAATAATAAAATAAAGTAACTGAAAAAATCAGCACAATAATTGAATCTATGCCTGCTATTGATAATATTAAACTATTTGCACTCATAGAATAAAAAAAACACCCAAAATATGAAATTATATTATCTTTAAAAAATATTTTTAAAATATAAAAAAGAGGGATAACAGTTAAAGATGATAAAAAAGCAATTATAATTCCAGCAATAAAAGATGAAGGGGAAGTAAATTTTATAATCAACCAGTATAACAAAACAGGTAATATTGGATGCCCTTTAATATGAGCATTATCTCTTTCTTTTTGATGTATTGATGTGTAGTCCTTTATAAAATTATAGAAATTATCTTTATATTTTTCTGCAAAATAATAATATGAACAATTATATTTAGATTCTATTTTTTCTTTTATTACATCAATTCCTTTATCACTTAAATCAGCAATTACAAATTTACCTATAAATGTAAATAAAATTAAAATTATTATTAGAAATATATCTTTTTTTATTATTTGTTTTCCAACTAAAAAATTAAAAATAAAAATCGCAAGTAAAAAAAATATCGGTAAAATCAATCTGCTAACATCATTAAACTTTGAATGAAACACAAGATTCATATGTTCTCCACTGCCTCTGAGGCAAATATACCATTTCAATGTTTTTCTATCCAATACAGTTATTGTTTCTTTTGATAGAAATACTAAAAAAATTATAAAGGCACTTAATACGAAAAAAAATAAAAAAATATATATATCTGGCTCATAATCATTATTCATAAATACATAATTTTTTTTATAAATATAAAAAATATAAACAGCAAACAAAAAATAAATAACAAATACAGAAAAATTTTCAGGATAATTTGCTGAAATAAAAATAGCAATAAATAATGGCAATAAAGAAAACAGATAAAATCCATTTATTTTATAATAATAAAAACCCAACGAAAGTAAAAACAAAAATGCTAAAATATAAATTGAATATGAAGAATAAATAATTTGGAAAAAAACATAGTCCAATATTAAAAATTGTAATAAAATAAAAAATAAAATTGTAAATAAAAGATTTATATGATTGTTGCTCCCTTTTGAATTATTTTTCATTTTCTTTTAAGAAGGTTGTTTTATAATATTTAATTGTTTCTTTTAATCCCTGTTCCAATTTCCACATATTTTTAAAATCAAGTTTTTCTTTTGCTTTTGTGATATCTGCACAACGCCTTTTATAACCTTCCGGTGCATTTTTGTTATACTTGATTTTAACATCTCTGCCTGATAATTTTATTATCATTTTCACTAAATCTTCTATTGTTATTTCTTCGTCACTGCCAAGATTTACAGCATCTGCCACAGGATATTTTTCCATAGAAAGTAACATACCCGAGACGGCATCTTTTACATATAAAAATGAGCGTGTCTGTTTACCACTTCCTAAAACTTCTATTTCCCCTGTTTTTGTATTAAATACTTTATTTATCAAAGCAGGTATAACATGTGCCTGTTCCAAATCAAATTTATCCCTTGGTCCATAAGCATTATATGGCCTTACTATTGCAACATTTGTTCCATACTGGCGCCTTAACATTTTACCTGCAATTTCCAATGCTCTTTTTGCCCAGCCATAACCTTCGTTTGTTTCTTCAGGAATATCTTTAAATCCTTCTGTTTCTGGTGTAGGAATGATTGAATTTCTCGGATAAACACAGGCAGAACTCACAAGTAAAACATTTTTAATTTTATTTGTTGAAATTGCTTTTACAATATTTGATAAAATAAGCAAATTATCAATATAAATATCTGACATATATTTTAAATTGTATCCAATGCCACCTACTTTTGCAGCAAGATGCATTACAATATCAAAATTTTTAATTTTTTGCAAACACTGTGTATTCTTAAAAAAATTTATTTTTAAAAATTTTATTTTGTTTTTTAAAGGACTTTCTTTTAAATGTCCTATTGATAAATCACCGCTTATAACTTTTGCCCCTCTTTGTACCAATTCTTCACATAAATGTGACCCAATAAATCCGCCACCACCTGTAACAAGAACTTTTTTATCTTTCCAGTAATTACTCATATTTTATTCTCCTATGTTTATTAATTATCAATTTTCAATTTACGATTTGCATTTTTAAAACATAAAATATCTAAATTTTTTGCTATTCATTTTTCGTTTTATTTAAATTGTAAATCGTAAAACGTAAATTGCTTGATTTTCCATTTACTCGCTCTCTTGTTTTCGTTCTGATTTAAGGCGTTGATTATTTGCCCTTACATACCAATTTTCATTTACTGTTTGCTATTTTTTCTTTTTTCAATCCGAAATTGCCAACTAAAAATCAACAAGGAAATTAAATCTCCCCTACCCCCTCTTTTTCAAACTGTCCATTACCCACATCTTCTTTTTTAATAAGAAGCAGGTATATCCTGATTTTTGAGGAAAATTACGGGTGGTTCGCAGTGTTGTCTAGTTTACTTACTCCCAATTTTAACGCCCTTCTTAATCCTATCTAAGGG
>Ga0078972_1011264_pt1 | contig 16123 bp, 12 predicted proteins | sample YelNatPaOPGAMG01_FD_67568 | JGI IMG/M metagenome (GOLD analysis project Ga0078972, IMG submission 67568) | Hot spring thermophilic microbial communities from Obsidian Pool, Yellowstone National Park, USA - OP-RAMG-01 (SPADES assembly) (version 2) | ecosystem: Environmental > Aquatic > Thermal...
TTAAAAGGGCATCGTCTGCCAATTCGCTTTTGGGCCATCTATCCAAAACTTTTTGAAACTCCTCAATTGCATATTTATAACTACTAAATACGCTGAAATAGATGTCTCCAATATCATATTGAGCATTATCCTTTTCTTCATCTTTGCCTTCTGATAGGATTTTGATGTCTATTTCTAAATCTCCTATTGCATTAATCCTATTCCTTGCTTTGACCGCAACATCTGTCCCAAGCCTTGAATATTTTTGGAGAATTTTATTATAGGACTCTACCGCGTCATCATATCTCTTTTGAATAAAGTATATGTCACCGATAGCGAGCATAGCGTTGTCAGCAGAATCGCTTTCTGGATATTGGTCTATAATTTCCTGATAAGTAGATAGAGCTTGATCGTATTTTTCTTGCTGAAAATATGAATTTGCGACCTGCAACTTTGCATTATCAGCCCTTTTGCTTTCTGGATATTTCCTTGCATACTCTTCAAACTGCATATTTGCTTCATCAAGCATATCCAATCCCTGTAATTCTTTCGCTTTTGCGTAAAGCATATCTGCTTCTTGCTGTGGCGTTAGATTAACTTTTGACACAGAACATGCACTAATTGTGAAAATAATTGTTATTAATAAAATGCCGATTAAAAACCTCATCTTAATCACCTCAATTGACTATGATATAAAATTATTATTAAGTAACTCCTCCCTATTTAAATAATATCACTAAAACGTTATTAATGCAATTAAAAAGGGTAATGTCAGTCAGAAAATCAATCTTGACTTACTATATCTAATGTGATACATTTTTATATGTCACAAAGAGCATTTATTTTTCTTTTGAAGAGCTAAAACTTAACAAGAGGTGTTACTTTGGGAAGGACATATTATTCTGCTGAAAAAGATATGGAAGATAAGGTTCGGCGAATTGAGCAGGACTTCAACAGAATAGAGAATCGTGAAGACCGAAAATTTATGGCAGTCGGAATGCCTGTTGACTTATGGTTAGAAAGCGGTTTTGACGAAGGCGGTATACTTGTTATAAATAGTGATGTGAATATACGTTCTAATATTGCTAATTCATTAAGAACGAGGGGATATAAAGTTCATGAGACATCAGGTGGTCCTGATGTTATGTCACTTTTACGCAAATTTAGCTTTAGTTTGATGATAGTCCCATGGGTTATGTTTGAAAGAAGTGGGGATTTTGTAAGCCTTCTTCGCAAAGCTTTTCCACAGACAAGAATTATTATTACTTCTCCCAATTTTGCATGGTCTAGCGAAAATGTCGTTGGTGCAAGTCATGGCAAAAACGCCCTTGATGCTGGGGCTTATTCTTACGTTCCCGATAAACATATTGATAGATCGTTATTGACTTGTGTTGAATCAGCAATGAAATCACACGAGAGATCATGTCCTGTCTTAATGAATGGATTAGCATGTAATCTAAAATGCACTTTATAAATCCATAAGTAACTTAAAACTTGAAAATAAACGGATTATAAGCTATCATTATTAAGCAGTTTTCAGTTTAGAGTTTTGAGTTTTGAGTTAAGGAGACCTAACTACCATGATGAATTTTATAAGGAGTAAGCTCAAATTCTTGATGTGGGTTGTCGCTATTGGTTTTGTCGGTGGACTATTCTTCATTGGCGGAAAAAGAGTCGGTCCTGCTTGGTTGGCGCCTCTATTGCCTACTCGTCTGCTTGTATCTATGCCCGGCTGTGCCAGATCAGCAGGGATACTGATGAGAATTGGAAGCCATAACGTAGGTATAGAAGAATATAGAAGAGTCAAAGAGAATAGCGTTGATGTCGCAAGAATGAGATATAGAGAAAATTTTGATACTTATGCGCAAAATATGGATTTTGACAAAATAACAATAGACAGCCTTACTCGGTATTATACCTTACTGCAAGAAGCAGATAGGCAGAAAATATATGTAAGTAAAGCAGAGATTGAGGAAGGTATCAAAAATTTTCCTTATATGATGCCCTTTGAAGCGGAGACAAGGGTAAAATTGTTGCCTTATTTTGAATGGTCTAAAACAGCAGACGGAAGGATAAATCCAAACGCTCTAAGACGTATATTAGAAAGTCAAGGAAAGATCACGCTTAACGAATTTACCGATGAGATAAAAAATGCACTACGTATAGCAAAATTAAGAAGCCTGCAAGACGCATCAGCAGTCGTTACTGATAATCAGGTTTTGCAGGAGTATAAGAGGCAAAATGAGAAGGCAAAAATAAAGTTTATTGAAATCCCGTATAGTTCTTTCGCCGATAAAGCAGAAGTTAGCAGTGCCGAAGCTGATGAATACTTTCAAAAAAATATATACCAATATAAACTTGATGAGAGGGTAAATATCGCATTCATCAGAATTAGCCCTTCAAGTTTTATTGATAAAGTAAAAATAAGCGATGCTGAAATAGCTTCATACTACAGGTCACATCAACAGGAATTCTATGAGTCAGAAGGGGTTAAAGCAAAACATATACTCGTTCAAGTAGATTCTACCGCGTCAAAGGAAGAAAAGGCAAAGGCAAAGGCTTATGCTGAGCAAATTTTAAAAGATGCAAAAAAGCCGAATGCAGATTTTTCAGCGTTAGAGACAAAATATAACAAAGAACCATTCAAGGTCAAGTATGAAGACTTGGGATTTTTCGGCAGAAATCAGATGGTTAAGCCGTTTGAAGATGCTGCGTTTGCTCTTAACCCTGGACAAGTCAGTAATGTGGTGGAGACCAGTTTTGGCTATCATATTATCAAGGTTGAGGATAAAAAGACCTCTTATACGAAAACATTAGAGGAATCCGCAGGTGAGATTTACAGAAAACTTGCACAGGAGCAAGCGGTAGTATTAGCAAGGCAAAAAGCAGATGAAATTCAATATACCGTTATGTCAGAGGAAAATCTCCAATCTGCGATTGATGCTTATCCAGAATTAGGTCTAACTATACAAGAAACAGGATTCTTTGCCAAGGGAGAAAATATACCAAAGATAGGGTCAAGCTATACTTATAAACCTATCGTTGACGAAGCATTTAAGATGAAAGTTGGCGATATTAGCAATCTGATTGAAATCAAGGCTTATGGCAACAATGTTCTTGGTTTTTATATCTTTAAGCTTTTGGGGAAAAAACCCGCTGAATTGCCAAAACCTGCTGATGTCAGAGATAAAGTTATAAGAGATCTAAAACAGGAGAAGGCAAAGAAATTGGCAATGGAAGAGGTAAAAAAGATAATGTCCTCTCTTGGAAATGTCACTACCATTGAAGAAATAGCGAAAGCCTTCCCCGATCAGAAAGTTGTTGAATCAGAAACTTTCATATACTCCCAAGATGGATATATACGAGGGAAAGATGGTAGTATTGAATCAAAATCAGCTATGATGAAAAGCTTTAACATGAACGTAGGCGAGATAGCCGGACCCTTTGAGGGCAAGAATGGAGTATGTATAATCCAATTGTTAGAGCTTCAAAAGGTTGATGACACAAAAATTGCACAGAATAAAACCGAGTTAAACAAGATATATCAACAACTTGTGCAAAAAGAACAGCAACGTATATATGAATCTTGGTATCAAAAGGCGAAATCAAATGTTCCTATAAAAACATTTATCTCATTTACAGAGCAATCTTAACCTTTGCATAAGCCTTGAAAGGGGAAGTCCAACGACATTAAAGTAACAGCCTTCAATCTTTTCAACGAAGGCTGCTGCTCTCCCCTGTATTCCATAAGCACCTGCTTTTCCCTCATATTCTCCGCTTTCAACATAGGCAATTATCTCATCTATAGAAAGTTCACGAAATTTTACCAATGTCGTTTCTGCCCATGTCTCCTTAATGCCCCTTTGAGTGTCAATTATGGCTACTCCTGTTATTACTTGATGAGTTTTTCCGCTAAGCTTTGATAGCATATTTATCGCGTCTCTTTTATCTATTGGCTTGCCTAAGACTTCGCCGTTTACGAGTATCTGTGTATCAGCGCCTATAACTATACCCTCTTTAACTTTTATCGCTACGTTTTGAGCTTTATATAATGCGATTGCCTGTGCGTTTTTCAATGGATCGTTATGAATAATATTGTTCTCATCAACATTGCTTGGAATTATGTCAAAAATCAACCCAACTTGCTCTAATAACTGTTTTCTACGTGCTGATGCTGAAGCCAAAATTATTCTCTTTGGCATACAGAATCACCCTTTCCTTAACATTACATTTTGCACGATTTCAATTAAGTCTTTATTTTTATATGGTTTAACTATGCAACCGTCAAAACCGTAATGTTCATAATCGGACATAACGGGATCATCAGAATATCCACTGGAAACAATTGCTTTAACATTAGGATCAAGCTCTTTAAGTTTAACAATTGCTTCTTTTCCGCCCATTTCACCGGGAATTGTAAGGTCCATGATAATTAAGTCAAATTTTCTCCCATTTTCAAGTTCAGATTTATAAAGATTAATAGCTTGGTCTCCACCTTCTGCAACAAAAACTTCGTGTCCTACATTCCCGAGAATAGCTTGGACTAAATCCCTTATTATCTCTTGATCATCTACTATGAGGATTCTTAATTTATCGTTTAAATATTGCCTTGTTAACTCTTCTGAGTAATACTCAGTTTTAGCTGGGAGATAAATGTAAAAGGTTGATCCGACTTCCAACTCCGACTCAACATCAATATGTCCGTCATGCTTTTTTATAATTGTATAAGCTGTTGAAAGTCCTAATCCACTCCCTTTTTGCTTTGTTGTAAAGTAAGGATCAAAGATTCTTTGCAAATACTTTTTGGGAATCCCTATACCATAATCCTTAATATATATCTTTACATATTTTCCACTTTTTAGCGGAAGGCAATCTTCTAAATCAATTGTTATATTTTCAGCCCCTACTTCAATTGTCCCGCCACTTGGCATCGCTTGAATGGCATTAATAACAATATTATTTATAACTTGACTTATCTGACCCCCGTCTATTTCCACAGACCAAAGGTTATCAGGTATAAGAAATTTACATTTAACATTTGAACCTTTTAATGCGAAATTAGTAGAATCTATTAATAATTCTTTGATAGATGTAACTTTAAGTATTGGTGCTCCGCCCTTGGAAAAAGTGAGAAGTTGTTGTGTAAGTTTTCTCGCTTCCATAGTTGCCCTTTCAGCGTCTTCTAATCGCTTAAAGGCTTTGTCATTTGGGTCTAAATACATCCTCGCCAAAGAAATATTGCCTAAAATTCCAGTCAACATATTATTAAAATCGTGTGCAATACCACCAGCCAAAATGCCTATTGAATCAAGTTTCTGTGCTTTAATAAGTTCTTCTTCAATCTTACGTTTTTCTGTCTCATCTCTAAATACAAGCACTGCCCCGATTATATTCCCTTTTGTATCTCTAATAGGCGCTATACTATCAGAGATCAATATTTCCTCATCATTTTTTGCCAAAAGTATCGTGTTGTCAGGGAATTGGACTATCTCTCCCGTCTTAATAGCTTTTCCTGTTAGATCATCAATGGGTTTTCCGCTTTTTTCATCTATTGCTTGGAATATCTCCCTCAAAGGCTTTCCTAATGCGGAAACCTCTGCCCAGCCCGTAAGCTTTTCTGCAATAGCATTCATCAATAGTATATTCTCATTGACATCAGTGACAATTACACCATCGCCTATGGAACGCAAGGTAACTGCTAATCTCTCTTTTTCAGCGAATAAGGACTCTCTCAATGCAACATTTGCAAGAGCTTTTGCCATCTCAGCGCCGACGATACTGAACAAATTAGCTGACGTCTCATCAATGTTTCTTTTTGTTATATAATTATCTACTGCTATCATGCCGACGTTTTTATCACGATCCCTGACACAGATGCAGATATTATCGCCATTTTCATCTCTTTTATAAAATCCAGGGGAAGGCGGATGATAGCCCCACACAGACGCGAATTTATCTTCTTCCGAATCCTTATTCAGAAATACAATATTACTATTGCCATCAATTCCAAGCTTATCTTTCAATATTGCTGGGTCTATATCAATTGTATAGCCATGATGAGGTGGAATTGAATCTATAGGGTTTTCTTTTTCACTTTTGCAAATATTGCCATTTATATCAGTTCCCCAAAGTTCGAAGATCACGTCTTCATTAGGATCACATACCCACACGCTTGCCCGATCAAACCCAATTTCTTTTAGGCTTTCAACGATCACTCGTGCAGTATCAGAAAGCGTCGGTTGACTATTTATTTTCCTGCTAATATCCATTATAAGCCGTAGACGTTTAATTTCTTCTTCATATTCAATTTTAGGCTTTTCCTCTACCATCTATATCCCTCTTTTCCATTTAAGTTTATAACTATTGTGATATTTATAATCATTAGGGGTTCTGAGGATAGATGACTGCTTTTATAACTTCGTCTGAATAATTATGTAGCATTTCAAAGGCGACATTTATCTCGTCTAACGAAAAAGAATGGGTTATGAGTTTATCAACTTTAACTTTGCCAGAATGGATAAGATCAACAGCTTTAGGAAAATCTTTTGGGTTAAAACGTCTGACAAATTTAAGTGTTAGCCCAGACCTTCTAGCAGTTATACATTTTATAGGTATATACTCTTGATCAACAGGTATGCCGACAATGATAATTGTTCCATTAGGTTTGACCAAACTTGATGAAAGCTGATAAGCAGATGGTTCTCCTGCAAGTTCAAAGGCTAAGTCTGCCCCAATTCCGTTTGTTGCAGAGATCACTTTTTCCAATGGATTCTCTTTTTGTGGATTGATTGTCAGATCAGCATCAAACTCTTTAGCTACTTTAAGGCGATAGTCAAGAACATCTAAAATACAAATAAAATTAGGGTTACCATATAATCGCAAAGCCTGCAATAAAAGCAACCCCAGAGAGCCAGCACCTATTATAGCTATGCTTTTGTCAGAAATAGGACCGATAATTTTCTCTGCATCTGCTATTGCATTAAGGACAACACATAACGGTTCAACTAAGGAAGCCCAATCTGATGGCATGTTATTTGGAAGGAGATGGACATTTTTTGATGGGACTTTATAAAACTGCTGAAATCCGCCGTCTATAGGGGGGAGACTCATAAACTGAAGTTTTCTACATAGATTAGCCATGCCAGAAATACACATATCACAAACACCGCACCATAAACTAGGGTCTATTGCTACTTTTGCACCGATAGTGATTTTCTTTTTTGCTATTTCCCCAGTAGCTTCTACTATTCCGCCAAGTTCATGTCCTTGAACGATCTTTGTTCCTAATGGCACATCTGGTATGCCATAATACCAATATTTAACCTCAGTTGCACAAATGCTAACATCAGTTGATCTTATCAATACGTCGTCGGGACCGAGATCAGGAATTGATCTATCTTCAATCCTTATATCTTTTGGTCCATACAAAACAGCCGCCCTGTTTTTATACATCAACAACCCCTCTAAAATACTAATAAGATAGAATTGCTTTTAATTTATTTTATTGACTAAATAAGTGTAAAAGAGCCATTTAATTTTCTTTTGGATTCCTGCTTCCGCAGGAATGACAATGTCATTGTTGTCACCTATGAAAACGAAAATCCAGAAAATTTACCAGAAAATTTATTGAAAAATTCAAAATATCTATTAACACTTACTTATAACACTTACTTATTCAATGATAATACATTATTCACTGAAAGTCAATAATTTTTATTGTAGATTTTGTTAAATATTTGATCAACTGCAACAGCATCTATGCCATGAGTTGCCCTCTCATTGCTCACTGATACCGCTGATACAGATTGACTATATATAACTGATCGGGATAATCTGTCTTCTGTGTTTTCAGATGACACCCATTCTTTTAGAAATCCTGCGTGCATCGCATCGCCAGCCCCTATTGTAGAATAGACTTTCTCTACCTTAGGCGACGGATAAAAGATTGATCCATTAAATAGATCATCGGTATTTGGTATGTCTTTATCCCAAACCCAACATCCGTCTTTATTATGAACGATTATAGTTCCAAAAAAATTCCCTTTATTTAATTTTTTCCATGATTCTGATGCCTCTAAAAATTCATTTTTGTTCATAAAGATAAACGTCGGCAATTTTTTTGAAAACAAGCACTTATGAAGGTAGTATCCGCGAACATCAACTGACACGTCACATTGAGGAGGAAGGAGATTAAGAATTTCTGCATAAAAATCATGCGGAGTGATAGATTCATTGTCAACAGGTTTCCAGATCGGAGGAGCGCCCGCCAAAACTACCATATCAACGTTTGATACTAATTTTTCCAATTTTTGTAAAACAGCATGAACAGTTTTTGGCGTCCAGATAATTCTCGGGCTAAAATTAAGGCTCGTTCCTGTGCCTTTTATTATCATTTCAATACATCGTCTTGTTGCCTGTATTGCGGTTGGTCCTTGTAGTTCATCTATGATCTCAAAACGCGGTCTAACGTTCACCAAGTCCAATATCTGAAGGGCTTGAACATACATACCTGATGGCGTTGATGGCATAATTTCTACATCGTTTAATTTAACAGGTTGAAGTTTGCAAAATATCCCTTGAGGAGGAGGCAAGAAAGTCACAAGTTCTATTTTTACATTAGATTTCTCATCTAATAAACGATCTATAACTCTCGCTACGTTTGTAGCTTTTCCCCCTGCATAAACTGCTAAAATCTCGGGACGGGGCTTTGCGTCGTGGGCGGTATCAAGTATAGATACCAAACCTTTTTCCACATCATAATTTGCATACCCATCTATGTCGTTATGATCTAAGTTCCATATTTCATCAGCGGTTGGGGCAAATTCAAGGATAATTACTTTTTTCATTGACATTGTGTTATAAACTCTATAATTGATGTTAAATTAGTTTTCGTATTTCCATATTCAGAACGCTATTTAATGTCACATTCATAGCGCGTGGAGGACATACAGGGACACAAAGCGTGCATGCGACGCATTTTTCTACATCAAATACGACTTCCATTGTCTCACGGTCAGGGATATATAACGCATCTGTTGGACAAATTGCCACGCAAGCACCGCATTGTGTGCATCTTTTCTCGTCTCTGTAAACATCATTGCTGATGGTCTGTATGTCAACCCCTTTTTCTTTAAGATATTTTATTCCTAAATCAAGTTTTTCTTCATCTCCGCCAAGTTCTGCAACCATCAACCCCTCTTCATTAGGCATAACTCTTGCCAAGACTATATTAAAAGATAAATCAAATTCCTTAGTCAAACGGTATATTATCGGCTGGTTGACCAATTCCTTAGGGAAATGGATCACAAATCTGTCAGATTTCATATTTGATAGCTCCTTTTTTATTTCAATGGTCTTTCTTTAAGTAGCTTAAAAGTCAATCCTGAATCCGCGGAAGGTATAAGCTGGGCTGGTTCTGCCAATAAGAATTTCCCTTGCTTTATCCATTCCTTCAATATATTCGCTATTTTTCTCGCTCTTGGATAGCTTGACAGTGATGCGGTTGGAACTTTTTTCCCTTTGACTTCTATCGTCCCTGAACGCAATTGCTTATAATTCACCCTTCCTAAGCTACCAGCTTCTAAGTTTGGATAGCTTTGGCTATAATCAATTATCTGAGTGTATATATCCTCATCTTTAACCGCAGTGAACATCGCCATATCTTCGTCAAGGATCGGTATAGGAATTCCAAGTCCGACCATAAGCGACGCCCCATAGCCAGTCAGCGAAACACCAACAAGCCAATCAGCGCTCATTTGCTTTAAATCTCCGATTACTGCTAATGTGCCAGCTCCACCTTCTGGAATTCCCTTCTCGTTTCTTTGCACTGTTGGGTTATGTTGTGTCCCATTCCATATAACGTATCCTATGCCCCCTCCGAGAAATATCCTTGTTCCAATGCCGATAGTGCGATAGTATGGATCGTTCATCAGTGGCGATAATTGACCTGCACATGAATAATTTGCATTGCCTAATCTCGGCATTAGAGTTCCCATGTATGTATAAATTGTCTTATTTGATAGATTAACTGCACAGTTATAATTTTGATAAGCGTTTCTAGGGTTAGTTAATATCGCTTCGTTTAAGTCTTCAAGCCTTATCCAAGTATTTAATTCTTTTCTAGGGTAGCAATCAGTTCCATAAGCTATTGCTTTTAGATGGACATCTTTTCCTGCGACCAAATCCTCTATCACATGTCCTCCACCGTATTTGAATTCTCCCGGAAAGACTTTATTAAGTGGGTCGTCTTCTGGCATCTCAGTAGCACCTATGTATAGATCAACAGCAGCTAAGCCCGCATAAGCGTTGACGTTATTTAACCATGCCTTCTGTATTTTCATTCTGGGCTTAGTATGTCCGATGTTCAAAAATGCCCCGCTTGAACACATTGGACCGAAAGTGCCTGTTGTCACTACATCTACTTTTTGAGCAGCTTTTTTGACTCCTTCTTGCTCAACGATGCCGATCATCTCCTCTGCGGTTGCAACGACAACCTCGCCTTTTTTGATTTTTTCATTAATCTCCTCATAAGTTTTTGGCATTTACTAATCCTCCGTTTTTATTAGCCTACAAGATTTTCATAAAAAGTTATTGCACGACGATATAATGATTCCACTTCTTCCCTTTGGATTATGGTAGCATACCTTTCTTTATCTGCTGATGACATTGCCAGAAGTTCTTTACACCAATTAGCATAGAATAATGCTGATTCCTTTCTACATATTTTATTCTGACCTATCTGAACATATATCGGGCTGGTATGGGCAAATTTTATGGTTTTATCCGACTTTTCAAATGCTCTTGCTATTATCCATCCGCTCTCGCTTAATTCAACATCAAATTCATAAGAGAATTTTTTAGCGCCATTTGTGCTGAACTCCCTTATTACTTCGCCATTATAAACCACTTGTATGTTTTCCAGTGGATTTATTGATTCTGCATTAATGGATATTTTACTTTGTAATGGCTTGCCGTTGGTTGATAAAAGGAAATTTCCCGGTTCTTTTCCATCTACGTTAAAGAAAAGCATAGGTCCATTAGTCGCAAAAGAATGCCCTGCTTTCATGCCAAGGAACCAGTTTTTATAGCTGAAATCTTCGCCGAGATGAACATATAGCCGATTAAATCCGACAGGATTACTTAGAACTCCAGACGCAGAACCAGCAGATATTGGTATCCTAAATCCAAGATTTAGATAATGGTAATAAAGGTCAAGGACATTATCAACAAATCCTTTATAACCGGGATATTTATCTTTATCTCTTGGTCTTCCCCAAGCCTCGTCATCCATTACACTTTGTCTTTGGATATGGTTATTAATAATGCCAATAGTATCTATACCACCTAAAGCGACATTTACGGGGGCTTCCCACCAAAACGGTTTCTCCTGATCAACCAAAAATCCATTTTCATGTGCGATCCGACAATATTCAAAACCAGCAGGATGCCAATCTGACACAAAATCAAATTCTATTGGCGAATCAAGGTTTAGCATAATAACCGCTCCACCTTTACGCTCATCCTCTTGTGTAAGGATGCTGAATTGATGAATTTTATCTATACGGACAATCCTATCTTTTGGGACAATCCTTATATCATCATTTGAATATTTCCAATTATTCCAAACGGTAATATTTGGGGCGATATTGAGGTCTTCTGCCAGCATTAAATTTTCCATCTCGTTTATCTGACGGTGTATATGAATATCGCCAGAATACCAACCAAGTTCAGCCATATTGATCCAACGGTGCAGCTCACAATCAACATGATAATCTTGTCCCTTTTGTATGTTCAATTCCCCTTCAATTGGAAAATATTCTTTGCCTTTCTCAACGCTAATATAAGTTTTCCCCGATGGCATTTGTATCTCAAAACTTCCATTAGTGATAAAATGATTGTCTTTTTCATAAGGTATGCAACCATCAGGATAGAAATATTTGCCTTTTTCGTTCCAAATTTGCACTCTGGCAGGGATTATGCGAGATTTCTCAAATTCTCTTATATAGACTTTCAATAAAGCCATGAATTCTGCCCTCACAAATTAAATTCTAAGGTTATGAAGACACTCTACGATATTATATTATGAGAAGACAAAAATTGTCCATAACATATATTTCAGGAGCAAGCGAAAATGATAATACAAAGTTCATCAATAAACATGTCCAGCCAATACAGATTAATCAAAGAATATTCCTTAAAGGAATCTCTGAGAATTGAACTGCCCAACGCCAATAATAACGATCAAACTGACCTATCTAAAACAGACAAATCTAAATCAAAAGACAAAGATCAAGAAACAAAGCTTTCACCTGAGTTGCGCATGATTAAAATGCTTTTAGAAAAGCTATTAGGGAAAAAAATTAAGCTAATCAAATTAGAAGATCAACAGGATATATCAAATCAGTTTCCTAAGAAATCAGCAAACCAAAATCCACAAGATAATCAGACAATATTTGAATATAGCAGAAATGAGAGATATTATCAATCAGAAAAAACTGAATTCTATGTCAAGGGTGTTGTCCAGACAGAGGACGGAAAGAATATAGAGTTCAGCCTAAAATTAAATCTAAACAGAGAATTTACAAAAAATCAAAGTATTAGCATCGGCAATGCCAAAACAAAAGACCCCTTAGTTATTAACTTCAACAGCGGATCAGTTCAGCTTAGAGATGAAAAATTCAATTTTGATCTGGACTCCGATTCACAAGGAGATCAAATACCTTTTGTTGATGGAAATAGCGGATTTCTTGCCATTGATCTTAACAAAGACAATAAAATAAACGATGGAAAAGAGCTTTTCGGTCCGACGACTGGTGATGGATTTGCCGAACTTAAAATCTATGACGAAGACAATAATGACTGGATAGACGAAAAAGATTCAGTATATAAAAATTTGCTTGTCTGGACTAAAAGTAGCGAAGGACAGGATTCACTTACCGAGATTAAAAAAGCAGGAATAGGGGCGATATACTTGGGACACCAAAGCACATTATTTGAAATAACTGACGATCAAAACATCACTGATGGCTTGCTAAAATCATCTGGCATATATATCAGTGAAACAGGAACAGTTGGCACGATACAACAAATAGACCTTATCGCTTAATCTCCTCCCATAACAGCAAATTCCTTGCAGTAATTGTGATTTAGCTAAAAATAATTCAAATCTAATTATTAAAATATCGGTTCTTTGGTGACAAATATGAAAAGTTCATTATAAAAGGCAATAAAAATGCGGATTTAGCATTTTGAACCTGTTGGTAAATTGATAAAACTTGTATGTAGGAAATATGGGGGCTTGCTTGAATTTATCGCCAAAGAACCAAAAATATAGTTGGGGAATTTCTATGGGAAAAAATACTTGACTATTTAAGCAATTGATATTATGTTATTATTGATATGATTTTTCAATTAATTAGAGAGTGCTGAGGTTAACAGTGTGTTTTATTTTCGCTGTCTTTGTTTATGAATTTTTATAGGGTTAACGGTAGATTAAGATGATTGCTATGAGGCTGGCATTGATAATCAGGAGGGATGTAAAATGAGATTACTGTTGTCAATTTTTGTGTTAGCGATAGTTTCTTGTTCTTGTGTCTATTCAGCAGATATAGCATATTATGTTGGTTCCCCAAACACAGATGGATGGTATACTGTCGCTGAGATGTTGAAAAACGTAGAGACAATGAAGAATCTAACAAATAAGCTATTTCAGAACGTCGCAGAATTCGGCGATGACAAATTAGACGATTTTGCTAAATGGGCAGAAGCACGCACAAATGACAAGAAGCTTGATATTATCTGGCTCAATGGGTGCGTGCCTAGCACACTTTATCCATTTCCAAATCAAAAACCTGATGGATCGGTTATTGAGAATTTTCTTAATGGTGGAAACATGGTTATAAATGTAGGTGATTGGTTCGGATATGTCTCTTATGAAGGCGGAGAAAGAAAAGATGAAAACGGACCAAGTGGAGCAGCAAATATTTTAAACCTTTCGTCAGAAATTATATATGGTGCTGACGATACAGAAATGACGACCACTCCAACTGGGAAAAAATATCTTCCTAGCCTTAAAGACTCGTGTATAAGCTATCGTCCAATCGCTCTTGCTCAGGTTATATCTCCATGGGAAGTTGCAGCTGTTTTTGCATCAATAACTGGTGATGATAAAGCTACTGGCGCTGATCCTGTTGTAATTCATAATACTAAAACAGGCGCCTACGTCGCTTTTATCAATCAGTCTGCGGGGGATGGTCCTCCGGGCTGGTTAGATGATAGGGGTAAAACATGTGCCGAGTTTATCTTAAACTGGGTTGCTCCAACGGTCAACATTAAGGCGGTTGAACCATTTGGCAAATTAACTGGGACATGGGGAAAAATTAAAAGCAATTAATAGACTTTATGCTTAATTGAGGGTGGAGAGTAAAATTCTCCACCTTTTTATTTTGTTAAGGTTTTTACTTTGCTAAAGGATTATAAAAAGGAAAATAAATGGATAGTAAAGAATTGCAAGAAAAATATAGCAAATTGTCGGTTTTGGTTTGTGGGGATATGTGCCTTGATAAAGACTTCATTGGCAGATATTCGGGCTATTCCCGCGAAGTAGAGCAATTGCCCATATTTAGGACTGAAATAGAAAAATATAACCCTGGCGGAGGAGGAAATCTCTCGGTTTGTTTCTCCACTTTGGGCGTTAAAACAAAGATCGCTGGATTCTGGGGCGGGGAAGATGATATAAATAGATACATCCTTGAAAAATCATTTAAAATGAGAAATATTGATACCTCTGGAATGGTTATAGGATCAAGAACGCCGACTTTCGGCAAGGTATATCTAAGAAGTGGCATACATATATATAGAATTGACCTTGTATCTGAACCAGTATCAGAAGAAATGATATATAAATTAGCAAGCAAAATCCAAGAAATTATGCCTTCTGTTGATTTTGTGGCATGTGCAGATTACGAAGAAGCAAGTGATTTTGGCGTTTGCTCAGAAGAAGTTGTTGATACTGTTAGAAAAAGCACTTTGCCTAAATTTGGCACAAGCAGGGCAAGAATAAAGAGATTTAAAGGCTTTGATTATATGCTTCAAAACACCAAAGAGATCACAGATCAAACTTCATTGGATAAGAATATAGACATTCAAGCAATAGTTTATGATTTTATTAAGAAACTTGGCACAAAAGAGTTTATAGTGACAATGGGCGGTAAAGGTGCGACTGCGTTTCGCTTAGATATTAATGACACGAACAAATTAGAATCAATACTCGTAAGTTCAGAGGAATTAACTGGCAATATAGACCCCTGTGGCTGTGGTGATATGTTTTATGCTGCTTATTCTGCTAGCATAATGGCTGGCTATGATACAGAGACAAGCATTAAAATAGCAAACTCTGCTGCAAGGGTTGTGGCAAGGAAACTTTTTGGAACTGGACAGGCTACTCCAGAAGAGATCGCTCAGGAATATAATATTCTTTATAAGGACAAATGATGGAAAGTAAAGTATCAATAGTTAAAAATAAGAATATAGTGGAAAATGTTATAAACGCTTTAAATCTCATAGATGCCCAATCTTTTGTATCGCCAGATAAAAAAATCCTCATTAAACCAAACCTTTTGGAAATACACAACGCTTATTCTGGTTATGTCACAAAACCTGAAGTCATCAGGGGAATAATAAGATTTTTCAAGAATGCAGGGACGAGAAATATCATAGTCGCAGAAGGTGGAAACGTTGATACGATGAAATGCGCGGAATGTAGCGACATTCTGAATGTCGTAGATCAAGAAGGTGCAAAATTTGTCGATCTCAATTATGATGAAACAACTGTCATTAAAATTCCAAATTATTTACGTCTGCCCGAAGTTAGAATTGCAAATACCGTCCTTAATAGTGATGTAATAATTAGCGCTCCCGTTTTAAAAACTCATCTTTACGCAACAGTTACATTGTCGCTTAAAAACATGATGGGCGTTCTAATCAATGATGAATCTCCAAAGAAACTTGACAAAAAGATAATCCACCCTGAATTTTGGGGACCTGGCGACTTTGAACGAATGGGGCGAGAAGAATCTATAAAATCAATTATGTCTGCTGATATGCGTATAGTTGATCTTATCAGTGTTGTCAGACCTCATTTAGC
>Ga0078972_1011267_pt1 | contig 16122 bp, 19 predicted proteins | sample YelNatPaOPGAMG01_FD_67568 | JGI IMG/M metagenome (GOLD analysis project Ga0078972, IMG submission 67568) | Hot spring thermophilic microbial communities from Obsidian Pool, Yellowstone National Park, USA - OP-RAMG-01 (SPADES assembly) (version 2) | ecosystem: Environmental > Aquatic > Thermal...
GGATACAACAATGATGCCAAATTCACTAGACAACAATAACTCAGATGACGATAATAACAATTAGGAGGATACAATTTGAAACTTTTTATTGCTGAAAAACCATCTTTAGCACGTGCCATTGCCGATGCTGTTGGCACGGCTAAAAAAACACAGACATACATAGTTTGCTCTAACGGCGATGTTGTTACTTGGTGTTTTGGGCATCTGCTTGGATTAGCTAAACCAGATGAATACACAAAAAATAAGCAGTGGTCTTTAGACGAACTGCCTATTATTCCAGAAAAGTGGAAAAAAGTTCCAAACAAAGATTCATACGCTCAAATTAAAGCAATTAATCAGCTCATATCAAAGCTTACTCCTTCTGATGTTGTAGTGAACGCAGGAGACCCTGACCGTGAAGGACAGCTTCTTGTTGATGAAGTAATAGAAAACGCAAGATATAAAGGCAAGGTTTTACGTTTATGGGTTCAAGCATTAGATAAACAAAGTATGCTTACTGCATTAAAGGACCTAAGGTCTAACAGTGAATACAGAAACCTAATGCTTTCAGCTCAGTATCGCTCTTATGCTGATTGGCTTGTAGGTATGAATTTTACAAGATTGTTTACTAAAAAAAATGATGCAAATGCTTTACTTCCTGTAGGTAGAGTTAAAACTCCTACATTAGCTTTAATCTATCAACGATACATGGAGAATAAAAACTTTAAACCAAAAGATTTTTATGTTTTAGAAAATAATCTCAACATTAGCAGTCAAGGTTTTATTAAATGTACTCTTGTAACAAAGCTGCTTAAAAAAGGCATAGACGATGAAAACAGACTTGTAGATAAGCAGTATGCACAAGAGATAGCCAAAACAACATCTAGGACCAAAGCATTAATAAGCGACATCAAAGAAGAGCAAAAGACCGAACTAGCACCTTTGCCTTTCAGCTTATCCAAACTGCAAAAATACATGAGCGATAAATACTCTTGGAAAGCTAAACAGACATTAGATATACTACAAAAGCTTTATGAAAAAAAGCTTGTAACATATCCAAGAACTGACTGTGAGTATTTGCCAGAAGAACAGTTTTCTCAAGCAAAAACTATCCTGCAAGCTATATCATCTAAAGGCTTGTTTAAAAATGCCATAAGCGGCTGCGATTTTTCTTTAAAACATAAAGCTTGGGATACTTCTAAAATAACAGCACACAATGCTATTATTCCTACTCAAGACACAACAAATTTGCAGTCTGTAGATGATTATGAGAAAACACTTTATGAGACAATTGTAAAGAGTTATATACTGCTTTTTTATAAGCCTTTTATTTATAAACAGATTACTATTTCTGTTGATATTAACAACTATCCATTTCAATCAGTTATTAAAAAGGTAATGCAAAAGGGTTGGCGTAGTGTATTTGGCACAGATGAACATGAAGTCGAATATCCTGCTGTAAAAAAAGGAGATATTTATACATCATCTGATACAGAGATTAAAACTCAGCAAACAACCCCGCCGTCGTTGTTTACAGACGGTACTATCATAGACGCTATGCATCACGTACATAAATACATTACAGATGAAAAAGCCAAAGCTATCTTAAAAGAAAAAGACGGTATAGGCACAGAGGCTACAAGAGCAACAATCATCGAAGAGTTAATAAAGGACGGCTATGTTATTAGAAAAGGCAAGGTATTAGAACCTGCACTGCCGCTTGTTGAAAATATTCTAAAAGCTTTTCCTAACCAAGTTAAAGACCCTGTCACTACCGCTAGGTGGGAATCAATGCTTACTGAAATAGAAAACGGAAATAAACAAGCCATTGATGAGTTTTATAAGGAACAGGTAAACTTTGTTACTAAAATAGTTGAAGAGATTAAAACATCTCCTAGTATTCATTTAGATATTCGTGGTGTACCTGAGAAAAAAAACTCAAACTATTATCAAAAACAAACAAACTCAAACAAACAAACTAAACAAACTCCATACTCCAAAACAAACACCAAAACAAACTACACAAAGCCTAACCCAAGCTCCCCAACGTCTATTACTTGCCCTGAGTGCGGCAGCCCGCTGTATGAAAATAAGACTAAAACAGGTAAGTCTTATTATAGGTGTAATAAATGTAAATCAGCTTTCTGGAGAAACAGCAACGGTCAAGTTGGACAAAAATGGGACATTAAATTAACCAAATAAGGCGGAGTTGTGGAAGAAAATAGAAATTTATTTATTTTAAATCACGGTTTTATTGCAACTTCTGTTGCTCCTGTTTTTTTATCTAGCTGGTTAAATGTTCTTATTTTTCAACACAAAAATAACATTAATTTTTTAGCTGTTGGTGTTTTCTTTTTGTTTTTAGCTTATTTGTTATTTCATATTATTCAAAATGCTAAGCCTTTTCCCTATTTTACGGTTTTTGGAGATACTGACTATGTAGTTCCACTAAAATTGCCTAAAAAATATTTTTTTAACATATTTCTTTATGTAATGCCTATTTTTAACGATAATTTTGCGATTGCATCAATCATCTTAATTTTAACCGATTCATTTTTCTATTATAAAACCAATTCTTTACTTGTTTTTACAAAATACAATTTTTTTAAGATTAATGTTAATATCAAAGAAACTCAAGAAACAAAAGAATGTTTAATAGTAACGACACAAAAAAAGATTATTACAAATGTTGGATTGCCTTTGATACAAATAGGTGAATCGGTTTTTTTGTTAAACAGCTTTTACTCTCAAGCCATAGAATTATTTAGACATTCAATCCAACAAGCGAGTTCTGAAATTGAAAAAGTAGTAGTAGAAAAAAATCTTTCGCAAGAGAATCAACAAAAAGAAACCGAAACAAACAAAAAATAAACTTCCCAACCTGCACTTTTTTACATTAAGTGGATCCATAGAGTTCCTCCTTTTAATACTATTTCCTCAGAGCGGTTAAAACCGCTCTGAGTATTTTTATTTATTATATTTTTTTATTTTTGCGAATCAACCTGCACTTTTTTGCATTAAGTAGGATCTACTTTTTAAGGAGGTGTATTTTGAAAATTGGCATTAAAACGGCATTACTTGGTTTAGCTGCTGCGGCGGTAATAGCTAAACCCGGGTTTTCTTTTGCAAGCGGATTAAAAGGGACAAATACAACTGTTAAACAAAACTCAACATCATTTACTGAAATTGTTTCGTTTGGCAATGATGATTCAGACGGTGATAACTCTGGCATTGTAACACATGATCAACCACAAGCACAACAGCAAGAGCAAGATGAAAACAATCAGCCACAAGTTGATGAACAACAAAACAGCGGTGGCGATCAGCAAAGTATCACTAACCAAAGTAACGGTGACGACCAAAGCAGTGGAGATAATTCATCTGACGACGAAGAACAATAGTTATGGACTGGCTAAAGAATGCCAGTCTATTTGCTTTATTATTTGAGGAGGTGCTTTAATGAATCAAGAGATTGTTTTTAACCAATCTAATACATTGATGCAAAAATTAGATTATTGGTATGACCTACTTTACGGCAAAAAGTATTTTAATAATAGTCAAGAGCTGCGTCAAAAATACGACTATATTGGTTGTCTCACTAAAGATAATCTTTTAATTTTTGTCGTTAATGAGAAAAGTAAAGAAGATTATTTTTTTGTTTGTGCTCTGATAGCAGATAAAAACTCTAATGCAATTAATGTTTTAAGAATTATAGTTTCTGAAGTTGAATTCCATTATTTTAAAGAGTTTGAAAAGTTAAGAAAGAAAGTGCACACACAACAACAAGAAGGAGATAAGCCTGATGTTGTTACTGATGATTCAGAATTACAACCAGACAAAGATCAAGATTCATTATTTTAAGGAGGTGCTTGATGAAAAAGTTTTCATTTTTGGTTCTTGCTGCTCTTATTTTTACAACATCTAATGTTTTTGCATCAAATAACAATAATACAGTTAATAATACTAAAGACAATCAACCAGTGCAGAATTCAATTCAATATCAGAATACAACACAAAAGATTCTGCAGGAACAACAGCTATTCTTACATAATAACAAAGCAATGCGACAACAGCTTAATAGAGCCAACCAAAATTTTCAAGAGTTGATTAATTCACAAAAATAATACAATGGAGGTGGTTTTGGATTTTTTTTCAAAAGCTATAACAGAAGTTAAAAAAAGACATTATTTACTTATAATTGCTGCTTTTTTAAATGGTTTTTTTATATTGTTTTGGTATATTATTCCTTATATTATTGATTTTAAAAAGCCTATTTATTACATACTTACAGGGATTGCTTCTATATCAATTTTTAACTATTTTATTGTGCCACGTTTGCTTATCATTGTCTCTGATTATATTGATAAAGAAAAAAATAAAAATCCTGACGATATTAAAGACAAAACTAAGCTTATACATAAAGTATTCAGCGAATATTCAGATGTTGATAAAAGAGAGTTGGTTAATTTAGTTTTAAGCATAGAAGAGATGAACAGAATTTTACAGGATAAAAGCGCTAATGTTGATATTCCTTTATCTAATTTATCTGTTTTATGGCGTGAAAAGACACCAGAAGACAAAGCTAAAAAGCAAAAGAAACCGCTCAAAAGAGGGCAGAGTGTATGGACAACGGTTTTTGGAAGAGGCTTTTTAGACAAAGGTGAAATTGTTAAAAATAAACTTCTAAAAAATTTTTTGAGTATATTTGAAAGAATTGTAGAAGATATTTATGAAAATTTAGACGGCGATTTAAGTGAAAGCAAGTTGGTTCTTGATTTGTTCGTTGTTTTTATTTTATTAAAAAGGCTTGATAGGAATGATACTTGCCCTTCTGTAGTTAATAAATTGGCTAATGACTCAGATAAAAATAAAAAAGCAAACAATTATTTTGAAGTTGAAGGCTTTAGGGACGCATCTAGTTTAAGAGCAGTAAATGCTTACGATATTTTATCAAACATTACTCTTTTAGAACACAGCGTAAATGCTGCGCTGTGGACAATAAGATATATTTTGGAGAACAACTATGGATATCCGATAATCATTTCTGCCGTTTTGGTTGCTTTAGCTCACGATATAGGCAAGATTCCAGATATTTATGAAGAAGAGCTTAAATTGTATTCAACAACGGATCATCCATATGTAAGCGCTAACTATTTGAAAAAATTGACTACTTTTTCAAGTATACCTAACGAAAGAATGGAGCTTATTGAAGAATCGGTTTTAAAGCACCACGGTAAGATTGAGAGCAAAAATGATAAGCAAAATATCTTTTATGAAATTTTAAAAAAAGCAGATCACAATGCAAGAGAAACTGAGATTCAAGCTTATCAGCAGTCTCAGGGGAATTTTATCAACGATGAGGTGCCTTTACTAAAAAAAGTTGAGTTTGATTTTCCATTAGGCGATGAAGAGTTAGCATACAATGACGAACAAGATGATAATGAAATAAACATATCAATATTAGTCAAAAATATGCAAAAAGATTTGAGATTATCAATGGTAGAAATGTTTTCAGCAAGATATGGAAGGGTAGAACCAAAAAATGATATAGAAGAACAGCCTATTTCTCAACCACAGAGCCAAACCATAGAACAAGAGACAGAGCAAAAAAAAGAACCACTAATCACCAACAATCATATTGAGACTGCACCTGTTGCTAATTCGTTAATGAATTATGACAACGATGAAGTAATAAACAATATTCAGTGCGTTAATAATGCTTTTATTGAGGTTATTTTAAAAAGAATTGCTGAAAAAATTAATATAACATCATCAAGTAGTAGTACAGCACAAATGATCTATAATGCTTTTTCTTTTAAAGATACCGTATTTGTAACATCATATTTTGTAAAAAAATGCATTAAAGAGGAATTAAAAAATACAGGATGCACTGATTTGACAGTAAGGATAGAAGAAGAACAAAAAGAATATGATGAAGAAGTAAAAAAGGCTGTAAGCGAAGGAAGAGATAAAAACAGCGTAAAAGACAATAGGGTTTTTACGCAAAAAGTTTTGCAGTATGTGATTATTGAAAAAATTAAAAAAGAATATGACTTAATTGACGCAAATTATGTTAAGGGCGATTTTTATGGTGGTTATTTTGATGTTTATTTGAATGATGGGGAAACGTTAAGTGGAACGACAAACAAATCTTTTTATGTGCCGTTCAAGAGAGATGTATTTGCAAAAATAGCGGATTTAACGGAAATTGAAGATAGAAAGATTAAACATACTATTTTTGGTTCTATAAAACAAATCAAGTACGGTGCTAAAAATGATTCCTAACCTGCACTTTTTTGCATTAATTAGCAGGATAAAAATTCTGCTGAAAAAATTTTAGGAGGTATTTGAATGAAGAAAAAAACTCTTAGCTACTTCGCTCTTGCGGCAGTAGTGGGCTTAGGTATCTCTTTTGGAGGAGTAACCAAAGCAAAGGCAGAAAGTGCTGTGGTATCACCTGGCATAAGTTTATCAGCTGGATATTCAGGTGAACATTTCCATTATGGAGAGCCTGGCGACCAAGAGCACGGCTGGCTCAATGGCTTTTATGTAGGAACGAACTACAAAAGTCAAGGTAATGTTTTGGGCTTAGGTAATTTGGATTTGGGCTTAAAGTATACTTATTTAGGCGGTACTATAACCTACGATGGTTCTCAAACAGATCTTATAACGGGTCAATCAACTCCATGGTCGACTAACTCTCAAGAAAGCATCAGCAATATTCAATTTAAAGGTGGTTTTGATCAAGCATTATCAAACAACATAGCGGTTGGAGAGTATTTGTCATTAGGTTACAGGTATTGGAATAGGCATATGGAAGGTGTAGGCGGATATACCGAAGATTATAACAACGGTTATATCGGTTTAGGTGCAAAAGCTGCTTATTTATGGAACGATCAATTATCTACGGGTGTTGCTGCAGAAGTTAACTGGTCTCCTGCATGGAGCAGTATCAACTATATGAGTTCTTCATGGGGCAATTACAATATGGGCAGTGCATATAACTTAAAAGTTGAAGTACCGATTAACTACAATGTAACTTCACAGTTGTCCGTAAACCTAACTCCTTACTACAACTACTGGCATTTCAGCGGTTCTGCAACACAAAATACTGTTATTGACGGCATACCTGTGACATCATACGAACCATCCAGCGAAACAAACAGTGCAGGTTTGAATGTCGGTGTATCTTACAGATTTTAATCTTAAGCGGGGTTATCCCCGCTTTCTTTGTTAATTTTGGAGGTAGAGTAGAATGGTGGTTGAAAATTTTAGTTTGAAATTAGCAGAAAGTAATTGTCAGAAAATTTATCCAGATATAGAAAAATTCAAAGAAACTTTTTTATACATATTACAGCAAACCTATAACAAACCACATGTAACAAAAATGGTTATATACAGGCTTTTTTATTTTATTGATTTTGACTATTATGAGCGATACAAAAACAAACTAATTGGTGCAACCTATATCAAAAATAGTTTTGGTCCTGCTCCTGCGGAATTTAATACTATTGTTAATCAAATGATTAACAATAATGAGGTTAGAAAAATTGAAAGCGAAAGAACCGATAAACTTGAATACATCAAAACACTTTATATTCCAATAGTCAAACCAAATCTTGCAGTTTTTACTGTCAATGAGATTGAGATAATCAATAAAGTAGTAAACAATTTAAGTAAAATGAGCTTTGAAAGATTAACAAAACATGCACATAATGATGCGCCGTGGCGGTTAACAAAAAACGGCGATGTAATTGATTACAATAAGGTTTTTAGAAGAAAATCAAAGCGATCTGATTCTAAAAAAATCATTTATCTTTAGGAGGTGTTTGTGGCTGAAATCATGATTACAACAGAAACCTTTTTAGAAGACAAAAAGGTAGCAAAAAGGCTTGACATTGTCTATGGTGTTTCTGTTTATTCTAGGACTGATATAGGAGATTGGCTTGGCGGCATTAAAGCGGCATTTGGCGGCAAACAAAGTGGTTTTGCCAAATTGATTGAAAAAAATAGAAACGATGCACTAAATTCAATGATGGTTCAAGCAGAGGGCCTTGGTGCTGATGCAGTTATCGGAGTTCGTTTTGACAGCAACGAATTTGATGTAAACGGCAAAGCAATGAGTGAGGTTGTTGCATACGGAACGGCAGTAATTCTTGAATCTGAATCAGAAAACTCAGAAGAATTATAGTAGGAGATATTTTGTGAAAAAACTTGTGTTTTTTGTAACCGCTTTTTTTACGGTTTTGCTTTTGTCTAACGTTAGTTTTGCTGATTCTTATACTTTGCCTAAAGGTAAAAGTATATTTTATGAGTGTGGAAACCCTAATAACGGCGGCGCTAAAATAATTAATGAACAGCTCAGAATTGATGGATTAGTAATGCCCGCTACTTATTATTTGTCTCATGGTCAAAGCCCAAAATCTGTAAGAATTTCTGACAAGTATTTAATACAAATACCAAAATCAGAATTAAGTCAATTACAGCTTTTGATTATAGGCAATCACAGTGCCTACTTAGTTCCAAAAGGCAGCAAAGTAGTTGCAAATTTATCAGGTCAAGATGGTAGTTACCGACTTGATATCTCAAGCTGCGACGGAAGAAGGTTCTGGTTAGAGTTTTATTTTGCAGGGCAAGAAACTGGGCTTAACCAACAGGAATTAGCACAGTTTGGATTATCACAAGGGCGAAAAGAAGAGTTTAACTATCCTGTCCATTACACTTATCGTTCTAAGAGTGCTGCTTTTGGTAATTATCAACTCTACAGCGGCAAAACAGTATATTTTGCAGTATCCAGATTTCCAAACAGCCCATTATATCAATACCAAGAAATGTTTATGTCTCAGGTTTCTAGTGATCCAAAAATTAACAACGATGTTTTTTTGTTTAATGTACACAACAATTTTGCCAACTGATTCTGTTATTTTACCCCAAGAATAAGTCTTGGGGTTGGTTTTTGGAGGTGTAATGGCTATCAAATTTATTGCTACATTATTGTTATTAATAGTGCTTTTCTTTTTTATGTCACGTCATCAGTATCTTATCTCTTCGTTAGTAGCAAGTTTTCCAAGTTTTACTTTTCTAACTTATTATGCGTCTAGAGAACCCAAAATTACCGCTTTATATTTGGCTTTATTTACTTTGGCTATTTCTATTACAATGTTTATTCTTTATTTTAGCAAATTTTCTCAAACTGTTAATACTATTTTTGGAATCGGTTTGTGGTTTGTTTTTTCTATAGGTATACTTATGTTTTTTTCAAAAGGATTTAAAACCTTTTAAACAGGAGATCTAAATGCTTGAACGCTTGTTAGCTCATTCCTTTGTCGCAAGCGATGTTTTGCAGCTTGGCTGCTATTATCTTACTGAAACAACAAATTCAAAAGGCGGTTTTATAAGTGTTAGAACTTTAGACTATTTTGATGTTGTTATTGGTTCAATTCGTGAAAAGCGCATAGGAAGAGTTAATAACGAACACATTAACATGGTAGATATAGAAAAAATTAACAACAGTGACAGCAATTTGGTAAATGTAAAAAATGTTGCTTTTGTAAAAACTGATATTGGTTGGTATGTTGGGTTAGATTCTCCTATGAAAAATCTAAAGACAAAAGAAATGTTTACTGCTGTAGAACTAACAAACATAGTAAACGATACAATTAAGAGAATTTATCCCGTTTTTAATCACTGCATCAAACAAGAAAATTTGCCTAACATTAACAGAGATTTTTTAACAGGCACGTTATCACGTGCTGCGTTTTTTCAAGATATAAAGTCTTTTTTTCAGACAATGCTTGCTAGAAAGGAATTCTCTTTGTGGTTATTTTACATGGATTTCAATAACTTTAAAGCGGTTAATGACGCTTTAGGACACGATATGGGCGACCAAGTCTTACGTGCTATATCTGCAGAAATTCGTGCCATTTTTTCTGGTTACGGTACTCTTTATCGGCTTGGCGGCGATGAGTTTATCGGAATGTGTTTTGGTGTAGATGATGAAGTTGTTCTGAGAATAAAACAGAGAATTGAAACTGTAACACGACAAGCTCCATGCGGGTTGTTTGTTAATGTTGCAGTAAGTGTTGAAAAGTTTTCAGCTGATAATTTAAGCAGTTTAGACAATGTTGACAAACAGATAGAACAGTTCATTCAAAAATGCGAAAATGGTATGTATGTTGCGAAGTATTACAGCAAGCAGAGCAATTCTATCGATTGCTCTAAATGTAAGTTTCACCCAAAATAATCTTTTAACCTGCACTTTTTTGCATTAAGTTGGGTTCAAAAAAAATGGAGGTGCCTTTGTGTTGAATTTTTTAAAACAAAAAGAAAAAAATAATCAATCAGCAAAACCCACACATCATACAGTAGTTATTTACAGCACGCCTGCTTGCGTGTGGTGCAATGAGGCAAAAAAATATTTTAAAAAAAATAAAATTAGTTACAAAGATTATGATATTAGCAACAATTTAGCAAAGAGAATGGAGATGGTTAAGCTATCTGGTCAAATGAATGTGCCTGTAATTACAATAGACGAAAAAGTAATAATAGGTTTTGACAAAAGAGAAATTGGTAGATTATTGCAAATTAATTAAATTTGGAGGTGTTTTTTGAAAAAAGTAATTATTAAAATTAAACGTGTGAGTCCAGATGCAGTGTTACCATGCTACAAAACTCAGGGCAGTTCGGGTATGGATTTATGCTCTACTGAAAAATTAGACATTGGTATTAACGAAATCAAGCTTGTAAGCACAGGCATTGCTGTTGCCATTCCAGAAGGCTACGAAGCTCAAGTTAGGTCACGGAGCGGTTTGGCACTAAAAGGTGTTTTTGTTTTAAATTCACCGGGGACAGTTGACAGTGATTATCGTGGCGAAGTTAAAGTTATTTTAGCTAATTTTGGCAGTGATGTATTCCATATTGAGAAAGGTGATAGGATAGCCCAGCTTGTAATTGCTCCAGTGGTTAATGCTGAACTGATAGAAGTTGATAATTTAGATTCTACTCTGCGTGGTGGAGGCGGATTTGGTAGTACAGGGATTAAGTAAGACTAAGATAGTTTGCCTTGCTGCTGTTTTTTTAGTTATACTTTTAGCTAAAAATTCCTATGCGGTTAACATTCGTCTTCGTACACTTGACAATCAATTTATTCAAACAAGTGACCCACAGTTTAAAAACCGATTACTATTTATAACTGTATTTCAAAATGATTGTTACTATTGCCGTATGGAAGTTAGTAGCTTAAATAAACTATATAAAAATCCACAAATACACAAGTGGTTTGTTATTTTAGGTATAGACCCATATAATAGTTTGCAAACCATAGCAAAATTTAAACAATCTGTTGGTGCGGTATATCCTTTGTTCCAAGCTAATCCAACTGATGTTCTTGCCCAACTCCACACTCAAGGCACTCCAACAAGCTACATTGTCCTGAACGGAAAAATTTTGTCAACTATTTACGGTGAGCATAGTTATTTGACTTTAAAGCATGCTTTAGATGAAGCGATAGACGAAATTAAAATTGCAATCAATCAAAAATGATTCCCAACCTGCAAAAAAATACATTAATTAGTAATTAGCAGGATTTTATCCTGCTAAGTTTTTAGGAGGTATTTTGTGAGAGTAGAACACCAAGATGAGTGGTTATTTGAGCCATTCATACCTTATAACTCTGTTGTTATTCTAGAATCTGATGGTCTTGGTAAAAGCTTTTTTGCAATGCAATTGTGCTGTTCTCTTGCTACTGGTCAGAAATTTTTGTTTCCTGATATAAAACCTAAACAACCAGAAAAAATATTATACATTACAGCACAGGAAACTGAGTTTAGGTTTTTACAAAAACTTAATTATGTTGGACAATTTTATCAAAACGATGGCTTAGAAAACAACAATTTTTCATTTATTTTTAGATTTGATAGTAATTTGCTAATTTCATTTGGACCAACATTTTTTCTTGAAAAACAAAATGATATTCAAGGACCAGTAGTAACGCCAACAATGGGTGTTTTAAAAGATATGATTAATAGAAAAAAACCAAAATTAATAGTTTTGGATAGTTTAATTAGCTTTTTTGGTCTTGATGAGAGAGTTACACGTGATGTATATGTTTTTTTAGAGCATCTTATGCGAATTGCAGATTTATCTGATTGCAGTTTTTTGTTAATATCGCATTCATCTTATGCAAAAAACTTTAGCATGTTGTCACACACAAGTATTAACATTAATCAGGAACAAGATGTTAAAACAATATCCGTTAAAACACGTTCTTATTCAGATTTGTTGTCAAAATTTCCGATTTCTGTCAAATTTAAGAATGGAATTTGGGACGGTATTCGCTTTTCTAAAACAAGCAAATGGGCTAGAGTCAAAAAATAATCCCCAACCTGCACTTTTTTACATTAAATGAGAGTAAAAAATTTTTATTTTTAGGAGGTATTATGGCTGAACTTACAGAGAAAGGACGAGAAGAACTCAAGCATCAGAGAGAAGAGAGAGACAAAAGGAGAGAGGAATTCCTTGAGAGAAAGGAAATCATGGCAAAACGTGATGACACGATTGTTGTGCGTGCAGCATCTCTAGACATCAGAAGGCTTGCTTTTGTCTTGAATCTTGGTGACGTTGCTATCAACAGACTTAGAACGGGTATGGGCATTAGGTATGAAATGAAAGATGTAGCAGAAATAATTGAAAAATTTGATGCTCAGTCAAAAGAAATGATTGCTCTTGTAACTGAAGCATGCAAAAAAGCAGGTATTGAGTTCAAAGTGCCTAGATGGGCTAGGACAGCCGAAGAGGCTGCTGCAGAAGAAAAACTAGCGAAAGCGAAGGCATAAAAAGCAGGGCTTATGCCTTGCTTTTTTTTGGTTGAAAAAATGGTAGCTACTTCTTCTTCAGAAAAAAAAGAGTTCTTAAAGTCATCTCAAAAAAGATTAGAAATTCTCAATGCTGTTAAAAACAACCAATCTGTTTATTTAGGCGAAGGTCGCAACTTAAAAGACCCAAAATTTACGCCGCTGCCTATTGGCATAGGCATTGATGACTCTTTTAGAAAAGGTCATTTTTGGTGTTTTGGAACGACAAGGTCAGGCAAAACAAGGCTAATGGAATCAATGATAGTCCAAGATATAGTTGCTGGTCGTTCTGTTGTTGTAATTGATCCTAAGGGTGATATAGAGCTGTTACGCAATATAGTAATGACTGCTTTTTTGACTGGCAGGCATAGAGATATTGTGTTTGCGTCATCTGTGTATCCTGAATACAGCGCCTTTATTGACCCACTTTCTTATTATTATATGCCGGAAGAACTTGTAGGTCATATAGTATCAGGTGTTGAAACAGGTAAAGAGCCGTTTTTTTACAATGTTGCTTATGAGATAAGCTTAATGGTTGTTTTGTCTCTTTTAGCTTTAAACAACAAAGCAAATAAGGCGAGTAAAAAGCACAGCTTTTCTTTACTTGATGTAAAAAATATTATTTCGCATACAGATTTATCTAAACTCAAAACAAAGGTGGAATCATTGTCTATGTCTAATCCTCAGCTTAAGCAGCTTACAAATGATTTGACTAAAATATTAGAAAGCCCTCAAGATTACTACTCAAAAGTATCATCATCTCTTCGTGTTGCATTAACTGAGCTTACAAGCGGTAACATTGGCAAAATTATAGGCACAGCTGACACAAACCGCTTTCTTAGAAAGCTTGAAGGTGATGATCCAATGTCAAGGATTGGCCCAGACGGCAAACCTGTTAAAAGTGTTATTTTTATAGCTCAGCTTGGTTCTCTTATGACAAGAAAAGCTGCCTTTACTCTTGGTAAAATAATTATTTCGATGCTTCAGAGTTTTACGGGTCGTGTTTTTTCATCTGGCAAAACAGTAACTCCGCCGCTTTCTTTATACATAGACGAAGCTCAGAACGTTCTTTACTATGGCATAGAAGATTTATTCGCAAAAGGTGGTGGTGCAAATGTGTGGATACACGGCTTTTCTCAGTCCGTAAATCAAATGTATGCAATGCTGGGTAAAGATTCAGCAAGGTCAATATTAGACAATACCAACACAAAAATATTTATGCGTGTACCTGATGTTGACACTGCAGAATATGCATCAAATCATTTTGGTAGGAAGAAAGTCTTGTCTCCTATTTTGTCATCTGGCGGTGGCATATCAACAAGAGAAGAAGAAGATGACATGGTCAGATATGAAGAGCTTTTAAATCTTGAACCAAGAAAATTTTTTATGATTACGTATTCAGGTTTATTTAAGGGTAAGACGTTTGATACGTATGATGTTGTATCTCCGTTTGTAAAGAAGTTTAATATAGTTTTTCCTGATTTAAAAGGAAAACAGCAGAACAACAATGTCTAAAAAAATTGGTGGAATTGTTTTCTTACTGATTATCAACTATATATATTTGCTTCCGATGTGGGAAAAATATGTTGGAAATACCTTAGGTATTATTTTAAATACTCTTTTTTTAATTGTTTTACTGCTTTTAATTACTTTTTACTGGTTTAATATTGATATAGATAAGGTTGTAAGTTTTATTAATAAAAAATCAAATAAAATATCTATTGAAACTACAAACGATGTGGACTTAGCGGAATTATCAAATTTTAAAGAAGCGCTGCAAGATTTTAAAGATTTTGTAGACCAGCCAGGTACAACTGTTAATATAGCTAAACTTTCTGGGCTGTGGAAAGACGACGCTAATCCAAAAGAGATAAAAAACCTAATTTTAAGCTCAGAAGAATCTTTAATTATTGATATAAATATGATTAAAAAAGGCTGGAGATTAATAGGAGACGAAACACAAATAGATGGCTATGTAATTGAAAACAAACTACTTAGAATGTTTTATAATGAATTTTATAAAAAACTTGATTTATTAGAGATTGAGCTTGATTTTTTTTTAAAAGATTTTCTTTATTATTTGATAAATCTATTGGACAAATACGGCAATCAACCGTCTGTTGTAGATTTAAAGGTTATGCCAAGAGATCCAGACAGCCTTAAAAGGAATATTCGAATAGATAATACTGATTTGTATTCACTTTTATATTCAGAAGTAAACTTGGTTCAGCATTCTGTTGGTGCGGCAAATTTGCTCCTTGAAGAAAAGCTTGTGCAGAGCGATAAGATATTTGAATTTATTGTTAACAGCAGTGGAACAGATAATGATGTTAAAAAGATTGAAATGCCAAAACTTGATGAGTTAGATTTTGTGTTTACAGTGTTTGCCATATTAGCTCACGATATAGGCAAGGCATCTTCGCTTAACTTTTCTGGTTCTCCACATCCTGTGGCTTCAGCGGAATCAATTAATCTCTATCTTGAAGACATTGAGATTGATGAAAAATACATTGATTATATAACTCATTTGCTTTATGCGATAGAAAACCACCACGACAGCGTTATTATCAAAAAAAACTTTAAAGAAGTTGCCAATAAAACACCAGATGCTAATATTATACTGTTTTATTTGTATTATGCCGATATAAAAGAAAGATATTTAGAAAGAGAGCATATTATCAATAACATGAAAAACAATCAAGGTTTACTTGAGTTTGTTGTAAATGTTGGTAATGATAACAATAATAATAATAAAAATAAAAACAATAATGCGGGCAGCAAAACTGATGTAAAAAACAACGAAGAAGACAATAAAGATAGTAAAGATAAAGATGATAGTTTTGTGCTCCCGCCGCCAGAACAGTTAGCTGAATTAATGAATACATTTAACGAAGAAAACTTAAAATATGACAAACAAAATGAAAATGAAGAAGAACAGAAAAAAGAAACAGAACAATTATTTAACAACAACAATGAAAGTAGTAACGTAAAACAAACAACAGCAGAAACAGAACAAAAAACCGATAATGACGGTGGCAGTAAACCGCAATCAACAGAACAAGTTAACGATGGAAACAACAACGAAAAACAAGACAGCGATTCTAATGAAGAAAAACAACAAGAACAAGCACAAACGCCAAAGCAAGAGATACAGCCAAAAAAATTTACACTTTTTAATACAAAGAAACAAGGAGGTTAGCTTATGTCAGAACGAACAGTTAAAAGCCAATTGCCACGAACGATTGACAGACCGCTTTTGTTTTTGTCGTGCGAGATAGATGAGTTTGCATTG
>Ga0078972_1011268_pt1 | contig 16120 bp, 18 predicted proteins | sample YelNatPaOPGAMG01_FD_67568 | JGI IMG/M metagenome (GOLD analysis project Ga0078972, IMG submission 67568) | Hot spring thermophilic microbial communities from Obsidian Pool, Yellowstone National Park, USA - OP-RAMG-01 (SPADES assembly) (version 2) | ecosystem: Environmental > Aquatic > Thermal...
CGGGGGGGGGGGGCGGGCGGGGGGGGGGGGGGGGGGGGGGGGGGGGGGGGGGGGGGGGGGGGGGGGGGGGGGGGGGGGGGGGGGGGGGGGGGGGGGGGGGGGGGGGGGGGGGGGGGGGGGGGGGGAGGAATTGTGCCCCGTATAACCTGGAGGAGTTGGTGATACGATTTTGGTTTTTGCTCTCCGCTTTCGCGGTGTCCTTGGTGGTCTCTTAGGGGAGTGGGCCAGGCCGCAGAAATTTCCTCCTTTCGCGCGTGGTCCCTAGAGGCGGTGTCATTCCTCCTATTCGCCGCAGCCTTATTTTTCCGATAACAGTATGGGCTGGTAAAATCGGCACAATCCGTGCGAGGAGGAAAAATGCTCCAAGGCTACTACAGTGCAGCTTCGGGCATGAGCGCTGCTCTGCAAAATCAGGACATCCTGGCCCAGAACCTCGCTTACGCCCCGGTCCCCGGCTATCGCCGGCAGATGCTGTCCTTTGAGGAGTTTGTCACGCCCTCCTCTGCGGCAGGCGCTCCTACGACGAATCCGCCTCTGCATGGCGCGCAGGTTGCGCGAAATTCCTCGTCCTTTGCCGCAGGTACTTATCAGCATACGGGTAATCCGTTGGAGTGCGCCATCCAAGGCGATGGCTTCTTCGTCCTGAATGGGCCTGACGGCCCCCTGTACACGCGCAACGGCCAGTTCCACCTCAATGCCGACGGCGAATTGGTCAGCGCGAACGGCTACCCCGTCGGTGGGAGCAATGGACCGCTGCGTATTCCGGCCAACGCGGGACAGATTCAGATCGCCCAGGATGGCACGATAACGGCAGACGATATACCCGTTGGGCAGCTTCGGCTGGCATCCTTCGACGACGTAAACCAGCTCCAGCGCGTCGGCGCCACCCTGTTCGCGGCGCCGGCGGGCGTTGAGCCGCAAACCTCTACCGCCCTGGTCCGCCAGGGCTACCGCGAAGGCTCCAATGTACAAGTGGTCCAGGAAATGGTGCAAATGATCGCGGGTCTGAGGCAATATGAGGCGGCGGCCAAGGCCCTGCGCTCCTTGTCCGACGCCATGCAGCAGCGAACGAACGCGGCGATGTAAGACTGTTCTCCAACAGAGTTTGGGAACGAGGAGGTATCTTATGATCCGCGCCCTCTTCACGGCCGCCACCGGCATGAACGCCCAGCAGACCATGGTGGACACCAGTTCCAACAACCTGGCCAATGTCAACACCGTGGGCTTCAAGCGCATGATACCACAATTTCAAGACCTTATTTATCTCAATGACCGTACACCCGGCTCGATCGCTCAACAGGGGATGCCGCTGCCCAACGGCTTACAGGTCGGCCACGGCGTCGCCGTCTCGAGCAATGAAAAAGTGTTCACCCCCGGCACCCTCAACAACACCGGCAATCCTTTCGATGTGGCCATCGACGGCGACGGCTTCTTCCAGGTGACCATGCCCAACGGCATGATCTACTACACGCGGGCCGGGAATTTCAGCATCAACAACACCGGCAATTTAGTGACCTCCGACGGGTTCCTGATCAATCCGCAGATCAGCATCCCGCAAAACGCCACGTCCGTGTCCATCGGCCAGGACGGCAGCGTATCGGTGATGACGCCCGGCGCAACCACGCCCACTCAGGTGGGCCAGCTTCAGCTGGTGCGTTTCCAAAACCCGGCCGGCCTCAACAACGAAGGCCGTAATCTGTATTCGCAAACCCTGGCTTCCGGCTCGCCGGTCCAGACGCAGGCCGGCCAAAACGGCGCCGGGCTAATCCGCCAAGGTTTTCTCGAAGGCTCCAATGTGGACGTGGTCTCCGAGATGGTCAATCTGATCCTCGCTCAGCGCGCCTACGAGTTCAACACCAAGGCCATTACCACTGCCGATCAGATGCTATCTTTCACCACCAACCTTATCCGGTGAGCGAGCATGGGCCGCGGTTTTCCGATCTTCGTTGTTGTTTGTTCCTGGGCTTGCGTTTCCGGCTGGCTTGAAGCGCAAGCCCCAGGGCCGATCGTCCTTGTGCTCCGCGCGGTGGCGACGGCGTCCGGCCCCCAGGTCAAGATCGGCGATATTGCCGATCTTCAAGGGTGTGAAGGGCCAGAACGCGAACGGCTTGCGCGCCTGGACCTGGCCGAGCTGCCCTTGTCCAGCCAGCCCATTTTGGTGTCGCAGCAACAGATAGGCTTCCGTCTGCAATTGGCGGGCCTGGCCCCCGGATCGTATCGTCTCGAAGGGCCTAGCTGCGTCCGCGTCCGCCGGCCCGCCGGGGAAGGCCTGGACGACCAGATCGCCGCCGCCGCCCGAAGGGCCTTGGAACAGGCCCTTTCTGGACAGAGCGACGACTACCGCATTGAGCTGGCCCAGGCGATCGTTCTGCCACCCTTGTCGGCCGAGGGCGGCGATATCCATTTGGAAGCCGCGGTGCGTTCGCAAGTCGTGCCGCCTTGCCGCGTGGCCGTCGAAGTTGGCATTTACGTCCGCGGTGCGCGCCGCAGCGGCGTGATTGTCTACCTGGACGTGAAGAAGCTCCAGCCGGTCCCGGTCGCCATTCGCCGCATCGAAAGCGGAGAAATACTCAGCGCAGACAACGTTCGCCTGGAGCGCGCCGCGGCGCCTCCCGGATCGGCCCCAATCACAAACAAGGAGGCCATTGCTGGACTGATGGGCCGTCGCGCCCGCCGGCCGATGGCCGCTGGACATGTGATCGAACCGGACGACGTGGGGCTAGACGCGCCAAGTGCCGCAGTCGCCGTCGTTCGCGCCAACGAACTGGTGCATTTGATCGCCACGGTCGGACCGCTGCAAGTCAAGACCCGCGGAGAAGCCTTGCAAGACGGCCGTATCGGACAGCTCATTCAAGTGCGCAACCTGGATTCCAAGAACGTCGTGACAGGACGAGTCGTGGATCATTCGACTGTCGAAGTGGAATATTGAGAGGCCCAAGATTTCCGGTCGATGAGGAGACGAGCAATCCTCCACCGGAAATCAGCAACCCGATTGAGGGACCGCCATGACGCGCTGGCTTCGTTGGTTCCTTGGCTTTGTGTTGGCCGTCTGCGTCTTTTCACCTGCCTGGACGAGCGCCGATTCGATCTGGCAACGGCACAATTTCTTCAGTTCGTTCCTGTATGTGGACAACCGGGCGCGCCGGCCGGGCGACATTGTCACCGTGCTCATCACCGAAAGCACCGACATCCAACATCAGGACCAGCGCAATCTCAATCGCAAAACCGATACGGGCGGCGGGCTGAGCCTTACAGGCAACATCACCGGGACCAGCAAGACCGCGAACCGGACGGCCAATTCCGGCCTGACTACCGATGTCAACGCCAACCGTAATTTCACGGGAAACTCTACGTACAACATCAATCAGACGTTCACCGACACCGTCACCTGTACCGTCGTCGCCGTACAGCCCAACGGCAACTTGGTGATCGAGGGCTACCGCCAGCGCGTCGTCAGCCGCGAAGTGCGCACCTTGCGTCTTTGCGGCGTCATTCGCCCTATGGACATCAACTACGACAATACCATCCCCTCGTCCTACGTGGCGAACTTCCAGATTCAGTACCTTGGGCGCGGCGTGGAAACCAACTTCACCAACCAGGGATGGTTTAGCCGTTTGTTGAATCATTTTTGGCCCTATTGATGTTCCGAGCGAACGGGGTATTGGTACACCCTGCTCGTCGGAAAAATGCTGAGGTCCGCCATGCTCCGCGTAGCTTTTGTTTTGGGGAGCGTCCTCGCCCTGGCCGCGCCCGCGCAAGCCGGGGCGCGCATCAAAGATATAACCGACCTGGAAGGGGCGCGAAACAACCAATTGTATGGCTTCGGCCTGGTCGTCGGTCTCAACGGCACCGGCGGGCGCAGCCGCTTCACGCAGCAAGTCGCTGTAGACATGATGAAGCGCTTGTGCGTCGTCTCGAAAATCGCCTTCCAGCAATTGACGGACAACACCTTTGTATCGCCCAACATCTCCGCGGTGATGGTGACGGCCGAGATCGGTCCATTTGCCCGGATCGGCAGCCGCCTGGATGTCACCGTATCGGTCCTCGACGACGCCACCAGCTTGCAGGGCGGCACGCTGTTGTTCACGCCGTTGCACGGCGCCGATGGGGTCGTCTACGCCATCGCCCAAGGACCGCTGTCGGTCGGTGGCTTCGTCTTCGGCGGGGCGGCGGCCAGCGCTCAGAAGAACTATGTGTCCGTCGCCCGTATCCCCGGCGGAGCCTTGGTCGAACACGAAGCGCGCGGTGAAGTGCTGTGCAAGGGCCGGGTCCATCTGCTGCTGAAAAACGCTGATTACGCTACGGCGCGATCCGTCGCCGCCGTCATTAATCAATGGATGCCAGGCCATGCCCTGCCGCTTGACGCCGGCACGATCGAAGTCGTGGTGCCCCCCGAAGCGCGCTCCCATGCTGTGTCTTTTCTCAGCGATTTGGGCAATCTCGAAGTGCTGACCGATGCGCCGGCGCGCGTAGTCATCAACGAGCGCACCGGCACCGTGGTAGCTGGTGAAAATGTCAAGATCGCCACGGTGGCCATCGCCCACGGCAACCTCGCCATTGTCACCCGCGAAGCTCCGCAAGTATCGCAGCCCAACGGCTTCAGCCAGGGGCGAACGGTGGTCGTCCCGCGTACGCAGATCGGTGTTACGGAGCAGCCCGCCCAGCTGTACATCGCCCCGCAGACCGTCACCGTTGCCGATCTTGCTCGCGCCCTTAACGCCCTGGGGGTCTCGCCGCGCGACCTGATTTCGATTTTCCAGGCCATCAAACAGGCGGGCGCTTTGCAGGCGGAATTAGTTATTATTTGACGACTTTTCGGATCCTGACGGAACTAAGGGCGGACACTATCGGAAGGGAGGAGTAAATGATTGGCCCCGCACTCACCTATGGTCCACAATTGAGCGCCCTGTTTAGCGTGCCAGGTATGATAGACGGACAACAGAAGCCGTCGCTGAAAGATGCCGCTCAGGGGTTCGAGAGCGTTTTTCTGTCGATGCTCTTCAAAGAGATGCGGCAAACGCTCGGACCTGGTTCACTGTTCAGCAACGACAGCAGTGACATCTACGGCGGGTTGTTCGATCAGTTCATGGCCCAGCACTTGGCGCAAGGCAAAGGTATGGGCCTGGCCCAGGCCCTCCTGAAGCAATTGGAGCCGAAAGTTGCGCATGGAGCGTCCTCCTCGAACGCTGCCCCCCGAAGTGGAGAGGCGCGTTGTCGCACTCTGTGACGGTCATTTGACGCGCGAGCAAACACTGCTGGCGGATTTGCTACGCTCTTTGCGGCAAGTCCGCACCGCTTTTCTGCAACGCACTCTGAGCGTACTGCCCGCGCTGCAACTCCAGCAGAAACAGTTGGTCCAGGAGGCGACCGAGATGGCGGCAGTGCGCGACCGCTTCCGCACTGCGCTGGCTGACCTGCTGGGCGTCTCCGAACAAGAAGTGACGCTGCGTGCGGTTGCGCTGTCGTTGTCGCCGCCCGCACGGGACCGGTTGCTCCAGCGCCGCGACCACCTCGCCGCGATGGTGCGCGAGGCCGACCAACTCTGCCAGCACAACGCCGCCCTTCTCGGCTATGCCCGCGGCTTCTTCGCGTGCCTGTTCGCGGGCCTGACGGGCGCCAGCCCCAACGAATGCTATGGCCGGCAAGGCGAGCGCCAAAGCCCCCTTGTTCCGACGCGCACAGGAACACTCCTCGAAGCACGGGTATGACGCCATGTCTCTCTACACGGTCGGCGTATCGGCGTTGGATGTCGCTCAGAACGCCCTCAATCTGATTGGCAACAACTTGGCCAATGCCAACACACCCGGCTACCATGAACAGGTCATGGACCTGACCGAATCCTATCCAACCCAGATCGGTAATATCTCGGTCGGCAGTGGGGTGCAAATCGCTGATACGCGCCGGCTCATCGACAACCCGCTGGAGACCGCGATCACCAACCAAACCTTCGCCCTCGCCGACACGACGGCCCAGCTGAACACTTTGCAGCAAGTGCAAACCAACCTAAGCCCGTCGTCCGGGTCGATCGGCGACGCCATCGAACAGTTTTTCAACGATGTCAACCGCCTGGCCACTAACCCAAGCGATACGACGCAGCGCACCGTCGTTCTTGACGACGCTCAAAATCTTGCTGCCACATTTAATTCACTGAGCACGTCACTGACGCAGATCCAGAACGGCTTAGATACCCAGCTGAACAACAGCATCACCGACATCAATTCCCTGGCCCAGCGGATCGCCCAGCTCAACGACGAAATTGCCAATGCTACCGTCAACGGCGCCACGCCCAACGACCTCCTGGACCAGCGGGGCCAACTTATCAACCAACTCGCCGGTGAGATCAACGTGCAGGTAGTGCCGGCCAATTTGAACCAGGTTAACGTTTTGGCTGGCGGTACGCCGCTTGTCGTCGGCAACCAGAACCAAAAACTGCAATACTCCCTTGCCAGCGGCAATCAGGGTCAAGTGACGGCGGCCGGTTCGACCACGCCCCTAATAGTGACGGGAGGGCAGGTGGGTGGAATGCTGGCCGTTCGCAACCAGTCGCTTCAGGAGGTGCAGACGCAACTCAACACCCTGGCTGGCGCCATCGCCCAGCAGGTAGACGAGGTGCAGGCGACGGGCCTGGGCCTCTCCGGGCCTGCTACCATCCTGTCCGGGACGCGCGGCGTCAACAATGTCAACGTGCCGCTGGATAAGGCGGGTCTGGCCTTCCCTCCCCAGGCGGGCACGCTGTACGTCAGCGTCACCAACCTGTCTACCGGGGCGCGCACTTTGACGCCGGTGAACATCAATCCCACCACGCAAAGCCTTAATGACGTTGCCGCCGCCCTGAGCGCCGTGCCCAATATTCAAGCTGTTGTCGATCCGCAAAAGGGCACTTTACAGGTCCTTGCTCAGCCAGGCTATGCTTTCGATTTTGCTGGCCGTTTGCCGTCCGCACCGAACACCAGCGGCTACACCGGCACGGCCACGCCGCAAGTCGGCGGCCAGTATACGGGGACCAGCAACGACACCTATACGTTTCAGGTGATCGGCAGCGGCACGGTCGGCGTCACGCCCAACCTCCAGCTGCAAGTCAAGGATTCGTCCGGCAATTCTCTGGCCCTGCTGAACATCGGCCAAGGCTATTCGCCGGGCACGCCGTTGCCGGCGGCCAAGGGCGTCACCGTGCAGCTGGCTTCCGGCACGGTCAACAACGGCGATACGTTTTCGACGCCGGTCATCGCTCAACCGGACACGGCGGGCCTCCTGACCGCCTTGGGCCTGGGCACGTTCTTCACCGGCAGTACGGCTTCCGACCTGGCCGTGCAGCCGGCCCTGCTCAACAATCCCAACTTGTTGGCTGCTTCACGCAACGGCGACAGCGGCGACAATAGTAACCTGACGCGCCTGGCCGCCCTGCAAACGCAGCCGATCCTGGCCAACGGCACCCAAACCCTCACCCAGGGCTACAACGCCATCGTGGGCAGCGTGGCCACCCAAGTACAGGCGCTGACCACTCAGCAAACCAGTCAACAGGCCCTCGCGCAGCAGCTGCAAACCCAGCAGCAGGAGATCTCCGGAGTCGATACGAATGAAGAGTTAGTTCAGCTCATGAATTACCAACAGGCGTTCCAGACCGCCTCGGAGTACATCGGTACAGTGAATACCACCTTGCAGTCTTTGTTCCTCCTCGTCCAACCGAGCATCGCATAATCATGGACCTGCGCATCACCCCTCAGATCATTGCCGCCAATGCCATCGCCAACGCCCAGAAGCAGAGTACCCAGCTGGGTATTCTTCAACAAGAAGCCTCGACCGGCTTACGTATTCTTCAACCGTCGGACGACCCAGCCGCCGCGCTGCAAGTATTGGGCTACCAAGCCCAGAACAATCGTCTGAGTATCTACCGGCAGAACATCGCCGACGCCCAGGCCAAATTGAACAGCAGCGTTTCGACGCTCAATGAGGTATCCAATCTGCTGACGCAGGCGAAAGACCTAGCGCTAGAAGGCAGCAACAGCGCCAACACGCCGGATGCATACCAGGCGATGGCCGCCCAGGTTGACTCCATCCTCAAGGAAGTGATCCATCTGGCCAATACGCAGCAGAACGGCCAATACCTCTATGGCGGGACTGCTTCACAAACGCAGCCGTTCACCACCAACGCCCAAGGACAGGTGGTCTACAATGGCTCGACCCAGCCGATGAACGAACCGATCGGCTCAGGCCAACAGGTGCAGACGTTATACGTTGGCAGCCAGGTCTTTCAGTCGCCAGACGTTTTTCAAGTCCTCTCGTCGCTGCGTGATGCGCTGGCCAATGTCAACAACCTATCATCCAGCGCGCAAATGGCCGCCATTCAGCAGACGTTGACCCAATTGGACAACGCTAATACTAGCGTTCTCGATATTGTCGGCCAGCAGTCGGCCAGCTTGCAAAACTTGCAGGGCCTCGACCAGCAGATCCAGGAGGTGCAGTTACAAACGACGCAACAGATCGGCAATCTACAGAATGCCGATTTGAGTCAGGTGGTAATCGGCCTGCAAGAGCAGCAAAACCTATTGCAAGCGACGCTCTATTCCGCTGCACGAGTCCTCAACACGAGCCTGCTTAACTTCATCCGATGATCCTGCGGTATAGACGTTGGGGCAGTCAGTATTTCTCCACGGCCGGTTGTGCGGGGCCTTTCTTCGCTGGTTCTTTCTCCTTTGCCGGTGCATTGGCCGGCGCGTTGCTGCGGTCGAGCATGGATTCGAGCACTTTGACCAAAGATTGCATACTGGCCTGGTTTTCTTTATCGGCAGCGCGGAGGTGTTCGCGCAGACTGGCGATCTCTTGCCGGCAGCGCATCACTTCTTGTCGCGCCTGCGTCACTTCCTGCGTCGCTGTCTGCACCTCGCCGCGTGAAGCCAGCACAGCGCGCTCGCGCTCTTCCAAGAGCGCCTGCACGCCCTGCAAGCGTGCCAGGAGCGATTTATTTTCATCTTGCAATTCCGCCACCTTCTGCGATAAGTCCGCCGCCTGGTACTCAGCCAACTGGTTGTAGCCGGCCAGGTTGACCGGCCCCGGCGGCCCGCCCGAAGGGCCGGGAGGAGTCGGCCCGCCTGGCCCAACCGGCCCGAAACCGCCCGGCGGACGGGCGGCCCAGGAACTTTTGTCGAGCGCCGGCAAGCCGCACTGGGATTGGCTGAAACAGCCGCTCGCCGCCACGGCCGCCGATAAGCCCAACACCTTCAGCTTACGCCGCCAAGGAATTAGCGACATGCTTGGCCTCCTTAGTCCTCGAGAAGCGACGCTTCGACGCGGCGTCGCCAACCATCATGATTTCCCTTCTTGATACCGGCAGTGCAACCGGATGTGTTGCCCACAGCCGCAGAAGATGTCAATGGCCTGGATCAGCTCGCCGCTACGAAGTACCTCGATTCGCGGCTCCGCCATCGGCCCCTGACCGGGGACGCCGACGCGCGCCGAGTCGCTGCTGAGACGTACGCACGTCCCGCGCACCACTGCCCCCGCGTGAACCTCACCGTACATCCGGTCTGCTGGCTCGCCATGCATGGTCATCCTCCGTGCATTCGCATGTACTCGCCCAGATGAAACAGGGCAACGTTCAAAAGCCGCGAAATGCGTGATTCCGATAGATGCAACACTTCGCCGATCTCTTTCAGGCGTAAATCTTCCAGATAATACAAGGTGACGATCAGCCGCTCGCGTTCGTCGAGGGCACCCAGCGCCTCGGTAAGCAGCCGTAGTTGTTCTTCCTTCTCGACTACTCGATCGGGTTGGTGCGGGTCGTCTAGCCGCGTCCCGATTGGCTGGCCATGTTCCTCCCAGGACAGCCAGCGCGTCATGCGGATGGCGGCGAGACAATCGGCGACTTCCATCTCGTTCAACCCCGTGGCGGCAGCCAGGTCTGCGACCGTCGCCGGCGGCGGCAACGCCTCGTAGGCTTGGCGCACTCGCGCCATCTGTTGGAGCATTTGCTGCGGCAACGGGCAATTGCGCCGCAGTTCATCGAGGACCGCCCCGCGGATGCGCCTGTAGGCATACGTCTTGAATTGGGCGCCGCGCTCCGGATCGAAACGGTGGGCCGCTTCGACCAAGCCGAGAACGCCTGCCGACTCCAAGTTGTCCACATCGACGCCGGGCGGCAGCTCCGCCGCCATCTTGCCGACCAAATGCCGTACTAGCGGCAGGTGCTCAACGATGAGTTGGTCGCGCCGCTCCTTTTGGGCCACAGCATCGTAGGCTCGCTTCGCTTGCTGCATGATGTACTACCCTCGGCTGAATCCGGCACAGCTCTTCCCTCTTGCGGGGGAGGGAGAAAAAGGCCGCAATTAGCCATGCCAAATCGAGATCACTTCGCTCCTCCTAAATCTTCCGGTTTGAGCATGGCGACCGGCTCCAATACCAGGTCGCCAGGCACTTCCTGAAAGGCGATGATGGCCAAGTCCGGCATACTCCGCATGAGAGCGTGCCGTACCGGCCGACGCAGACTGGCATCGGTCAAGAGAGCAATGTCCTGACCGCGCGCTGTCGCTTTCCGCCATTCGTTCAGCAAAAACATGACCATTTTCTCCAGGCGTCCTGGATCAACCGCCAGCGTTTTCTCGTGCAACGTCCGCCGCAGTTCCAACTCCAGTCGCGGATCGAGAATGATGGCGTGCAGCCGGCCCTGAGCGTCGCGGTAGCGGTCGCAAATGACCCGTCCCAGATCGACGCGCACGCGCTCCGTCAACTCCACCGGGTCTTTGGTCACCGGCGCGTGGTGAGCCAGCCCCTCCAGGATGCGCGGCAGGTTCGAGATCGGCACATGCTCTTCCAGCAGCAGGCAGAGCACGCGGTGCAGCGTACCCATCGACAACATGTTCGGCAGCAGTTCATCGATCACCGAGGGGTTGGTCTCGCGCGCTTTATCGACGAGCATTTTGAGATCTTCGCGGCTGAAAAGTTCATGGGCATGCCGACGAAGGACTTCGCCCAGATGGGTAATGAGCACGCTTGGGGCGTCGACGACGGTGAAGCCGCCCAGTTCAGCGCGCGGGCGGTCATTTTCGTGGATCCAGCGGGCCGGTAAGCCAAAGGCCGGCTCTTTCGTGGTTTCACCTTCCAGGGAGATAGGCGTCTTAGCGGGATCGATGGCCAGCAGGCGTTCAGGCCGCAGTTGGCCACGCGCCACTTCTCTCCCCCCAATAAGGATACGATAAGTATTAGACTCCAGTTGGATATTATCGCGCAAGCGGATCGGCGGCACCCATATGCCATCCTTCCGCGCCAGATCACGGCGCAGCCCGGCCACGCGGTCGAGCAAACCGTTGCCGCGACGGGGATCGACCAGTGGAACAAGCCGGGCGCCAACTTCGACGGCGGCCCGGTCGGTTTGCAAAAAGTCGTCCAGGTACATCTCCGCTACGGGTTTGGCGGGCACACCTTCGGAACGAGGAAGGGCCGTCCCGCGAGACGGACTCCCCCCAAGAGACGGACGTCTTCCGCTTAACCGGTTCGCGCTGTAATAAAGCAGACCGGCCAGGACGGCAAATGGCAACAGCGGCAGGCCCGGCACCAATGCCAAGACAAATAGGATCAAGGCGCCAATGATTAGAGGCCGAGGGTTCATCGTCACCTGGGCGCCGATTTCCACTCCCAAGCTCGTTTGCGTCGTCGCTTTGGTCACCAACATGCCCGAGGCCGTCGCCACGATAAGGGCCGGTATTTGCGAAACCAGGCCGTCGCCAATGGAAAGGATCGAATAGGTCCGGAACGATTGAGCAAACCCCATGTTGCGGGTCAGGCCGACGACGAAGCCGCCGACAAGGTTGACGGCGGTGATGATGAGACCGGCGATGGCATCCCCGCGGACGAATTTGCTGGCGCCGTCCATCGCGCCGTAAAATTCGGCCTCGCGGAGCAGTTGTTGGCGGCGGCGCCGCGCTTCCGCTTCATCGATCGCGCCGGAGTTCAGCTCAGCGTCGATGGCCACTTGCTTGCCGGGCAGGGCGTCGAGGGTGAAACGCGCGGCCACCTCTGAGATGCGGCCGGCCCCTTTGGTGATGACCACGAATTGGATGATGATAAGGATAAGGAAGATCACCAAACCGACGACAAGGCTGCCGCCGACCACAAAATTGCCGAATGCGGAGACGATATGCCCGGCGCTGCCCTTGAGTAAAATCAACCGCGTCGTCGCCACGTTAAGAGCCAGCCGGAACAGCGTCAGGAGCAACAAGAGCGAGGGAAACACCGAGAAATCCAGCGCCTTGGTAGCGCTCAGGGTGACCAACAGCAGCAGGATGGTCAGGCCAAGGTTTAACGCCAAAAGCAAATCGAGAAGCGGCGGCGGCAGGGGCACCAGTAACACCACCAGCACGCCCAACAGCGCAACGGAAAGCACGAACTCGCTCCGCTGCCCCAACCCATTCTCAAGCGGAGCGGGAGAAAGATCCGAAAGCGTCCCTGCTTTCGACATAAGAACACTCTCAATGCGACTACGCTAATCCTCGTAACCGATACACATAAGCCAACACTTCAGCAATGGCTTGATACAGCGCCGCCGGAATCTCCTGTCCGACTTGCACTGCTTTATAAAGTGCTTGCGCTACCGGCTTGCGCTCGACGACGGGTACGCCATGCCGCCGGGCTGTCTCGACGATGCGGCGCGCGACGTAGCCCGCGCCCTTGGCCACGACGCGCGGGGCGCCTAGCGTCCCCTTCTCATAGCGCAGGGCGATGGCCAGATGAATCGGGTTCGTAATCACAACGGTAGCTCGCGGTACATCGCGGACCATGCGCCGCTGACTTAGCTCGCGCGCGAGTTTACGGATGCGGAGCTTGATGTGCGGATCGCCTTCTTCGCGCTTGATTTCCTCTTTTAACTCCTCGCGTGTCATGCGCAACGTGGCCTCGAAGCGTAGCCGCTGCCACATGTAATCGACGGCGCCGATGAGAGTAAAAGCAGCGGCGACAACTACGCCTAGAAGCAATACCATGTCCCATGTCTGGGCAACGGTGCTGGGCAAGCCCTGCTGATGGAACGCCGCTAGCCGAGCGAAACGTCCTTTCATCAACCACACGGCCAGTACAAGGGTCAACGCCGCTTTCGCTGTGGCCGTGCCGCCGCGCAACAGCGCCGGCAGGGAAAACATCCGCCCCAGTCCCGCCGCTGGATCGACACGCTCCCAGTTCGGCGCCGCCAGCACGGGCAAGACCCGAAAACCCACCTGCCCCACCATCCCAGCGAGGGCAATCACGAACAACAGAGCGAACAGGACTTCCACAGTCTGTAGGCCGCGCATCAGGAAGCTGGTCAGCAAGTCGCGGATCTGTTGCGGTCCCAGATCGCGGACAAAACTGCACAGTATCCCGTAACGTACCGCCTCCAGCAGGTTCGCGCCCATGTCATGCGAACGAACCCATAGTACTCCCACCGCGGCCCAAAGCAGCAGTCCCGCCGTCAGTTCTATACTGACAACCACCCGACCCTGCGCTCGCGCTTCTTCGCGCCGGCGCGGCGTCGGGGCTTCTGTTCGTGAATGCCCTAGATCTTCGGCCATAAGGTCACACCAAGCGTTGCAGCAAAGCGCCCATATGGGCGATGCAACGCACCAGGGCGAGAAGGAAATCCGGCAACAGCACCAACAAGGCCGCCAGTCCAATGACAATGCGCAGCCCGAAACCGATCGCAAAGAAATTCATCTGTGGCGCCGCGCGTATTATCAAAGCCAAGACAATCGAACAAAGAAACAGCAGCGCGCCGACCGGAGCAGCCAACGTGAGACCCCATTCCTGGGCCGACGACAACCCTTCGGTCATCGCCGTCGCGGCTGTGCCCAGGCGAAACGTAGGGACCAGGGAAAGGCCGCCCAGAGGCACGTACAAAAATGTGCTGTGAAGGGCGGCCAGAAACAGATGATGTCCATTCAGTCCAAAGAACAACAAGCCAGCCAACAAATGGAGAAGCTGGCTGACAATCTGTGACGGATTCGCCGCCGAGGGATCGGCCTGCGCCGCCAAGGCCAATCCTAGCTCCTGGCCCAAATAGTCTCCGGCAATCTGGACCGGCAAAAGGACCAGGCCCATCGCATAGCCGAGGAAAGCGCCCAGCAGGATCTCTTTGCCCACAACTATGCTGAAAATCAGCCACGATGCTAGTCCTTTCTCGGCGAGGGCCGGCGGCAGCGCGGCGTCGCCCAGAAACAGGAAGTACAGCACGGCCAAAGCTACAGCCAGGCCCACCTTGATGGTGCGCGGCGTGGCCGCACCGCCCAGTAAAGGCAGCACCGCTACAAACGCTCCCGTTCGCGCCAGCATTAGCGTGAACGATAGGACCAAAGGTTCGATCACCGCCCCACCTCCGCGGCCCGTTCGAGCATGCGCATGGTGAAATGAATGGCTGTTTGCATGGTCCACGGCATCGCCACGATCAGGACAAGACCAGCAGCCAGGAGGCGCGGCACGAACGTAAGCGTCTGTTCTTGGATGCTGGTGATGGTTTGCAAAATGCTGATGAGCAGACCGACGACGAGGCTGGCCGCCAACGTCGGCAGCGCCAGCAACAAGGCCGTGTACAACAAATCGCGGCTAATTTCTATGACTTGTTCCATCGCCATTAAGAAGCCCTCCTTAGCTGAAACTCACACTCAGCGCTCGGGCCGCCAAGTGCCAACCGTCCGCCAGCACAAATAGCAGGATTTTGAACGGGGCCGAGACGATAACGGGCGGCATCATCATCATGCCCATCGCCGTGAGGATGCTGGCGACAACCAGATCTACCAACAGAAAAGGAACATAGATGCAAAAACCCATGAGGAACGCTGTTTTTATTTCGCTGATGACGTAAGCAGGGACGAGGACGTGCCAGGGTGTGTCGCCGGGCTGTCCCAGAGATTTGTACCCTACCAGGTGGATAAAGAGCGCCAGGTCTTGCCGCCGTGTGTTACGGAGCATGAAGTGGTGCAGCGAAGCGCCTCCGGCGCGAGCGGCTTCGCGGCCGCTGATTTTCTTGTCCAGATACGGCGTCAATGCCTTGGCATTGATCTCGTCCAGCGTCGGCCCCATGACAAACAGCGTCAGAAACAGTGCCAACCCCAATAGCACGGTGTTGGGAGGAATGTCTTGAGACGTGACCGCCCGGCGCACGAACGACAACACGATGATGATGCGCGTAAAAGGGGTTAGACAAACCAAGAGCGCCGGCAGCAACACCAATCCGCCGAGAAACAAAGCGGTCTGAAGCGGCGCAGACAGGTTTTGCATCGGGCTAGCGTCGCCCAAGCGTTCAACCACCGACATCGGATCGGTCATGATGCTCCTCTTCCTGTGGGTTTTTCCACTCCGCCAGCGCGCCATCGAAGGGTTGCGGCAACGGCAAGAGCGCCTTGATCCCTGCCTGATCCACGCCCACGAGGACGTTTGCCTCCCCGGCCTGGAGCAGAAACACCGAGCAGCGCCCCCCCAACGGCAACGCTTCCAGGACGCGAAGCGTTCGGCTTGCACTCACGGGTGCGGCCAGAGGTCGGACCCAACGTTTGCCGGCCCAGAGGATGCTTATGCAGAGTATAAGGACAAAAATAGTTCCTGATGCCAAGCGCACCAGCATAGGTCCAAGCGGCGCTATTTCGGGCAGGGGGGGCGGTTCATAGGCCAGCGGGCCTTTCTTATCGTCCCCAAGCCCTGTTTGCGCGGGCGGCTGGGGCGCAGGGATGGCGGCGATGGGTTGTTGGGGGCTTTCTCGTTTCCCGGCCTTGTGAGAAAACGCGCCCGGCAGGGAAAAGCCGCCGATTACGGCAGCCAAGCCCAGTGCGCAAAAGATCAGCCAGGTCGGCACGGCAGATTGAGGCGGTGGTTTTTTCTCAGACGCGGCCATGATCTCTCTGTACACTCCGAATGGTCGCCGCCGGCCGGCGCAGAAAAAAGCGCATGGACCGACCGACTTGTGTACAGATTATCGACCTGCAATCGGGAAAACTTTGAGGATTGTTCCGAATGCGCCGAAAAAGGGAGGGGCGCGGCCATAAGGAAGCGGCCCAATCGCCTAATTCTCTTAGGGCTAACGGACAAAACTCCCTCCCCCCTTGTGGGGGAGGGCTGGGGTGGGGGGGGAAGTACAATGCAGACAAAGAGTTCTAACCCCCCACCC
>Ga0078972_1011269_pt1 | contig 16120 bp, 12 predicted proteins | sample YelNatPaOPGAMG01_FD_67568 | JGI IMG/M metagenome (GOLD analysis project Ga0078972, IMG submission 67568) | Hot spring thermophilic microbial communities from Obsidian Pool, Yellowstone National Park, USA - OP-RAMG-01 (SPADES assembly) (version 2) | ecosystem: Environmental > Aquatic > Thermal...
TCGCGCTCGTTCCGTTTCTCTATCTCCTCGGGGGTAACCTCTTTCTCTTCAATTTCGATGTGATACTTCTTGGCCAGGAATTTTAGCGCCTCCACGTAGTTAAGGCGCTCATGCTCCATTATGAAGTTAACCACATTGCCCCCTTTACCGCATCCAAAGCATTTGAATATGCCCTTCGACTGGCTAACAGTAAACGAAGGGGTTTTCTCGTTATGAAAAGGGCAAAGCCCCAAGTAGTTTACCCCACGTTTCCGGAGGGTAACATACTCCTTAACCACCTCAACAATATCGGCTGCAGCTATTATTTTATCAACTGTATGCTGATCAATCATTTAACACCACGTTTTTTGCCCTATTCATTTGTAAAGATAGTGTAAGATGATTTTATAACTCGATATTTTATGTATGTGTTTATGAACAACCGCGCTAAATTGATTAACCAAAGGTGTTAATAAGTGGTTGATAGTGGAAATGGCAGTTGGTGTTCCTATTGACAAACCTCTGATAAAAAAAACCGCCTTTAAAAGGCGGTTTTTTTATTCCCTTGAAATGCCAATTATATTATATATGAATTGCCTCGCCGTATGCAGCGGCAGCGGCTTCCATAATTGCTTCGCTCATGGTAGGATGCGGGTGTATGCTCTTGATTAGCTCATGGCCTGTGGTTTCGAGGTTGCGAGCCACTACCAGTTCTGCTATCATCTCGGTAACATTACCGCCCACCATGTGGGCGCCAAGCAATTCGCCATACTTGGCATCAAATATCAACTTAACAAAACCATCGCGGTTTCCGGCTGCAGTAGCTTTGCCCGAGGCTGTAAAGGGAAATTTACCCACCTTAATCTCATGGCCTGCATCGCGAGCAGCCTTCTCGCTCATGCCAACGCTCGATACCTCAGGCGTGGTGTAGGTGCACCCGGGAATGTTCTTATAGTTTACAGGATGTGGATTAAGCCCGGCAATCTTTTCAACACAAACAATACCCTCGGCCGATGCAACGTGGGCTAAGGCTGGACCTGGTACTATATCGCCAATGGCGTAAACACCCTCAACATTGGTGCGGTAGAACTCATCAACCTTTACCTTACCCTTATCAACAGCAATACCTAATTCCTCAATTCCAATACCCTCAAGGTTGGGGGTAATGCCCACTGCCGATAGCACCACTTCGGCCTCAACCACCTCGGCTCCCTTTTTGGTTTGGATAGTAACCTTACACAAATCGCCCGAGGTGTCAACCGCCTCGACCGATGCTTCGGTTTTAACTGTTATGCCAGCCTTTTTGAAGGCACGCTCAAGGGTTTTACTTACCTCCTCGTCCTCCAAAGGGACAATATTGGGCATGTACTCAACCAGGGTTACCTTGGTGCCAATTGCATTGTAAAAGTAAGCAAACTCACTTCCAATGGCACCTGAACCAACAACAACCATCGATGCGGGCTGCTTGGGTAAGGTAAGAGCCTGACGGTATCCTATTACCTTTACCCCATCCTGTTTAAGGTTTGGCAGTTCGCGCGAACGCGCACCAGTGGCAATAATGATGTGTTTAGCTGTGTAATCGGCTTGGGTGCCATCGGCAGCGGTAACCGTTACGGTATGGTTATCCTTTAGCTTGCCAAACCCGTTAATAACGGTGATGTTGTTCTTTTTAAAAAGGAACTGAATACCCTTGCTCATGGCATCGGCTACACCACGGCTGCGAGCAATCATCTTCTCAAAATCGGGTTTTACATCGGCGGCTACCACACCGTATTCGGAAGCATGCGAAGCATACTCGAAAACCTGGGCACTTTTCAGCAATGCTTTGGTGGGAATACATCCCCAATTCAAACAGATACCGCCAAGGTTCTCTTTTTCAACCACGGCTACCTTCATTCCAAGCTGACTGGCGCGTATGGCAGCAACGTAGCCACCGGGGCCACTTCCGATTACTATTAGGTCGAAATTCATAGTTTCAAATTTTTGTTTGTCAAAATTACAATAACAAATGGAATGGGAAAATGTTAGATGTAATACTTGTCATTAATCGTTTACTGGCAGCCCTGTTCATATTGAATTAGGATTTCAAGTGTTTGCTCTGAATTGGTATTTGAACTTAAACAACCGTATATAAAAAACAAAACCTGATAACCTGAAGATCACAGTTCAATGACAATAAGAAACAATTAATCGAACCTGAACGTAAACGAACTAAAAAATAGAACCAATGGAAGATAAGACATCCCTTGCCCTGTCGAGTTTTCAGGGGAATGCCAATTGCGCTCAATCTGTTTTGCTTGCATTTGCTATTGATGAAGGGTTAACTGCCGAGCAATGCCTAATGTTGGGATCCGGACTGGGTGGCGGTGTTGGGCAAAAGCAGCACATTTGCGGAGCCATAAATGCCGGGGCAATGATTATTGGCCTTAGATTCGGCAACAGTAACCCAAGCGATACCGATGCCAAACAAAGGGCAACCGCGCTTGTGGCCGAATACATGGATAAATGTGCTCAAAGTTTAGGTTCAACCGATTGCTGTAAAATTCTTGGAGTTGATTTGAACGACCCCATAGCAAAGCAAAAGGCCCGCGATGCCGGCCTGTTCGATATGGTTTGTGGCAAAGCCATTAAAACTGTTTGCCAGCTGCTCGAAAATGATTACCGGATAGAGTAACCCTTCGGTTCAACTATACCTGCATGGTAAAAATCCGTTGCCTGATGATTTGGATCGATTTGGCTATAAGGTAAAAGGCCATCATGGTAATAATGATAGTTGCTCCCGAGGGAACATTCAACTTAAACGAAATGGCTATTCCTGCAACAATCGAAATTAAACTTATGAGCGTTGATAGTAAAATTATCTTTTTAAACCTATGCGATACAATATTGGCAATATTAGCTGGAATGGTAAGCAATGAAATGATAAGAATGATTCCCACCGCCCTTATGGCAAAAACTATCGATAGAGCGATGAGAATGGCCAACGAATAACCAATAAACTTTACCGGAACATTTTGAGTTTTGGCAAAATCGCTATCGAAAGCCACAAAAAGAATAGGGTAATAAAAAGCTACAAAAAACAAAAGGGTTAATCCGGCAAGGATTAGTAATAGCAAAATATCGGTTTTTGAAATGGTTAGGATACTGCCAAACAGGAACGACATCAGGTTTGGTGCGTAGCCGGGTGTAAGGAATACAAAAAGAATACCCACCGCCATACCAAATGACCATAGCATGCCTATTGCCGAATCCTCGCGCAGTGTTCGTCCCTGCGATAAATACTCAAGCCCCAAAGCTGATAATACGGAAAAAACCGAGGCTCCCAGTATTGGATTTAATCCAAGATACCAAGCAATGCCTATTCCTCCAAACGATGCGTGAGTTATACCTCCGCTCAAAAAGACCAACCGCCTCACCACAATATATGATCCTATAAATCCGGTTATTACCGATAGTAAAACTGCTGCCAATAAAGCATTTTGAATAAAGGTGTACCGAAAGAACTGTGTAACGGTCTCAAGCATAACAGGTTTATTAATGTTGATGGTTGTGTTGGTTTTCCTTACTGTGATCGAGCAAAACGGTGTGGGGTACTGGCCCATGGGCAATTATCTGAATTGGGCAGTTGTATGCAGCCAGTTGCTCATTGGTTATTTGGTTCGATTGATGGTAAAAAAGTGTTCCATTCACGCATGCTATGGTTTTAACATACGTAGTAATGGTGCCCAAATCGTGCGATACCATAAGAATGGCCATTTGCTCGTTCAGCTTACGGAGCATTTCGTAAAGTTCGCCCTCAAATTTACTATCAACATATGTATTGGGCTCATCCAAAATAAGTACCTGCGGGTCCGATATCAGCGCGCGGCAAAGCAACGCCCGTTGCAGCTGCCCACCCGAAAGCTGTCCAATGCTTTTATTTTGAAGATGATCGATCCCCACCCGTTTCATTAGGTCAAGGGCAATTCCTTTCTGTTGACGGCTGTAGCCACCAAAAAGTCCTTTTTTCTCCAAAAGACCCGATAGCACAACCTCTTTTACCGATACGGGAAAATTTTTATCGATCTGGCTTGCCTGGGGCAGGTAGCCTATAAGAGAACCATTACCCTTGGTGTGAAAAATAACCTCGCCACTAAAGGGCTTCAGCTGACCTATTATCAGTTTAATCAGGGTGGTTTTACCACCACCATTGGGGCCAATAATTCCTATAAAATCGTTAGTGTTGATGGTAAGGCTAACGTTACGTAAAACAATGTTTTTGCCGTATCCGGCGGTAACATTAACTACCTCAATCAGCTTTTCGGGTTGGTTTATCATTTTACATTACCTGCAATGGCGTTAGCAATAAAAATCATACTTTCAGCCCAGTTTTCCTGTAGCTGATCGACCTTAACCACCGAGGCTCCAAATTCGTTGGCAATGGTTTGAGTGTTGTGGGTGTCGAATTGGCTCTGCGAGAGGATGGTTTTGATACCCTCGGCGCGGCAGCGCTCCACCAGCTCCACCACTCCCTTAGCCGATGGACTTTTTCCTTCCTGCTCAACGCTTAACTGGGTTAACCCGTAATCGCGGGCATAGTAACCCAGGGCGGGATGGTATATTACAAAAGTTTTTTGGCCTGAGCCAGCCAAAATAGCCCGAACCTTAGTATCAACCGAGTCGATATGAACTAACAAGCGGTTAAGGTTAGCGTTGAACTCACTTTTCCTTTCAGGGAAAAGGTCGGTAAGGTTTTGGGCAATGGTTTTGGCCATAACCTTGGCGTTAACCGCCGACATCCATATATGCGGATCAACGGCATGGTGATGCCCTTGGTGGCTTTCGTTTTCATGGTCGTGATCGCCCTCGCATTCACCCTTAATCAAATCAATCCCTTGCGACAGGTCAACATATTTGAATTGGGCATTATCCTTAAGCTTTTGCTCCATTCCCTTCTCAAAATCGAGTAGCCCTATGGAAAAGTAAGCTTTGGCCTGGGTAAGTTCAGCCATCTGCTGGGGGGTTGGTTCAAACATCTCGGGGCTGCTGCCCGGTGGAACGAGCACCTTAACCTCAACAGCCGAATCGGCTATGAACCGAACAAAATACTTGAGCGGTTGAATACTCACAAACACTGTGTTTGAACTGCTCTTAGCCAGCTTACCCTTACAGCCAAATAATGCCAACAGGGAAAAGGATAGAACCGATAAAAAGAATACTTTTTTCATACCCAAAAATTATTTGATAAAGTTAGAAAATCCAAACTTATTGTAACATTTCAGGTGGCGTTTTTGTTCTTAAATATTTCAATTTTTTTGTTAATCATTGACTATGGTTTTGATTATTAAAATTTTCTCTAATTCAGCAGGTTTTTTTGAAGATACTATTATAAATCATTTAGGTAAAATGGATTTACTCAACAGAAACTGTATTTTTATCAAATTCCTTTGCATAATGCTGTAATCTTTAGTAATTTGCTCTCGAATCATTGTGTTACCATGAGGGCAAAAATCGTATCAATCACACTATTAGCGCTAATCTGTAAATTTTTTACGGTAAATGCAAGTGAGCGCGATAGCTTACTTAACCTTCTTTCGGCCTCAAAGGGTAAGGACAAAGTTGAGATTTTGATTAAGCTTACCGAGGTTACCTCAGGTACCGACCAGGCCATTAAGTATGCCGATGAGGCCATATCGGCGGCACGAAAAATAAGCGATGAACTCCTTGCTAAGGCCTATCTGAACAAGGGATTTGCCCTATCGGAAAACTATCTTGATAACGAAGCCATTGATTTTTACCGCAAAGCCCTTGAGCTTGCCCAAAAGAATGGATATAAAAATTCGATTCTCGAAGCCTACAAAGGGATTTCCTCAGCATACTTCTACATCGACTCGTTTGAGCAATCGCAAAGGTATGCTAACCTTTTGCTGCAGCAAGCATTGGAGTTGGATAGCATCAGGCATCAGGCATACGCCTACTTCAGGCTTGGTAAAATATTTCAGGAGCAAGGCCAAAACGATTCTGCTTTACATTACATCCGGCGCTCCTTGGCATTGCGGGAAAAACTTGGAGATTGGAAAGAGATTGCGCAAACCTACAATGGGCTTGGCCGCATATACTTTGACCTTGCCCAGTACGATAGCGCCATCGGGTGCTATGGCAAAGAGGTTGAACTTAAAGAGCGAATGGGCGACCAGCCCGCTTACCTTGCCATTGCATACCTTAACATTGGCCGCACACACATTGCAAAAAGCAATTTTCAGCTTGCCCTTGAGCAATACCAAAAGGCTCTAAAAACCTTTGAAGGCATTAACCATCAGGAGGGTATTGCCACCTGTAACTCGGGGCTGGGGATGATCTACGAAAACCTATTACAAAGCGATCTGGCAACCGAACAAAACGAGGCTAACTACCTTAAGGCGCTGGGTTACCATAAGACAGCCCTTGACCTGTTCCGCAAACTTCAAAAGAAAAAGGAAGAAGGACAAACCCTACAGAATATCGGAAATGTTTTTACCCGCTTAGCCACCAACCGGTTTGTTGCACGCTTTGGTGAGATGTGGGAAGACTCACTGTACAAGATCAGGCAAACCGAAATACTTGCTTCGTTCGACAGCGCAAGGTATTACTACGGCAAGGCGCTAAGTATTTTTGATGAGCTTCACGAGGAAGGCGAAATTGCCAAGGTAAACACCAATATTGGAAGCATTTACAGCTGGGCTCGCGATTGGGATAAGGCTAACACCTATATTAACCGCGCCTTACAGCTGGCACGCAAAAACAACTTGCTTTACGAGACCACCGCTGCCCTCTACGCAAAAGGTGAAAGCTTGTTCCGTCAGGGACGATTCGATGAGGCCGAACTGGCCTTTGTTGAATGCTCAAGGCTCTCGGAAAAACTTGGGTTAAAGGAAACGTTACGCTACAGCTACGAACGCCTGTCGCGGCTTTACGAGCAACGAGGTGATTTAGTACGCGCCTACACCTACTTTAAGCAAGCCGTTAAGATTAAGGATGAGATTTTCAGCGAAAAGAGCCAGCGGGTGATGGCCGAAATGCAAACCAAATACGAAACCGAAAAGAAAGAGCACCAAATTGTGCTCATGAAGAATAAGGATGAACTCCAAAAATCGATAATCCAACGTCAAAAGTTGATGATTATAGGCGCAATTGCCGGTTCGTTCCTTATACTTATGGTTGCCGTTCTGATGTTCAAGATGTTCCGCGATAAGCAGCGCGCCAACATCATTCTGGAGGAGAAAAATGCTTTGATTACCCGCCAGAAACAGGAAATAACCGATAGTATAAAGTATGCCAGCCGAATACAAACGGCGGTGTTACCCACCTCGGCACTAATTTCCGATGTGTTACCCGATCACTTTGTGCTTTTCCTACCCCGCGATATAGTTAGCGGTGACTTTTACTGGATGACCCGTAAAAATGATAAAATTGTACTGGTTGCTGCCGACTGTACTGGCCATGGCGTTCCTGGTGCATTCATGAGCATGCTTGGCGTTTCGTTCCTTTACGAGATTGTTAACAAGGAGAGCATTCTTCAACCTTCGGAAATCCTCGATAATCTTCGTAACCATATCAAAACAACCCTCAGCCAAACCGGTAAGATTGAGGAGCAAAAGGACGGAATGGACATCTCGCTTTGCGTAATCGATAAGCAAAACCAAAAGTTGGAGTGGGCTGGCGCCTACAATCCACTTTACCAAATACGCAATGGCGAGCTTATTGAGTACAAAGCCGATAAAATGCCCGTTGCCGTTCATATCAACGACTTTAACTCGTTCACCAATCACGAAATTGAATACCAGCCCGGCGACGCCTTTTACATGTTCTCCGATGGTTACGCCGACCAGTTTGGTGGTACCGATGGTAGAAAATTCATGCTAAAACGCCTGAAGGAAACCCTGCTAAGCATCTGGGAAAAGCCAATGGCTGAACAAAAGGAAATTCTGCACAGTATTCACATGGATTGGCGGGGCGAGGAAAACGACCAGGTTGACGATATCCTGATTATCGGGTTTAGAGTTTAATTGACCATTCCGATCTCTCCATCTCCCTATAAATTAGCAGCAACTCCTTTGCATCAAGTTTTTCTGCTTGGAATTTACCCATGCTGATAAGCAGGTTTTTTGCCTGCTTCTCAACCGGCTGCCTGCCATAGTATTTCTCCGCTGCAAAGTTCATATACTTTAGTAGCATAAAGGCATCGAACCAAAGGAAGAATCGCTTTTTGAAAGATTTTGGCGAAGAGGCATTAGCCCTTACGTTTTCAATGGCTTTAATGGCATCAACCTGAAAAAGAAAGTCACTTAAAGGCTCTGCCAGCGATTCAATAAACTTTTTGGTTTGATCACTACCATGGTCGTAAAGAGTAGTTACATTATGAAACAGCGGTTCAAGGTTAATAAACGATTCCAGGTGGTAGGTCGATATGGGTTCATTGCTGTAAACCAACTTGCTCATGGCTCGTCCCGTGCCAAAAGGCACCCTGTTCGATGGCCTTGGCGAAGGGAAAACGCACGTGGTATTTAACTCCCTGAAACCACCATGTGGTATTATTTTTTGAAGAAAGTAAAAATCCTCACCTGCCTGATGGCGGTTCATACCGCCAAACTTTACATAAGCCCCTGCGCTACAAGCCATTGATGAGCCAACGGTATGGTAGGCAAAAGGGAAACCCACAAAGCGGGAGGCTTGGTTATAGTAACGCAGGTGCAGCTCATAGTCAGCTATGCCTTTGTAAACTGAATTGGGAAACTCCTCGCCCGACAGAGGATGTTCAAATCGAACGGAGCATGCATGGGTCTCAGGGTGCTTATCCCATAAATGGTAAAGCTCACAAAGGTAGTTGGGCATGCATTGCGAATCGGCATCGAAACAGGCAATAACCCCCGATTGCCGACCAACGCTAAGCAGGCGATAGGCTGCTTCGTCCATGCCAATTTGCCGGGCGTATCCTACTCCAGCCTGTTTTCGGGGCAGGTCAAATGCCCTTATGGTACGAAAATACAAATTCTCGCTACCCCATAAACGGTTTGCCTCATCGATGTCTTTAACTGCTTTGTTGGAATTTTCCAACACATCGTGATTAGCCCCCTCGGGGTGATTTACCACAACAATTACCTCAACATCGCAAGCTGGTAAAGTGCAACCTGCAATCGACTCCAACGATTTTATTAAGTTAGGTTCATTGTAGCAGGGAATAACAACGCAAAGCCCCAGGTTAACCGAAGGGTTAACATCAATTTGGGGTGAAAAATTCTTTTTTGCAAAGTAATATTCCCACATGGCGTAACAAAAATAGCGAAACCCTTTCTCATGAAAAACATTCGAAAGGGTTTCGGGTTGGTTTAGGTTTAGTATAGGTGGGTGTTTATTTCTTTTTATTTGCTGCGTACTTTTTGTTCAGACCCTCAAGCACCTCATTGGTGATATCGTTGGCAGGATGCCCGTATAGAAGTGGGCCACCAAAGGTATTGCTGAGTATTAAATGGTAACCCTTATCGGCATTGTACTCTTTCAGGTATTCAGTAATACTGTTGTGAATTTGGCGAAGCTTAACCTGTTCCTCTTCGGCAAGCTGCATGCGCATTTCATCGCGAAGCTGGTATAGTTGCTGCTCTTTGGCTGCCAGATTGCTTTGAAGCTGTTGCGCTTCGGAGCGTGTTAACAAACCCTTTTGAACCTTATCCTGAAAATCGTAAGCTTCTTTTTCAAAACTACGAGATTTTGCATTAAGATCAGCCTCTTTCTTTTTACCGCTCTCTTCAAGTTCACGTTTCATGTCGAAGTACATGTCATAGTTATTCAAAAGGGTATCCATGTTAACCCACGCTGCGGTAAACTGCTCCGATATTGCGCCTTTCCCTTCGGTTCCTTTAACATCTTTTTTCCCACCAGAGGTGAAATGGAGAACAAAAAGAACAACAATGGCAACGCCAAACAGAATGTTGATTATTAGGTTTGTTTTCTTCATAATTGATTGATATTACTGATTAGTATATTTCAAGTTATTCAAAACGCACACTATTTCTAACATCTACAAACATACTGACGCAAATATAAATGAAAATGCAACATAACAAAATATTTATGCCAATTTTTTCCGATTTAAAACGATTATTCCAGCAGCCCCTCGTCGCGGAAGAGTAATAAAATTGATGAAAAAGGAACAACAACATACTTCTCGCTGTTGAACTCAACCTCAATGGCATTTTCGTGGAGGTAAACGGCCAGGTCGCCCACCTGCGCCTGTAGGGGAAAGTACTTAGCATCGTTCCTACTCTTTTTCCAAGGCTCATCGGCCTCAGTAAACATGGGGATTGGATAACCAGGGCCTACCTTAACCACATAGCCGCTGTGGGCTTTCTGCTTTTCCTGCACACCAGGGGGTAGTAAAAGTCCTGCCTTGGTACGCTCATCGGGATTCTTGGGTTTAATCAAAACCCTATCGCCTACCACTATGATGCTGTCAAAATCTTTTGGATCAAACGAGAGTGACATAATTAAATTATAGGTTTGTTACAGCAAAATTATCCATTTGTTTTTAAAACAATGTATTTAGTGGCCAAATATTGTGATTATATCCATTATATCGTGTTGTTTGTAGAAAGTTTATTGACTTCAACTTCCAGTTTGCTTATCTTGTAAAAAATCTTTATAAGATATGCCATCACTTCAGATCTTTAATAGTTCCTACGCAATAGCAATCTATAACCCTGACCTGAAATGTATTGAGGTTACCTGGCACGGCAATCAAACCTTTGAAGAATACAAAGATCTGTTTAATGCACTACTGGAGTTCCAGCGCAATTCTGGTTTAGAGGTAAATGGATATCTTTCCGACATCAGAGATCAAGGAGTAGTAAACCCCAACAGCCGAAAATGGTTTGAGCAGGTGGCTCTCCCTACAGCAGTAAATCAGGGATTGAAATGGGCTGCGGTGGTATTTGATGGAAGCACATTCAAACGATACTATCTTAACCTTATTCTACAGGTGGCTAACGTTTATGTATTGCCCCTAAAATTTTTCAACACAAAGGAAGATGCCTATAGCTGGGCTGAGAAACTAAATCTTAAATAGACATATTGACCATTGCCTTAAAAAGTTGTAACTTGAATTGTTGTTACAACCAAAATGGTAAGGGTTCCCGCAAATATCCACGAGGTTCCATTCGTTCGTTTGGTTATACCGTTAACTGCTGGTATTCTAATTCAACGTTACCTAAATCTTACCAATGCCAATCTGTCGATAATCGGCATCCTGGTTTTACTCTTGCTTTTGGTTTTTACCCGAATCTATATCAAATCGTGGGAAAAACGCTGGATTTTTGGCTTGATTTTAAATCTTCTTCTCATTCTTTTTGGATGTTTACAGGTAATCCTAAATAGTCCTGAAACACCCCTTAAACCAAATACAAGCTATAACATGCTGGTAAGGCTTACTGAGCCGCCTACCACTGGTAGCAATGCGGTTAAGGTCAAGGCCGAAATAATTGATGCTAAAGGGGCTTCTGATTTTAATACACCTAAACCTATGCTGCTTTACTTCTCGGTATCGGATAGCGCCTGCTATAGCTTAGGTTATGGCGATATCTTAGCCGTATCGGCTAAACTCAGGGAGTTTGCAGCACCACCCAACCCGTACCAGTTTGACATGAGGCAGTATATGTATCTTTTAGGTATAGTGTACAATGCTAGAGTAAACCAAGGGTGTTGGGAAAAAATTGGCACTAATCCGAAAAAGATTTTTAGTTTGGCCTACAATGCCCAAGCCTATGTGATTGAAACATTAAAGCAATATGGTATTGAAGGGCAGGAACTGGCAGTAATTTCAGCATTATTGCTGGGGTATAAATCGCTGCTCGACGATGAAATCCGACAGGTTTACTCCTCTGTAGGAGCCATGCATATCCTTGCCGTGTCGGGTTTACATGTGGGGTTGGTTTTTGGTGTGGTTGTAATAATCATTTCGTTTTTACCCAAGCGCCGTTACTGGCTAGGAATACGATTGGGCATTGCCATTGTGGTATTATGGGGATATGCTCTTCTTACCGGGCTATCGCCTTCGGTATGCAGAGCTACAATTATGTTTTCACTATTTGCCATTGGGCAAACGGCAGGTTTAAAAACCAATAGCTACAACACCCTGGCGGCAGCGGCTTTTGTGCTTCTGGTAACCAATCCGTTTATGCTATTCAACGTGGGCTTTCAGCTTTCGTTTGCGGCTGTTATATCTATCGTTTTCTTCCATCCCATCATTTACAATGTTTTTAACCCTAAAAACCGATTACTCGACTATGTTTGGTCGCTTATTGCTGTTTCAGCTGCAGCACAAATCCTTACTCTTCCCATTTCGCTATATAACTTTGGTCAATTCCCGGTTGTATTTTTAATCACAAACCTAATGGCAATCCCATTGGCAACCGTAGTTCTATACCTATCGTTGATTACGGTTACTTTTTCGTTCATTAAACCGTTAGGCCTTATCCTTGCTAAGGTACTGGGGTTTTCCACCTGGCTCTTAAATTCCGGTTTAAAAATCATTGAAACCTTCCCTTACTCCAATATCAATTCCATTTGCTTTTCCGCTTGGCAAGCATTACTGCTATTGCTTTCAATTCTGATGTTTTCAGTTTTTCTGGTAAATCGGAAATATGCTTTCTTGCAGCTAACATTTGTTTCGCTTTTCGGAGTAATGGCATTGTGGGCTTTTCATTTAATTGGAGTGAAAAACAAATCCGAACTGGTTGTGTTCGCACTGCCTAAAAGTTCTGCCATTTGTATGAACTCAGGCGGAAAATCATTGATAATCTATTACGATTCGGTTAATATAAAAAATGCAGCAAGTGGATACCTTAGGTACCGCTCACTCGAAAAGCCAAAGGAGGCTAACCTTAACCAGTTGAATGGATCTGAAATACCCGACCAGGTGAGAATTATCAGAAAATCGGGCTTAGCGATAATTATTACCAGCAATCATTCCATGGCTTTGGCCTATAACGATAGCGTTAAAAACATCAACAGTAACTATCCCTTTAAGGTTGATATGCTACTGGCTAATCGTTATTGCAGCAGTAACTTATTCAGGGTACTCAAACCCCAAAAAGTAATTATTGACCCAAGCGTGTCGGTTCCCCAAACCAATAGGCTAATATCGAATTTGATGAAAGAAAACGTTGCATTTCACAACATGCACAGCTCAGGCTTTTTTGAATACATCTTGCAGGATGTTAATCCGAAAACCATTGCAGTCCAGTAGATAATATTTATTTATAGCCATGTACATTTTGATTAAAAATGATGTTACTTTGCAACTTATTTTTCATACATAAACTATGAATATTATTGTTGTTGGTGCAGGCGAGGTAGGAACGCACTTGGCCAAAATGTTAGCCAAGGAGTACCACGATGTTACTGTGATTGACCCCGATGAGGAGATGCTTAGCCATGTAACAGCCAGCGCCGATGTACTCACCATACAGGGTTCAGCAACATCGATTAAGGTTCTCAAGGAGGCCAACATTAAAAAAGCCGATTTGTTTATTGCCGTAGCCCATTCCGAGGAAACCAACATTGTTTCGGCAACCCTTGCCAAAAAACTTGGCGCCAAAAAGGTAATTGCCCGAATTGATAAGTGGGAATACCTACAGCCCAACAACAAGGAGATTTTCCTGAACCTAGGCATCGACTCTCTAATCTACCCCGAAAGGTTGGCTGCTAGGGAAATTATCACCCTGCTTGGGCAAACCAGCTCAACCGAGTTTGTCGATTTCTCGGGAGGTAAACTCTCTCTAATTGTATTCAAGCTCGAGGAAGATTCGCCGGTTGTTGACTACACCTTGCTTCAGGCAACCAAAAACACCCAAAATCTCGATTACCGGGCTGTCGCCATATCGCGCGAAGGCGAAACCATTATTCCCCGTGGCAACGACCAGTTCAAGGTCAACGACCTTGTTTACGTAATTGCCAACCAAAACGGGATTAAGGATATGCTGGAGTATTCCGGCAAAAAGAATATTGATGTAAACAACCTTATGATTTTGGGCGGAAGCCGAATTGCCATTCACCTTGCCACCGAGTTGGAGCGGTCAATGAACGTTAAAATCATAGAGGTTGATCCCGAAAAAAGTGAAAAGTTGGCAGCCCAGTTCAAGAATGCCCTTGTAATTAATGGCGATGGACGCGATACCGACCTGTTAATTGAGGAAGGTTTACAGTACATGGATGCCTTTGTTGCCGTTACCGGTAATTCCGAAACCAATATCCTATCGTGTATCATAGCTAAACGAATGGGCGTTAAAAAGACCATTGCCGAGATTGAAAATATCAACTATATCCGTTTAGCCGAAAGTATTGGAGTTGACACCGTGATAAACAAGAAGATGATAACGGCCAGCCGTATCTTCCGCTATACCATGAGCACCGATGTATCAACCATCAAGTGCCTTACCGGTTCCGATGCCGAGGTGCTTGAGTTTATTGTTAAACCCGGAGCCCCCATTACCAAAGGCAAACTTAAAGATATTGGTTTCCCAAAAGATGCTATTGTTGGTGGAGTGGTTCGGGGCGACAATGCTTTTATAGCCAAAGGCGATACCGAGATTAAACCCTATGACCGCGTGGTGGTATTTGCCCTACCAACTGCTATCAATAAGGTTGGTAAATACTTTAACTAAACATAGGAAGGCTTACTATGAACGAACTCCCTTTTTGGGGTTCGCTGGCTACTCTAATGTTTCCGCCCAGGTCGGTTACCAGTTGATTACAGATTATTAAACCTAAACCGCTACCGTGCTCATTCAAAGTGCCCGGCTGCGACAAGGTCTCAAGGGAATTAAATAATCTATCGCTTATTTCACGGGGCATGCCAACTCCATAATCGGTAACGGTAATTTCTATTTGATTCCCCTTAGGAAATGCGTAAATATCTACCCTACTACCAGGGTTTGAAAATTTTATTGCATTCGATATTAAATTCCTTATTACAGTGCTTAAAATATCGGCATCGGAATTAATCGTTAATCCGGGCTCAACCCTGTTGTTTAATGCAACACTTTTGATTTCGGCCGCAGGCTTTTGGGTAAAAATAACCCTATCAACTAATTCTTTTAAATCGATATTGTTTTTTCGGATTGTGATCTGTTTTCCCTGCGATTTAATCCAACTAAGCACATTCTCAAGCAAATCGTTGGTGGCAAAACCTAAGGCGTATAACCGTCGCGAAAGTTCTATCAGCTCATCGTCGCCAATGGCAAGGCTTTTCTCTTTAACCATATGGGCAATGGTTACAATTGATGTTAGCTGATTCTTAAGGTCGTGGGTTAATATGGAGAAAAATCTATCCTTTGAGATATTAAGCTTATTAATCTCATCACGTTGGGCCTGTAACAACCTTACATCTTTTGATCGTTTTAGGTAAAAATAGATAGCAAGCCCAACAATCAATACAAGAAGTATAATAATTGCAACATAGAGTTTAATAATGTTACGTTGAAAGTTTAACCGCTCAGCCAGAGCTTTCTCTCGTTCTTTCTGAAGATTAATTGTTTCCTCGTACTTCAAAGCCTCAGTTAGCTGCGTTAATCGTTCAACGTATTGGCTCAAAGCTATGCTATCGTTCAATACCATAGCCTGATTGCTATGGTAGTATGCCTTTTCGAACTGTTTTTTTTGTGCAAAAGCTAAGGCTAAGCCGTTATGGCAATCGCGCGATACCGTTAGGTTATTAAAACTCTCATTATTCCTTAAACTTTTTTCAAAGCAAAGTATTGCATCGTCGTACTTGTGTAACTTATTGTATAGTTGACCCTTGTAAAAGTTTGCAATGGCAATTCCTTGCAAATCGTTTTTGGGCGAATACAAATCAATTGCAGTTTGAATGCTTTGCAAGCTTTTTTCATACTGTCCCAATAGCAACTCAATGGAACCTATATTAAGGTACGATGTTGCAACACCCTGATTATATCCGATTTTTTGCCTCAATTCCAATGAATGATTAAAGCATTTAAGGGCAGAGTCGAGCTCATTTTTATTCTTGTAAATGGTTCCCATTATGTTGTAAATGTATGCCAGGGTATAATCGTCGCTAACCTTTTCTGCATACTCCATTGCCCGCTTGCCAAACTCAACTGCTCGGTTATATAGT
>Ga0078972_1011270_pt1 | contig 16119 bp, 13 predicted proteins | sample YelNatPaOPGAMG01_FD_67568 | JGI IMG/M metagenome (GOLD analysis project Ga0078972, IMG submission 67568) | Hot spring thermophilic microbial communities from Obsidian Pool, Yellowstone National Park, USA - OP-RAMG-01 (SPADES assembly) (version 2) | ecosystem: Environmental > Aquatic > Thermal...
CGGAAGTGGCCGCCGGCCTGGTGGACGAAGGGGCAAGCGGGCCTGTGCTAGTGCTAGTTGGCCCGGGCAACAACGGTGGTGATGGCTTGGTGGCCGCCCGGAAACTGGCAACCCGTGGCTACCAGGTGCGCCTGGCTTTGGCAAAGGCTCGTGCCGAGGGCGATGCGAATTGGGAGCGAGCGCGCGAACTCGGCATCCCCGTCACCATTGGCACGGATGAGCAGGCGTCGCAGCAGTTCTCGGCCTGGCTGGCCGAGGCCGGCGTCGTCGTTGACGCCTTGCTAGGGACCGGGGCACGGCCATCTGTCGGTGGCGAGGTGGGCGCGTTGCTGGCGAACCTGGAGCGCTGCCTGCGTGAGCGGGCCACCAGGCGCCCGAGCATCGCCTGGGCGACCAGACCTTGCCCAGGGGACCAACCCGCGGTCCTCGCCGTTGATCTTCCTTCGGGGATGGATGCTGACAGTGGTGCGGTGGACGAACTGACGCCGCAGGCAGACGTGACAGTGTGCATCGGCCTGCCAAAGCATGGGCTTTTCCGTTTCCCTGGGGCGCGGAAGGTGGGGCAGTTACTGGTATGCGATATCGGGCTGCCGGCGGTGGTTGCTGAGCCCGGGGAGCCCGACTTGCTAACCGCTGAGACAGTGAGGGTCTACCTGCCACCTCGCCCCAGCGATGGCCACAAAGGTAGCTTCGGTTCGGCGATGGTAGTAGCGGGTTCGGCCAACTATGTCGGTGCCGCACTGCTTTCGGCGGCAGCTGCAGCCCGCAGCGGCGCCGGGCTCGTCACACTGGCCGCCATTCCCCAGGTCCTGGCAGGCGCCGATGCCGTCATTCCCGAGGCAACACGGCTGGTGCTGCCTCAGGAGAACGGCGTGATCTCTTCCGAGGGCGCTGCACTTGTTCAGTCAGCTGTGGCGAAGTACCAGGCTTTATTGGTGGGCCCAGGGTTGACGAGCGAAAAGCCGGCGGGCGAGTTCCTCGAACGTCTCGCGGGCTGGCAGGCCGGCGGGCACCGTGGCATAGGGTTCTTGGACACGGTTGCCCCAAGGCCGACGAGCGGCATCGAGGTTACCTTGCCGCCTCTAGTGCTTGACGCCGATGCCTTGAACCTGGCAGCCAGGAATCGGGCGTGGCTGCAGCACCTGCCCACAGACAGCGTTATCACGCCGCACCCCGGCGAGATGGCACGCCTACTGGGCCAGAGCGTGGATGAGGTCCAGAAAGACAGGACCGAAGCCGCCATTCAGGCCGCCCGCACCTGGAACGCGGTCGTTGTGCTCAAGGGTGCCTTCACCGTGATCGCTCACCCGGACGGACGGCTGGCCCTGGCACCGTTCGCCAATCCGGCGCTCGCCAGTGCCGGAACGGGCGATGTGCTGGCTGGGGCCCTTGCCGGCTTCCTGGCCCAGGGGGTTGCACCGTTTGAGGCCGCCTGCTGTGCCGTATATGCTCATGGACTGGCGGGGGAGCTGGCAGGCGAAGAGCTGGGCGATGCGGGCGTGCTGGCCGGTGATTTGTTGACGCGACTCCCGCGTGCTCTCGCTCTGTTACGCGGCTAGGAGAAGGCCATGGCGGGCGCCAGCTGGCTGATGACTCATCTGATGGACGAGGCCGAGCGACAATTCAGCTCCCTGGTAGAGCTGCAGCGGGACCTGCACGCGCATCCCGAGATCGGCTACGAGGAGAAGCGCACCTCAGCCAGGGTGGCCGAGGAGCTATCGCGCCTAGGTCTGGAGCCGCGCACGGGCGTGGTGGAGACCGGTGTGATCGCCGACCTGTGCGGAGAAGCTCCTGGCGACACCTTGGCCCTGCGGGTTGACATGGATGCCTTCCCGATCGATGAAGCGCCTGGGCTAGCGTGGCGGTCGCGCTACCCTGGCGCCGCTCACGTATGTGGGCACGACGCCCACACAGCCATCGGAATCGGCGTGGCGCGTGTTCTGGCGAGAGTGAAGGCACAACTCAAGGGCACCATCCGCTTCATCTTCCAGCCGGCGGAGGAACGTCCCCTGGTTGAGGACGAGGGCGAGAGGCCATACCGCGAAGGCGTGCGTGCCGTCTCCGCTGCCGAGCTGATGATACGCAGTGGCGCCCTGGAGCCGGATGTCAAGGCTGTTTTCGGCCTGCATCTCTGGCCGGCGCTGCCGACGGGCAGGATCGGCATCGAGCAAGGGGCTGCCATGGCAGGCGTGGCGAATTTCCTGGCCAGCGTCTATGGCCGCAGCGCTCACGGGGCGATGCCCGATCAGGGTGTGGATGCGATCGCGGTCACCGCTCAGCTACTGAGCATGCTGCAGCTGATCAGTTCGCGCCAGAAACCGCCATCTGAGCCGTTGGTTGTCACCGTGGGCACCATCCGCGGCGGAGACCGGCGCAACGTGATTGCGGATCGAGTGGACATAACCGGCACTGTGCGCGCCCTCTCGTCTGAACTGCTGCGCAACACAGTGCCGGGCCACCTGCGGGCGATGTTCGACGGCGTCACCTCCGCGATGGGTGCGAGCTATGACCTGGAGTACTATCCCCTGATTGCCCCGGTGATGAACGATGCGGCTTTGGTGCAGGGGGCGCGAGCTGCAGTCGCATCCGTTCTTGGCGGCCAGGCGGTGGTGCCTGATATGGAGAAGGCCATGACCAGTGAGGACTTCGCTTGCTTTGCCGAGCGCGTCCCTGGCCTGTACATCAAGATCGGTTGCACGGCGCCGGGCCAGCCTGTGCTGCCTCTGCATTTCCGCGGTTTCCGGTTCGATGAATCAGCGATCAAGTACGGAGTCGCGGCCATGGCGGCGATCATATGTGACCGCCTGGCAACGGGCGACCGCGATGGTCTGGAGGTGTAGAAGATGGAGCGTCTGCGCGTCTCAGTCCTTGGCATGGGCACGATGGGGCTATCTCATGCTCTCGTTTATAAGCATCTCGCGGAAACCGAACTGGTTGGCATGGTTGAGACGGATAACAGGCGGCGGCGAGAGGCTGAGCAGCAGTTCGGTGCCCCTTGCTTCGCCTCCGTTGACGAACTGTTATCGGAGGCGCACCCGCAGGCTGCCAGCGTTTGTCTGCCGGATGGCCTGCACGTTGAGCCGAGCGTCGCATTAGCCGCTGCCGGGGTGCACCTGCTGGTGGAGAAACCGCTGGCAACCACGCTGGAAGGATGTGATGCGATCATCGCCGCTGCGAAGAGCGCCAACGTGAAACTGATGACGGGTTTCACCCTGCGTTTCGATCCTCGCTATTGGCTGCTACATGAATCGGTGCGAGGCGGCCAGGTCGGCCAGGTTGTATACATGTACGCGCGGCGCAATAACGTGCTCGCCAGCCCGCGGCGCCTGGGCGGGAGGGTTGGCTTGCCGTTCTTCCTGCAGGTCCATGACATTGACGCGATGCGTTGGATCGGCGGGGTGGAGGTGAAGCGCGTTTTCGCCTTCTCAGCACGCAAGGTTCTCACTGACCTTGGGGTTGACGACGTTGTGGTCAGTTCACTGCAGTTCCATGACGGCAGTATCGGCTGTGTCGAAAGCAACTGGATACTTCCCGACAGCCTGCCAGCAGGGCGCGATTTCCAGCTTGAGGTAGTCGGTACCACCGGCAAGGGTGAACTGAATGTCACCTACCAGGGGGTGGAAGTGTACAATGGGTCTCGCATGCAGGTGCTCGATCCCATGTACAAGCCGGTCCTCTACGATAACCAGCCAATCATCCTGCGCGAGGAAGTGCATCACTTTGTGGACTGCGTGCTCTCGGACAAGGAACCGGTAGCCGGCGGGGCTGATGGCAGGGCGGCGACGGCAGTCGCCCTGGCGATCGAGCAATCCCTGCGCAAAGGGTTGCCCGTGGATGTCCAGAACTGATCGGGCTCGGCCACAGCCCGGGTGGGCTGTGGCCGAGCGCCATTCGGCCTAGCTTGCGTCGCTCGCGGCCGACCCGGCAGCGCCGCTGCTCTCGCTGTCTTCGCCACCGACGATGGGAAGCTTCTTGGCGACGTCCGTGGCCACGCTGGCGATGCGCTGCGTGCTCTGGCCGACCGTCTCCGCAGCCTTGCGCTGCATCTCCTCGGCTCGGCGACGCGCCTGTTCGGCCGTCTCAGCGGCGCGCTGGCTGATCTCTATGCCGCTCTGCTTGAGGCGCTCTCGCGTGTAGCCGCCCGGCTGCGGGGCAGTGAGGACTGCCACGATGGCGCCTGTGGCGGCGCCTACGACGAAACCAAGCATGAAATTGCGGTCAATAACGCTCATTTGATCCTCCTACCACTACTAGCAATTGCCACTACCGAAATAGCCAACGGCCGAACAACAGTTCCAGTGCTCGCCTGAGAGCAGCCCAGAACGAAGCGAGGCGCATGACCGGCGTGACCACGCTGTCGCCCACGAAATCGGCCGTGCCCCGTACAATCGTGACCGTCTCGTTGGCTGTGTTCAGCATGGGAGCGATCTCATGCTGAAGCAGCTTGGTGAGGCTGCGCAGTTGCAGCAGCGTGATAATAAGCACGAGGCCGATGACGATGGACTCGACAGCCAGGATGATGATGGCGACATCCCTGACGATCTGCCACGTTGTCTCCAACGCTACACCTCCACGAGCGAGGCCTGCCGAGCAGCAGTCGCGCCAGTATACTAGAGCCCGGCCAGTTTGACAATGGTCATGGCGACCACGGCAGCAACCAGCCCCTGGATGATATGAATTGGTCCCAAGTGCGGCAGGCTCAAAGCAAGCGGCAGAGCCTGACCGACGGCGAAACCGGCCAGGCTGGCCACAACGAAGAGGCCCAGTTGCCGCAGCGAATTGCCGAACAGAAGGTGATACAGACTGGCGGCAGCCACTGCCACGAGCAGAGAGAACAATAGCGCCGGTGCAGTCATCTAGCCTCGCTCGGCGACGCCAACCGCCCCGGACTGCCCTGCCTGCGCTTGTTTGCGCCTGTAGTCGTTGATCGCCTCGTGGAGCGCATCGGCGGCCAGATTGCTGCAATGCAGTTTCTGCGGAGGCAAGCCTCCGAGCGCCTCAGCCACGGCGCGATTGGAGAGCTCGAGGGCCTCCTCGATCGTCTTGCCTTTCACCATCTCGGTTGTGATGCTGCTTGTCGCAACCGCCGCCCCACAGCCAAAAGTGCGGAACTTGACGTCCTCGATGCGGTCATCCTTAACCTTGATGAAAATCTCCATGATGTCGCCGCAGGTAGGGTTTCCCACCATGCCGACGCCGTCGGCGTCTTCGATGACGCCGACATTGCGAGGGTTACGAAAGTGATCCATTACCAGTTCGGTATACATTGGTCCCAGTCTCCTGAGCTAGGCTCGTTTTCTGAAAGCGGGCAGCAAGCGGAAAATGCGCATCCCAGCCCAAATCGCGCCGGGTTGCAGATCATACGCCAAGGACATCTCCAGATGTGCGGCGAAGCCACACTGGTCGCACGCTATGGGTGCACGGCCTTTCAGATAGCAGCCTTGGACGACGGACCCATCGGGATTGGCACTGGCGACGAGCCAGGGATGACAGCGCCAACCTGGCCGCTTGAGGCCTCGCAAGGCTGGCACTGAATCCAGCAAAGGATACCCTTGGCGCTTCATGGCAATCAAGTGGTCCAGCAGGGCGGCGCGCTTCTCCCAGGGCACGAAGAGGTCCGGTTCGCCTTCGTAGGGGTAGAAGAACTGCACGGTGATGCCCCGCACGTGCGGAGCCAGCGCTGCCACCAGTTCGGGTATCTCGTCAACGTTCATTGTGCTTATGGTAATGTTCGCCAGCAAGCGGTCCCTTGGGCCGGCTGCCAGGTGGCGCATCTGAGTCGCGAATATGGGTCCGCGGATGCGCCTGGTCGTTTCCTCCAGTCCGTCTATGCTCACCCACACCACATCCGGTTCCCTGGGCAAAGGCAGAGTGCCATTGGTGACAACTCCGACTGACCAGGCGAAGCGCTTCGCATAGGCCACTGCCTCCGCCAGCGTATGGGAGCCGTCGCGCCACAGGAGTGGCTCGCCCCCTTCGAAGATCACCAGTCGCACCCCTGCTGCTTTGAGCCGATCCAGTGTGGCACAGACGCCGGCAAAATCCTGGCCAGGCTGCGGATCGCGCCAGAAGGGACAATGGGCGCAGCGGAGGTTGCACTGGGTAGTCAGCTTGTAGCCGGCGAGAAGAGGCCGCCTTGCACCGAACAGGCGCGAGCGCAGTTCGAGCGCAGCGAACCCGAAGTACGGGCTGAGGCCGGCCAAGCAAGCTAACTCTGTGACAAGGCGCGCGGCGCTAGCGGGCTCATCGCCCTCAGGCGCTTGATGATATCCGGGAGGATGGCCAGCACCCGGTCAATGCTCTCCTCGGTGGTGCTGCGCCCGAGCGTCAGGCGCAAGCTGCCATGAGCCACCTCGTGCGTCAGGCCGATGCCTAACAGCACATGGGACGGATCGAGGGAGCCGGATGTGCAGGCCGAGCCACTGCTGGCGCAGATACCCTCCATGTCAAGGCTGAGCAGGATAGACTCGCCCTCAACGTAGCGAAAGACGAAGCTGGCGCTGTTGGGCAGCCGCCTGGTGGGATGGCCAGTTAGCTGGCACTCGGGAATGCTGGCCAGTATGTCCCGAATCAGCCGATCGCGCAGGGCGGCCAGTCGCGCATTCTCTGCTTCTGCCTTCTCATAGGCCAGGGTCAAGGCCTTGGCCAAGCCCACAATGTAGGGTACGTTCTCAGTTCCGGCCCGCTTGCCCCGCTCCTGCCCGCCCCCGGTCTGCACCGGCAAGAAGGGCACGCCGCGCTTCATGTAAAGCACGCCGACGCCTTTGGGGCCATAGAACTTGTGCGCCGACAAAGAAAGCAGATCTACGCCCAACTCATCCACCTTGATGGGCAAAGAACCGCCGGCCTGGACGGCGTCAGTGTGAAATGGAATGTGCCTCTCGCGAGCGATCGCTGCGATCTCGCGGATCGGCTCAATGGTGCCGATCTCGTTGTTGGCATACATGATTGAGATCATGGCCGTGTCATCACGAATGGCAGCGCGCACGGCCTCAGGGTCAACCATGCCGTACTGATCCACTGGCACATAAGTGACGTCGAAATCGCCATACTTGGCCAGTGACTCGCAGGTGTGCAGAACGGCGTGGTGCTCGATGGCGGAGGTGATGATGTGCCGCGTGCCTTTCTGACGGCGGCGAGCCAAGCTGACGCCACGAATGGCCATATTGTCGGACTCGGTGCCGCAACTTGTGAAGTACACCTCAGAGGGCGAGCAGCCCAAGATGCCAGCCACCTGTTCACGGGCGGCGTTCAGGGCGACACCTGCATCTCGCCCGAGTGAGTAGATGCTCGAAGGATTGCCCCATTTCTCGGTGAAGTAGGGCAGCATCGCTTCGACGACGGCGGGGTCAACTGGCGTAGTGGCGGCGTGGTCCAGGTAGATGATCTCGTCTTGGCTGTTCATATGCATACCACCTTGCTCTCGGGATCCGCGGGGAGGGTAACGGTGTTCAGGCTTGTGGCCATTGCAGCCAGGGTCACCTGGCTGAGGGAGTCGTCGAGTTGGCGTTGGAGGGCCTGCCAGAGCGGCTTAGCGACGCAGGCATCCAGGGAGGTCCGAAATGAGCAGCGCCGGCTACCGCCGCAGTCGAGTGGCAAGACGTTGCCGTCGAGCGCCTTGAGGATGTCGGCTACTGTCACTCGTTCGGGTGGCCGGGAAAGCTCGTATCCACCGCTTACACCTCGCCGAGAAACGACGATGCCAGCCCGCCTGAGGTCGCCGATGATACGCTCAAGATAGCGGCGCGGCACTCGCTGAGTCCTGGCGACCAGCGATAAGGGGACCGGACCGGAACCGTAGGTGGATGCGAGGAAGGCCATCGCCCGCACGGCATAACGTTCCTTCGAACTCAGTCTCACAATCGGCAATCCCTACTATCTAGTAGGAATTAGTCTACCCTACAAGGGCAGCCATTGTCAAACAGATGCAACCGTCAACCGCTGGCCTCGATTGCGATGGTAGTGGCGAGCGCCGCGGCCCGGCCGTGCTGTTGCGCCGACAAACCAGGGCCTACGATCGCAGCAAATGCTGACTCTTCGCCCCGAACACTGGCGGCGGAGCATGGCGAGTGCCGCGCGAGGGCGATTACAGCGCGGCAGAGGAGTGCCTTCCTGTCTTTGTAGGCTTCAACCATTGCTGCCTTGGCGCATCGGCGGCACAGAGATACGCACTCCACGCTTGCGGAGCGCCCATTCGTTAACTGGCTACGGCCGCCTCGGCGCAACGTCCAGGTCAAGCGGCGTAATCGCCCTGGAGCGCCGCACAGGGCGAAAGTGGGGTCAGTCGAAAGGCCAGGCCACCTGCATCTCGTCGCACAGGCTGCGCAGGTCTGCTTCCACCTTCGGGTTGAGCGGGATGCCCAGCCGGAGCCGTTCCTCCTCCTCGCGGAACTCCTTCTCGCCGGCGATCAAGATCTCGTCTTGACCGGCGGCCTTGGGCGAGTCCTTGATCTGGGCGATGAACCGGTCCATGTCTGCCTTGAACTCCTCGATGGGCCGGAAAGCGCCCACGTCCAGGGCCAGAAGGAAGTGACCGACGTTGGAAGGGCTGGTCTGCTGCACGCTCGGAGGGGTCACGCCGGTGAGAAAATTCGCCCCCGCCAGCAAGCCGCAAAGGATGTCGACCATGGCAGCCAGGCCATAACCTTTGTAACCAGCTGTCTCGGCCGGGCCACCGAGCGGCAGCAGGGCGCCGCCGTTGTAGATCTTGTCCGGATCGGTGGTGACGTTTCCGTCGGAATCGGTACCCCATCCGGCGGGGACGGCCTCGCCCCGCCGGCGGTAGACCTCGACCTTACCAATTGGGACGACGCTTGTAGCCATGTCCAGGACGAAAGGTCGCCGTTGGTTGGCAGGGGCGGCAAAGGCAATAGGGTTAGTGCCCAGGATGCGCTTTCTGCCATAGGTCGGGGTCACAAGCGGCTGCGAGTTGGTGAGGCAGACGCCGATCATGTCGTGCTCCAGGGCCATCAGGGCGTAGATGCCGGCGGCGCCGAAATGGTTGCTGTTGTTGATCGTCGCAGCGCAGAGGCCAGCCTGATGAGCTTTCTCGATGCAGCGCTGCATCGTGCGGTAGGCGACTGGTTGCCCGAGCCCATTGTCGGCATCTATGACGAGGGAGCATGGCGTCTCGCGCACCGTGCGCACGTTTGGATGGCAGTTGACGATCCCTTTCTGGGCCCGGTGCAGGTAATAGTAGCTCAGGCGTGCAGTGCCGTGCGACTCAACCCCTCGCAGGTCCGTTTTGACCAGAACGTAGGCGGTGATCTCGGCGTCGTCCCTGGGCACGCCGGCGGCGACGAGTAGGTCTGAAACAAGGGACTGCAGTCTTGCCGCATCAACCCGGTGAACCATGGAGCATCTCCTGAAAATGAAGCTGTGATCGCAAGGTAGTCACGCCTCGCTATCCCATGCTGCGGCCCGCAGCAGGCGGCTGGTGAGCACCTGACCGGCAGCAGCGCAGTCGTCTGGCGTCAACTGGCGCGCCAAGGAGCCGTCGAAGAGCAGGGTCACCTCGGATGGGAACTCATCGTCGGCAAGGTGTAGCACTACCGCCAGGCGGACCGGGGGCAGTAGCCTGTAGGCAAATGAAGCGTCGCCGTACTCCAGGGCTTCTCCCCCAAGCGCTGCCGAGGCCCTTTCAAACGACGGACGGTCAGCACCAAAGCGTGCCGCCAGGCGGCGGGACGTGCGTCCGGCAAAAGGGACCACGTAACTCATGGCGCCTGGCAACTCACGGAACGAGATCCAGCGGTTTTCAACCGGCGTCCCATCGCAGCGCCAGAGGCAGCGAAGAACCAGGGCCTCCTCGAGGAGGTTCAGTGGCTGGCCCGAGGCGACGATCTTGCTCGCGGCCAGATCGATCGTCAGGGTCTGGCCGAGAAATGGCACCTCCAGCACGCTCGGCGAGCACACCGTAGAGACGCCCACGCGCGAAGCCACGTCGCCAGCCGAGAAGGCGCTCAGACCTTGCCAGGCCAGCTGTCGGGCCAGTGCCGCGCCTTTGAGGCCTGTACTGCTTACTCTCTCCGCTGATGACACGTAGCCGCTACCCTCACTGGCGCGGATTATAGCAGAACCGGCAACCGGTTGCCGCTCCGCCTAAGGGCGGATACTATTGGCCGCATGCATGGTGGTCAACTGCCTCGTGGCAGAAGCGCCGAGACGCTTCGAGGGTGGCCTGTGTGCCTGCATCCTCTGGCACGAGCATTCGCCCTTGCTGCTCTTGTGCTGACACTGACTGCCTGCGCGAGCGGCCAGAAGCAGGTGTGTGTTGCTGCAGACGGGTCAACACGCTGCTTCGCCACGCAGGGGCTCACCGTGCGCGACGTGCTGCAGCAGGCCAATGTCTCCCTGGGGGAACTGGACCGCGTGGAGCCGAGCTACCTGGCGCCAGTTGAGGACGGGATGACCATCAGGGTGGTGCGCGTCAGGCAGCAGAGCGTGACGGAGACGAGGCCCATTCCTTTTGGGCGCCGTGTCATCTCCAGCCCGGGTCTCGCGGCGGGCGGGCCGCGGCTTCTGCAAGGCGGAAAAGAGGGCAGCGAAGAGCTTACGTACATCGTCACTCTGGAGGACGGTAAGGAAACGCAGCGCCGCCTTGCCAGGCAACAGGTCATTGCCTCGGCTCAAGACGAAATCGTCGCCATCGGGGAGCAGGGCCAGGCTCAGGCGGTTACCTTCGCCGGCACGATCGCTTACCTGGCCCAGGGTAACGCCTGGGTGATGCGCGGTAGCAGCCTGGCGGAGCGACCTCTGGTCACAAGCGGCGACCTCGACGGTCGCGTGTTCGCCCTTTCTCCCGATGGTCATCTGCTGGTGTTCAGTCGCTCGAGCGGTGAGGCTGGCAACGGCCTCAACTCCCTCTGGGCAATTCCGACGGACGTGGTCGCGGCTGCACCGACCGCGCTTGGCATCGAGGATGTGCTCGCGGGAGAGTGGTCGCCAGATGGACAGACGCTTGCCTACTCGACCGGTGAGAAGACTGCAGGCAGCCCTGGCTGGCGCGCGCACAACGACATCTGGCTATGGCAGCGCTCGGCGGGCAGCCCACCGAGGAAAGTGCGGGATGCGGGCTGCACTGGCGTTTACTGCTGGTGGGGCCCGAGCCTGACCTGGGCACCGGATGGCAAAGGCTTGTATGTGGCGGATGCTTCCTCGCTGCGCTATCTGGACCTCGATGGCGGAAATGAGCGGCTCGTGCTGGAATACCCCCCTTTCGAGACGCATTCTTCATGGGTTTGGGTGCCCGAAGTGGCCGTGGGCGCTGGGGGAGGGCAACTGGTGCTAACCGTGCATCGAGGGACCGTCGGTGCGCCCGGGGCGGAGGCTGGCAACGCCTTCGACTTGGCCGTGGTGGAGACACGCTCCTCGGCGGCGCGCGTCATCGTCGCCGATGCTGGCATGTGGGCCAGGCCGCGTCTGGGGCACGGGATGAGTGCTGACCTGCTCGCCTACGCACTGGCCGACAGTCCCTCCAATTCGGCTACTAGCAAGTACAGCCTGTGGATCGCAGCTGTGGATGGGTCCGGCGCTCGACAGGTCTTCCCGGCGAGCGGCCAGGCAGGTACTGACATCACTGACTTCGCCTGGTCGCCGGATGGCAAGCAACTTGTCTTCGCCGCGGGTGATGTTCTGTACATAGCAGATGCGGCTGCGGGTACGGCTACGACGCTGCGTACTGGCATGCCGGCGACGAGGCTGCAGTGGGGCCAGTAGCGCTGCTTTGGCGTCGCTATCGGGTCAGTGCGGTGCTCCTGACTCTCGGCCTGGCGTGCCTGGTGGTTGCGGCCGCGATGCTGAGAGCGAACAGCGGCTCTTCGGCATACGTGGGCAAGCCACCCCGCATGCAACCTGCCGTCGAGCCAGGAGCGGGGGTCAACACAGATCTGCTTTATATGTCGCCGGAGGCGATGAACCAGGCTCTGTCCTGGACCAAGGCGGCGGGCTTCACGTGGGTGCGCCAGATCTTCCCATGGGCCGAGATCGAAAGAGCGCCGGGCGTCTACGATTGGACGGCTAGCGACGCGGCGATCAAGGCGGTGAGTGCCCATGGCCTGCAGTTGGTAGCGGTGCTGGGCACGACCCCTTCGTGGGCCCGCTTGCCGGGTCAAGAGCAATACCCCTGGAGCCCACCAGCCGACTATGCTTCATTCGGCCGGTTCTGTGCTGCCTTTGCGCACCGCTACGGCGCCCAGGTGGACTACTATCAGGTCTGGGACCAGCCGAACATCCAGCCTTTCTGGGGCAACCAGTACGTTGACGCTTCTGCCTACGCTCGGCTTCTACGCGAGGCGGCCGCCAACCTGCGCAGCAACGATTCCGTAGCCTGGGTTCTTACGGCTGGCCTCGCTCCCAACGTCGAGAACGGCCCCCTGAACGTCAATGAGATGGAGTACCTGCGCCAGATCGTCAGAGCCGGCGCGGCAGACGCCTTCGACATCCTGGCGGCGAAGCCCTACGGCTTTGACCAGGATCCGTCGCCGTTGCCCTCGGCGGAAGGGCTCAGCTTCGGCAGGCTAGCGGCGCTGCACAAGGTGCTTGAGGATCTGGGGTTGGGCACCAAGCCAATCTGGGCGGTCGAATTCGGCTGGAACGCTTTGCCGCCCGACTGGCACGGTCGCCGTTCGCCCTGGGGCGTCGCGCCGGCGACGGTCCAAGGCACGCGCGGTGCTGAGGCGATGAGGGTCGCTCGCGACAACTGGCCTTGGTGTGGCCCGATGCTGTGGGCTCGTCTCACTCCACCGGACGACCCCGATGATCCGGGGTATGGATTCGCACTGCTTGGCCGAGACCTTCAGCCTACGCCCCTTGGGGCGGAGTTGGTCGCCCGCATGCGGAGTCTGCCTCTGGGCGGGATCGGATTTCGGCTGCCCGACTCGAGCGCTGCCACTTACTACGGCGGGTGGCGTGTGGCCACCTCAGGCGCGGACCCTGCCGGCCCAGGCGACAGCGTCGAGATCCACTTCACGGGAACAGCCTTGGACCTGATGGTCCGCCCAGGGCCATACTGGGCCGTTTGGTATGTGACAGTTGACGGCCAGCCATCCCGGGCTCTGCCGCAGGACCAGGGCCGCAGCTACCTGGTTCTCTATGACCCGCTGGGCCAGGCCAGGAGCACGACCGTCGCCAGGGGGTTAACCTTTGGCGAGCACACTGTCAAGCTTGAGGTCCAGGGGGGATGGGGCCAGTGGCCGCTCGCAGGCTGGCTGGGCTACCGCGAGTCTTCAAGCAATCGTTGGCTCGGCGTGGCTGCCGTGCTGGCAGGAGCAACCCTGGTCGGCCTGAGCCTGGCTATAGGGGCCTCGGGCTGGCTGCCGAAGCGGGTGTTCGCCCTGGCGGACGAGCTAAGGGAAGCGCTGCCAGGATGGCTGGGCCTGGCCTCAGTCTCCTTGCTCAGCCTTGGGTTCTGGAAAGCCGCCAGTTCCTCACTCAGTTTGCTGCTGCTGGCGGGCCTGCTGGCTTGCGTGGTGATCTGGCCGGCATGGGGCGCTGCTGCGATCCTGGCCTGGCTGCCGCTTTTCCTGTTGCCGAAGCGCCTCCTCGGTACTGGTTTCTCGATGAGCGAGATGTTAACCTGGCTAGTTGCGGGCAGCCTCGTGATCCGATGGCTGTTTGGCAGCAGCAAAGGACAGGCTATCATCCGCCTGCGTCCGCTGGACCTCACCGTGGTATCTCTAGTCCTTGTCGGCGCCATATCGTCTTCTGTGGCAGCAAACCGCGGTGTTGCCTTTCACGAGTGGCGTACCGTGATTCTGTCGGCCGCTGGTGTTTACCTGACCCTGAGGTTGCTTCCGGAGGAACCCAGCCGTCGGATAGTGCTGTTTGGCGTCGTGGCTGGGGCATCGGTGGTGGCGCTGGCAGGGCTGGTACAGTACGTTTCTGGCAACAACTTGATCGAGGCGAGCGGGGTGGCCCGCATCAGGTCGGTGTACGGTTCGCCCAACAACCTGGCCCTGTATCTGGAGAGGGTGATCCCCGTCAGCTTCTGCCTGGTCTATGCGAGCGAGCGGCGCAGCGCGAAGGGTCTATACCTCCTTTGTTCGCTGCTGCTTCTTGTGTGTGGCCTCCTGACGCGATCGCGCGGCCTGTTGCTGCTCGGTCTGCCGGTAGCGTTCCTGTATCTGCTCTATGCGACGCGTGCTGGCCGGGCGAGGCGATATCTTCTTGTGGGGGCGATGATCGCGCTCGCCGCAGTGGCCGCGGTTGCCCTGTCGACTGGTGGCGAAAGGCTAGCGAGCCTGGCTAGTGGGCAGGACGAGGCGGCAGTTATGCGTCTGCCTCTCTGGCGCAGTTCGTGGGCCATGATCCGCGATCACTGGCTGCTCGGCGTCGGCCCTGACAACTTCCTGTACCAGTACCGCACTCGCTACATTCTGCCGGAGGCCTGGAAAGAGCCGAACCTCTCTCACCCGCACAACTTCGCGCTTGATTTCTGGTCGCGGCTTGGCGTCGGCGGGCTGATAGCACTGGCCGGCATGATCGTTTTCGGGGCCAGAGCGGCCAGGCGGGCGCGCGGCTCGTCTGTTGCCGGGGTGCGCGCCCTGGCCTCTGGCATCTCGGCAGCATTGCTGGCAGCGCTAGCCCATGGGCTCGTGGACAACTCATTCTTCCTGGTTGACCTGGCAAGCCTCACCCTGGCTTACCTTGCTTTGTTGGCGACAATGGGAGAGGGGCCGATCGTCCTGGAATTGGTCTTCGGCAGGCCATGGCTAGCACTCGATGTCGGTCCTGGAGCCTAGGGCGAAGATGGCTCTATCGTTCGCTGGTTTCAGATCGAGGCAGGACGCGCTGACGCTGCGTTCAGTCGCCGCCGCGTGTGGGATTGGTATTGCCCTGGCGGGGCTGCCTCTAAAGGCAGCGGCACTTGTGAGCCTGGCGGTGCCGGTGGGGGTCGTGGTCGCACTGTGGCCACAGATCTCGCTCTTCTCGCTGCCTCTACTCGTCCCTCTTGACAGTGCGGCGACGCTGGCCGTGGGGGGAACTCACGTGGGCCTGGTCGAGGTGGGCGTAGGCGTGCTCACCGTCTCATGGTTGGCGAGGTCAGTGATCGGCCGGCAGATAAGGCTGTATTTGGGGCCGGTCGGCGGGGCACTCCTTCTCTGGGTGTGGGCCACAGGCCTATCTCTGCTGGTGGCGGTGTCTCTGAAAGCCGGGCTTGCGGAGGCGGCGAAATGGGCAGAGGTCTTGCTGGTGTTTGCCGCATCGCTAGCCTTGCTCCGCTGCAGGCAGTTGCGTTACCTCGTGTACGGGGTTAGCCTTGCCGGTGTCTTCTCGGCTTTGCTCGGACTGTATCAGTTCGCCTCCGGTCGAGGACCGGAAGGTTTTCTGCTTTTCGGCAGGTTCATGCGTGCCTATGGCACTTTCGCCCAGCCCAACCCCTTCGCCGGCCATCTGGGCCTGTCTCTGCCCTTCGCGCTCTCCTGGGCTATGGTCGCCGGGCGCGCCAGTAAAGCCGAGCGGCTGGCGATGCTTGGGGCTGCCGGAGTAATGGCTTTGGGGATATTGGCAAGTTGGTCCAGAGGTGCCTGGGTGGCGACCGCCGTGGCTGTCGCTTTGATGCTCGCGCTAGCTTATCCGCGGCTGGCTGTCGGAGCGCTGACCATAGCCTTGCTGCTCGGCCCGTTTCTCGGCAGTGGCGTGGCGGCGTCGCCTTTGGTTCAGCGTGCCCTGGGCATGGGTGGCGATATTGCCAGCCTCAACGTTGCCAAGGTGATTCCGAGCACGGCGAACTTCGCGCTTGTTGAGCGGCTGGCTCATTGGCAAGCAGGGTGGTACATGTTTGCCGCGCATCCCTGGCTGGGGGTAGGCATTGGCAACTACGAGAGCGCCTATCCCGGCTATGCTCTGTCCCAATGGCCGGCTGCCCTCGGACATGCGCACAACTTCTACCTGAACGTGGCTGCTGAGTGCGGGCTGGTGGGGCTGATCGCATATGCCGTTCTGGGGGCGGTTGCCTGGTCGGTAGCGGTGCGCGCCTGGCGATTGGCTCTCGAGCCGGAGCTGCGCGCGGCACTATTGGCTGCGATGGGCTCGCTTGCGTATCTTAGTGTACACAATCTCGTGGATGACCTATACGTGCATGGTATGCAGGTCCTGGTCGGCATTTCACTGGCCCTA
>Ga0078972_1011271_pt1 | contig 16117 bp, 8 predicted proteins | sample YelNatPaOPGAMG01_FD_67568 | JGI IMG/M metagenome (GOLD analysis project Ga0078972, IMG submission 67568) | Hot spring thermophilic microbial communities from Obsidian Pool, Yellowstone National Park, USA - OP-RAMG-01 (SPADES assembly) (version 2) | ecosystem: Environmental > Aquatic > Thermal...
GACATTGATCACAACGATGTTAACACCGACGGCAATTCCATCGCCGAGACCTGGAACGACATCCAGGGCAGCAACGCCTACCACGTCGTCACCGGCAGCGGCACAGACAACACTGCCATTCTGGACGGCTTCGTCATCACCGCCGGGCAGGCCAATGGCTCTGACCCTAACGAGCGGGGAGGCGGGATGATCGTCAGCACTGGCAGCCCAACGCTAAACCGCCTCATCTTCAGCGGCAATCTGGCTTCCAGCTTCGGCGGGGGAATGTTCGGAAACGGCAGCCCAGCGCTGATGTACATCACCTTCAGCGGTAATTCTGCTGCCAATGGCGGCGGGATGGCCATTTTCAACTCTACCAATCTTACCCTGACCCAGGTGATGTTCCGCAACAACTCGGCTTCCTCCGCAGGCGGCGGGTTGTATAACATAGGTAGCAACTCGGTGTTGACCAATGTCGTCTTCAGCGGCAACTCCGCCTCCTCCGGCGGAGGCATCTCTAATGCCCTCTACAGCAGCCTGACGCTGACCAACGCCACCTTCAGCGCCAACTCGGCTTCCTCCACAGGCGGCGGGGTTGCCAACTCCTACAGCAACCTGACGCTGACCAACGCCATCCTGTGGGGCGATACCGCCCCCAGCGCAGCAGAAATCTCCAACACCGGCAGCTACACCCCCGTGGTCACTTACAGCGACATCCAGGGCGGCTACGCTGGCACAGGCAACCTCAACGCCGACCCGCTCTTCGTGGATGCCGCGGGCGGCAATTTGCGCCTGCAACTGACCTCTCCGGCCATCGACGCCGGTAAGAACGCCGCCGTCCCTTCCGGCGTCACCACTGACCTCGACGGCAACCCGCGCTTCGTGGACGTTCTCTCCGTCCCCAACACCGGCAGCGGTACACCGCCCATTGTGGATATGGGGGCGTATGAAGCCCGCGACTTCTTTTACGCTGCGCCAACAGCGCAGGGCAAGGGGGATTGTACCAGTTGGGCCAATGCCTGCACCCTGCGGACAGCACTCATCCTGGCGCAGTCGCAGAGCGGCAGCGAAATCTGGGTCAAGAAAGGGGTGCATAAACCCGGCAGTGAGCGCACGGACACCTTCACCTTGAAAAACGGCGTGGCCCTCTACGGCGGCTTTGCCGGGACGGAGACCAGCCGCGCCCAGCGCAACTGGACAACCAACCTCACCATCCTCAGCGGCGACATTGACAACAACGATACCGACAACAATGGCAACGGCATCATTGAACCCGCCAATGGTGACGCCATCGTGGGTGCCAATGCCTACCACGTTGTCACCGGCAGCGGGACGAACAACACCGCTGTGCTGGACGGCTTCGTCATCACCGCCGGGCTGGCGACTGGCTCAGACCCTTATAACAGCGGCGGCGGAATATACAACAATAGCGGCAGCCCAGCGCTGACGAACATTACTTTCAGTGGGAACGCTGCCTACAACGGTGGCGGGATGGTCAACAACTGGGGCAGCAACCCCACGCTGACGGCGGTGACCTTCAGCGGCAATGCCGCGCTCTTTGGCGGCGGGATGGCCAACTACAATTCCAGCAGCCCGTCGTTGACCAATGTCACCTTCAGCAGCAACACTGCCACCGATCGTGCCGGCGGGATGTACAACTCCTCTGGCAGTAGTCCGACGCTGACGAACGTCACCTTCAGCAACAACCATGCCAGCAGTTACGGCGGCGGAATGGTCAACAACTCCAGCAGCCCGGCGCTGGCGAACGTCACCTTCAGCGGCAATACCGCCAGCAACTACGGCGGCGGGATGGTCAACGCCTCCAGCAGCCCAACGCTGACGGACGTCACTTTCACCAACAACTCCGCCGACGACTACGGCGGCGGGATGGTCAACTCCTACAGCAACCCGACGCTGACCCATGTCACTTTCAGTGGCAACTCCTCCGTCTACTCCACCACCAGTTACGGCGGCGGGATGGTCAATGACCATAGTTCCCCTACGCTGACGGATGTCACCTTCAGCAACAACTCCGCCAGCAACGGAGGCGGCGGGATGGTCAATCTTCTCAGTGGCCCAGTGCTGACGAACGTTACTTTCAGCGGCAACTCCGCCAAGGAAGGTGGCGGGATGTACAACATGACCAGTAACGGCCCGGTGCTGACGAACGTTACTTTCAGCGGCAACTCCGCCAGCGACTACGGCGGCGGGATGGTCAACAACTCCAGCAGCCCGGCGCTAACCAACGTCATCTTCAGAAACAACTCTGCCAGCAACGGCGGCGGAATGTACAATTTCTTCAGCAGCCCGACGCTGACGAACGTCACCTTCAGCAAGAACTCTGCCAGTTACGGCGGCGGAATGTACAATCAAACGACCAGCAGCCCGACGTTGACCAATGTCATCCTGTGGGGCGATAGCGCTACTACCGACGGCCCGGAAATCTACAATGTCAGCAGCAGCACCCCCGTTGTCACTTACAGCGACATCCAGGGCTGTGTCGTCTCAGGAGTGTGGCAATCTTCCTGCGGCACGGACAGTGGCGGTAACATTGCTGCCGACCCGCTCTTCGTGAATGCCGCGGGCGGCAATTTGCGCCTGCAACTGACCTCTCCCGCCATTGATGCCGGCAAGAACGCCGCCGTCCCTTCTGGCGTCACCACCGACCTGGACGGCAACGAGCGCTTTGAGGATATCCCCACCATCTCTGATACCGGCAGCGGCACCCCGCCCATCGTGGATATGGGCGCCTATGAAGCGCAAGATACCATTCCCCCCACAGTTTCCATGTCCTCTTCTGCGCCGGACCCGACCCACACCTCGCCCATCCCGGTCACCGTCACCTTCAGCGAAGCGGTTACCGGCTTCACGGCCTCCGACATCACCGTCAGCAACGGCACGGTGAGCAACTTCTCCGGCAGCGGCACGACTTATACCTTTAGCCTGGCACCAACAGCAAATGGCCTGGTGACCGTGAACATCGCCGCCGGTGTGGCCTTCGACGCCGCCGGCAATGGCAACACTGCCGCCCCGCAGTTCAGCCGCACCTACGATACCACCGCCCCGACGGTCACGATGACCTCGACCGCGCCGGACCCGACCCACACCTCGCCCATCCCGGTCACCGTCACCTTCAGCGAAGCGGTTACCGGCTTCACAGCCTCCGACATCACCGTCAGCAACGGCACGGTGAGCAACTTCTCCGGCAGCGGCACGACTTATACCTTTAGCCTGGCACCAACAGCAAATGGCCTGGTCACCGCGGACATCGCCGCCGGCGTGGCCTTCGACGCCGCCGGCAACGGCAACACCGCCGCCGCGCAGTTCAGCCGCACCTACGTCTCTGATGCCACTGCCCCAACCGTTCTTTCCATCACCCGCCAGTCTCCCCTTGGCCAGGTCGTTACCAGCAGCGACACGGTCACCTACCGCATCACCTTCTCGGAAGATGTGACCGGCGTGGACGCGGGCGACTTCAGCCTGACCCTGCTCAGTGTTCCCGGTCAGAATGCCTCCCTCAGCGGCGTCACTCCGGTCAACGCCGGCACCTACGACGTAACTGTGGACGTGACCGGCATCCGCAACACGAAGAACAAGCGCGACGGCGCCATCCGCCTCGACATCCCCAACACCGCCACCATCCAGGACCTGGCGGGCAACGCGCTCAGCGGATTGCCCTACACGGGCGGCGCGATTTACTCCATCGTCGAAGAACGGACCTTCCCCGATGTGGCTTCGTCACATTGGGCCTGGACGTGGATCGAGCGTTTGTTCTACAATGGCATCACCAGCGGCTATACGGACGGCACGTACCGCCCGGATAACTCTGTCACCCGCGCCGAGATGGCCGTTTTCCTGCTCAAGGCGCTCAATGGTCCCTCTTACACCCCGCCGAATGTCAGCCCGACCTTTAGCGACACGGCCGGACATTGGGCAGAAGACTGGATCGAAGCGTTACGTGCAACCGGGATTACGGGCGGTTACCCGGATGGCACGTACCGTCCGAACAACCCGGTTACCCGCGCCGAGATGGCCGTCTTCCTGCTCAAGGCGCTCCATGGCGCCTCCTACACGCCGCCCAATGTCAGCCCGACCTTCAGCGATACGGCCGGTCACTGGGCAGAAGACTGGATCGAAGCGCTCAAGGCCTCCGGTATTACCAGTGGTTACCCAGATGGAACATATCGCCCACAGAATGCAGTCACTCGGGCCGAGATGGCAGTCTTCCTGGTAAAGGCGTTCAATTTACCGTAGCCAGAATCTGCCGCAATAAATTTTGGGCTGTCCAGGAGTTCTCTTGGATGGCCTTTTTAGAGCCTATCCGAATAACCCTGCTGCCCGCAGAGCAATGAGGGCACAGGCAAAATGCAGAAAAGCAATGTAGTTCTCGGCCTTCTTCTCCCAACGAATCAGGATGCGCCGGAGGCGGTTCAGCCAACTATGGGTGCGCTCTACCACCCACCGTCGGGCTCGCTTACCAGCCTCTCGGGCGATTTCTTTCGCCTCTTCCCCGCGTGAACGAATATGGGCAGTAAACCCAAACTCCAGCAAAGTATCTCGCACTTCTTGATAGTCATACCCTTTGTCCAGGCACATGTTCTGAGGATGCTCCTCAGTCGGTTCTGGACGGTTTACCACGATGTTTTCTATCGTTTCGCGCATCAGCTTCATATCATGGCGATTCGCTCCTTCCACAGCCAGGCCAATGGGCACACCATGCCCCTCGGTCAGAAGACTTCTTTTGGTGCCTTGCTTGCCCCGGTCTGTTGGATTTTTGCCCGTGTCTTCCCCTCCCAGCGGGGCTTTGGTGATGGCTCCGTCCATACTCAACCATTCCCAGTCTATCCCTTTCAACTCATCAAAGCGCTCCACTCCCACTTGCCAAAGTTTCAAAAACACCCCGGCTTTTACCCATTCCTGGAAACGGTCGTGGGCAGTGGAGCCGGGAACCAAATCGGTCACATCCAGGGCTTTCCACCGGCAGCCGGTGCGCAAGACGTAGAAAATGGCGTCGGCGCACTCTCTGTCTGACCGCCGCGGACGACCTCCACCCAGTGGGTGGGTATTCCGATGCTCGGGAAGCAGGGGTTGAAGCACCTCCCACAGTTCATCGGAAATGCGAAAGCCGGTAGTAGTTTTGTTGTTGGGTGTTCTGGTCCGAGTCCGTTTTTCGCTCATCGGTTCACCTCCTGTGCCCAATTATACCCGTTTTTCGGATAGGCTCCAAGGGTAGGATGAGATAGTCTTATAGCCTGAGAGTCGGATGGTCTGATAGTCTTATAGGCAACTCCTTTCTCTGAATGGGTTTTGAGCAATTTTTCTTGCCATCGACTCAGGAGGGGCTGCTCTGCGTACCTGTCCCTGATGTCGGGAGGCTCAATCACCGGCCAGCGGGAGGTTGTGGTAATCGCTTGTTTGGGGAGGGTTGCAAGCGTTCTTCATCCGCTGGAGCATGATTTGGCGTTCGAGGAGTTCGCGTTGACGGGCCTGGATGCGCATCTGTTCGTAGCCGTTGGGCGAGTGGTGGGGCCGGGCGGCGGAAGGGAGCTGGCGGAGGGGCTGCTTTGGGGAGGCGACTGGCGCGGGCGGTTGGATGCGAACCAGGGCAAAGCGGGTGCCGATGAGGAGGATTGCTACGCCAGCCGTGCCGCTCAAAATCACCAGGACGGTCAGGAACATTTGCTGAGCGCCCAACTTGATGCGCAGGCTTTCCTGGTAGTAAGCCTGGTCGGCGGCGATGCGGGCCAGTTCGGCCTGGTAGCGGGCTTCTTCCAATTCCATGTCATGGCGAATGGCGGCGATCTCGGCTTCTGTTTTGGCGGCGGCAAGTTGTTCTTCCAGTTGATTCATCGCGTCGATGTGACGGGTTTCGGCTCGCATTTGCTCGACTTTGGCCTGGCTGGTGTTGGGATTGAGAATATCGGGGGCAGCGAGGCTCAGTCCGACAACAGCCCCAACGAGTATGAGCAAAAGAGCAAATCCGGTAATCCAGTTCATGGCGTTCTCCTTTCTTTCAAATCAAGGACAAAGCGTTCTGTATCTTACGCATCCTATCATACCGAATGGATGAGGCTTTTAGCCTTTTACCCTTATTTCTTCTGATTTGCGCTTTTCCCTCCTGATCCTGATTTAGCAATTACTTGCATCTCACAGCCATCTCATAAAGGAAAACCCCGTCTTTAGATTTGACGGGGTTCCTTCATTGAATTACGCTTGGCTTCTTACCGAAGGGAGAGAGTGGATGGGGTTTATTCGATAGGCACCTCCTGGGTGAGTGAATAGGTTAATTACATTCTATTTTGTTTCCTGAATAACACCATTTCCTTTATCTGGCAACCAGCACGCAACAATCTCACAAAAATCTCACGGGAAGCCGTTGACTTTTTGTCAAAAAGTATCTATACTGTTTTTGGAGCAAAGGAGCATACTTCTATGGCGGGTTCTCTTACTACAGTCTGGGCGCGGTATAAGACGCTTTTTATCTGGTGGGGGTTTACTATCCTGCTAATCATCGCCGCCTTAATTATTCAGTGGTGGGAGGCGGACTTGCCCAACCGCTATACAGCAGTAGCAAGAGCAGAAGATTGCCCGCTTGAAGTGATTGTGACTTATCCCCGCCAATTATTGCTCCCGGTGGCTAATACTCCCCAACAACCCCTCTTGATTCAAGTGGCCAATGCCCAAAATATAGAATATACAATCTCCCTGTCAAAGGCTGATTGGTTTGTTCTCTACGACCAAGATGGAAATGTCATCCCCTCCTATTGGGAGGGGAGGGGGGATGCTGTTTTTACGGCTGTAGTTAAAACGTATCCTGACCCCATGGCATCTCCACAAAAGCATCAGATTGAATTAACTGAAACGGGAAATCAGTTTTCTTGTGTGGTTGACCTGGGGGAAATATCGGTGGAAACAGTAAGTAATTCGCGTTGGCGTTTGGGATTTGGGATCTTCGCTCGTAACATTGCTCTCCCGCTTGGCTTGCTTTCAGCGATTGCCGGGTGGGTGGTAAGTTATTTGGGGAAAGAGACGGATAAACTGGATGCTTCTTTTCGAGAGAAAATGGGGAAACTGGCGACCGAATTTTTGTCCGATCCACTTTATGCGGTGGAGCAATGTGTAGAATTGAGACGGCTTGTAGATAAAAAATCTCTGGGTAGTGATGCCGAGAAAGAGTTGGTTCGCGTTGTAAGAAGTTTAGTCAGTCCAAGAGGGGTGGGCAGATTGTTGAAACAAATTGGTGAATTTGCTAATCAAAAAGATCAAATCAGGTTGATGTCAGCGCTGGCTTCTATTGTTACCTTTCATGAAGTGTTTGCTGCTGATTTGAATCAGGACACTGGGACTGATAGAATTTTCCTGGCTTTGGAGCAAATTCACTCATACTTTAGCGAACAGCGAAACCTGGCGTTACTCGATGCTTCCACACATCCTAGAGAAATCTTGATTGGGAAACGGAAACTTCCACCTTTTGTGAAAGCCCCAATAGAACGTTTTAGGGAATGGCAAAAACAAAGGCGTATCAGTAAAGCGAAAAAAGTCATCGAACAATTGCTCGAGATTTGGGATGAGCAAGATGTTTATAGCGCTGATTTTGTGATTTATGGACTAAATAAGTTCCAAAACATTGACTCGATTTCTACTTTCCTAAAAGATGCAATACAAAAAAGCCCAAAACGCCGTCGTTGGATGCGTTATAAGTCGCTGGCTTGGCTAGGTGATTCTCTTGAGCCTTATGAGTGGCCGCCCTTACGGGTGCAAGCAGAGACGATCCGCTATCCTGCTTTGCATCGCTGGTTTGCTTCGGATGCAGTCATCAATGCGAATCCGTTTGAAGCCTCTCCACGGGCAGACTCGTTGTTGCTGGATATTTACCTCAAACTCACCCATAGGCCAGAAGAATGGGAAACTCTGGCAAATGATCAGCCTGCCATCTTTGTATCCTCAAATTACAATGATTTACTATCAACAGCGCTGCTTTTGCAGGATTATTTTGAAAACGCTCAAAATGTTTTCCCAATCCTTATAGAATATTCTGGTAAGTGGAAAGAATTTGATTTGTTGCCGATTCTGGCTTATCAGGCTGCCGAGACCTGGCTTGAATTCCTGGCATACAGCCCCGATGCTTACCTAGACATGTACCCTGAAGAACGTCGCGCCCTGGCATCCTGGTTCTGCTGGCATTGTGGTTCTGTAAAAATCGCTGTGGAGAGGCTCCAGCAACGGCTTTTCCATGTGTGGAGCAATGCTCCTGAAGAGAAAAAGTCTGCTGAAAAAAAGAAAGCCGGGGAATTGCTTCTGGATTTTTTGAAAGGAGGCGAATCTCCCTATTCTAAAGAATCTCCTCCACCTGCCGGGCAATTCCTGGAATGGCTGAGTATCCGGCCTTTTGGCATCAAGCGTACAGTAATCTTATTTCTGTCCAGAGAGCGCCTTCCCGAAGCAATAACCTGCTCTATCGAAAATTATCAGGGGAGTTTTTCCCAGCGACATATTGTGCTCAAACAATTTTCTCTGGAAAAAGATGTTTCGCCGGAACGGGCATTTGAAATAAAATGGTCCAAGAAACAACTCAAGCAAATTTTGGCCGCGCGCGTAAACTTGGTCAGCGGCGGAAGGAAATGTTTTACAGAGCTGTTTGAGATTTTTCGTTTCGATGCAACTGATTATGATGAGCAGTTGGCTGAAAAAGCCAGAGGGTCTTTTCATCGAATGCTCGCCCTTGGCCTGAAGATTCTTTTTCATCATGCCCAACATTATCCTCATGAGCCTTTCCTTTTACCCGAGGATTTTTCGGCGATTTATAACTTATGACCAGCCTCTCGATTCCCTCCCCCCTCGACCTTTTCGACACCCTGCGCGCCGAAGATGAAACCGCCTGGCTGCGACAGATCTTCCTTCCGCCGCCGGGCTTCGAGACCATGCGCGGCATGCGCTCGGTGATCGTCTTCGGCGAGGAGGGCAGCGGCAAGACTGCCCTGCGCCTGCGGCTGGTCGAGGCGGCGCGGGAAACGCCTGGAGTGGCGGCCCCGCTGGTGGTCGAGTGGCAGGCCGGGGTCCAGGAAGAAACGGAGGGCGAGGCCTTTGTCAAGCGTTTTGTGGAAGAAATCCTGGATCTGACTGCCCAATCGCTTGCCGTTCACCTGGTCCGGCAGCCGGAGCGTTTTACGCAGGCTTCGCGCTTTGCTCAGGAAGGGATGGTCTGGCTGATCCACCATTGCCTGCGCACGGATAAAGAATTGCTGCTGATGCGCCTTGAAAGCGAAGGAACAGCAGAAGGCGTGGCCTGTCTGAGCGAGATGTTGAGCCGCACCCCCCGCACGTTAGTTCCCCAAAATGCTCCCTATCCGCGACAGATGACCGAAGTGGTGCGGACGCTGGAGGCTGCCGGCTTTGGCGGCTTGTGGGTGATGATGGATGGCCTGGACGCCTGGTTGACGCTGGAAGCCGCGGCGCTGGGCAAGATGCTGACGGCGCTGTTCTCGTCGCTGGCGCTGTTTGACATCCCTGGTTTTGCCGTCAAGGTGATGGCGCCGCTGCGGATGAAGAATCTGGTTTCGACGGCTACCGGCCTGACCCGCCGCCGCTTTGAAATCTTCGAGTTGTCCTGGCCGTCCGAGACTCTGCGCACCTTGTGCGAGCAGCGGATGGCTATAGCGCTTGGCAAAGAATCGTTTGGTTTTTCGGATCTTTCGACGGATTCCGACTTTTTACCCTGGCTGGAAAAATACAGCGGTCACTCACCGCGCGGCTGGCTGGAATTCCTGCGGCCCTTCCTGGACGCCTATCTGGCGCAGCCCCAGCCGTGTCCGCTCACGCCCGAGGCTACTGCCAAACTGCGGCGTCGCTTCCCGCCGCGTCTGCGCATGGACGCGGACTTGAAGAATGTTTTTCTGGGTCATTATCTGATTCGGGATTTGTCTGAGTCCTCGCTCAACATTATTCGTTATCTTTACACTCATCCGGAACGCGCCTGCGAAAAGGAAGAACTGTATTACTGTGGTTTGCGCGGCCGGGAACGCCTGCCGCGCGTTCCCACTGATCCTGGCTGGGAAAGCCCAAAAGCAGTCGAGGGGGTCATAGATACTGCCCTCTGGCGCTTGCGCCAGGCGTTAGAACCTGACCCCAAACAGCCGATTTATATTGTCTCGCACAGAGGGAAGGGGATTGTGCGTTTGGAAAATACTTGGTAGGACAAGACAGGCATGATTGCGGGCCATGTGCCGCAATGCGAAGGGGGAGAGACATTTTGTGACAAAACTGCATTGTGTGAGATTTTTGTGAGAAACTTGAAATGAGGGAGAAATCGCACGGGGAGATGCAAATGGGTAGCATAAGCCTAACCCGTTAGGAGATGCTTTCATGTAATGGCTGCAAACCAGGAAACCCAAACTGAGGGATTAACCGGGCTTTTAAGCCTGGGGTTTGCTTTTAACCCCTTTGAACGGTTGGAAGCATCCAACGATCCTTACATCGCGGACTGCCTGATTGGCCACGATATGTTTGCGGTCGCCTGGGAAACGGCCCCGGCGGCCATTTTTGCGCCTGCTGGCGGCGGCAAGACCGCCATGCGCATTTACACGCTGCGCGCTTGCTGGCTGAGCAACAGCAAACGGCGTAAATTCCCGATTTCGTATGACCTGCCCTTATTTGCCTCCCCGGGCGATTTGACCTGTCTCGAAGCCCATCAATTGGGACTGGCGGCGGCGGCTGCCACCGACCTTTTGCTGGCATGCGCTTCCCGCCCGTCCATTTATCTTGACCTTTCGATTCCCCGCCGCCTGCATCTTTTGTCGCTTCTCCAGGCGGCTTTGCCTGCTGATTTGGGATATGCACTCGACCTCCTGGCTGAGACGGCTGATCCCCGCGCTCTCTCTGAACGTCTGGATCGCACGTATCTGCTGCCTGAACCGGCCTCTCCGGCTGCGGTCAGGCAGTTTTGTTCAGCGGCGCAGCGGGACCTGGAGGATGCTTCTACCGGCCTGTGGGGGAATGCGGCCCTGTTTGATGCGCTGTTGGCCTTTATTTTCGAAGACCTTTCCTTTGAATCAGTTTTGATTCTTCTCGATGGGGTGGATGGCAGCGGTTTCCAGGCGGGCAATCTACAGGCGCAATTCGAACTCATTGCTCCCTTGCTGAATCAAGCCACTGCCTGGGAAAAACGGCGGGTTTACCTGAAGGCTTTTCTTCCCCTTGAACTGGATACTTATCTGGCAGACCAGAGTCCAATATTCTATCAGCAGTTTCTGCGGGCGGAGATTCGCTGGGATGTGCCCAAATTAGCCGAAATCTTACGCCGTCGCGTTTATGTGGCCAGCCAGGGACGCTTTGGCAGCCTGGATGCTGTCAGCAGCCCGGCCCTGCGCGATGTCGAGACGATGATTGCCGCGCGGTGTCGTCCTTTGCCGCGCGAGGCGATTACGTTTGCGGGGATGGTGTTCTTGAATTACTTGAAACGGCAGGGGGAATATATCGAATCCAGAGATATCTCGAGGGCTGAAAAAGAATATTTTCAGCGAAGCATTTTCCCTGATTGACGGGAGGGTATCATGATTGAACTTAAACCATATTCTAGAGATGCTTTTATTCATCGTTCCGAAGTGGATTTAATACAGGGAAAGTTCAAACAATTTTTTGAGTCAGGAGGCAGAGAATCTCTGCCCAAAGCCATCCTCTTTCGCGGCGAACGCGGCTTCGGCAAAACCTGGTTGTGCTTTCATTTGCATCGAACGATATTGCCTCAATTTTCTAATTTAACGTCGCTTTACATAGCGCTTTTCCCTTTACCAGAAGAATACGACAGAGGAGAGCGCGAATGGGTCATTCCTCCAGAGCCTCAACCTGAAGATACTTGCAAGAAACTCATAGTTTGGGTCTGCGATCAGTTGGCGATCCTCTACCCCAACGATCCGACCCTGCTCGAAGCGCGGCGGGCGCTGGTTGGCGGCGTGGAAGCCCAATTTACAGGAGGCAAGGCTTTGGTTTTAATCCTCGATTCGGTCTTCGAGGCAGATTGGGATTTGCTGGAAACAGTCGAGCAGAACTTTCTTGCGCCGCTGGCGGAACTGTCCAATGTCTTTTTCATCATGACTGGCCGCGGCCGCCCCTACCCCTGGATTTCGCCTGCCCTGCGGATAGGGATGAAGGAAGAGACGCTCAAAGATTTCCCCATCGAAAAGTTGATAGAAAAAGAAACACCCAAAGATTCTCCTCGAGAACAATTAGCAGAAAGAAACAAGAAAATCGAAGAACTGAGCGGTGGCAGCCCGTTGGTCAGTTACGCCCTTTTGCAGAGCGATGATCCTGTCCGCGCCCTGGACGAAGTGGCCGGTTACCTGCTCGAGGTCATTCCTCCCTCCCTGGAGCGCCGTCGGGTACGGGAGGCCTTCGAAGCCTTGTGCGTGCTGGATGAATTCCGCGAGGGGGAGATGGAAATCATGCTCAAGGCGTACTATGAGGCTAAAAAGCAGCCGATGCCGCCTAACCCCATTCGGGAGGTGCGCGATGATTTGCTCAAAACCTATCTCTTCCGCTGGGAGGGCGGCGGCTTTCGGGTAGATGCTTCGCTGAGAAATGTATTGCAACAGTACTTGAAGCATCATCAACCAGACTTGTGGAAGCAACTGAATTGTGCGGCTTATAAGATTTACCTTTCTTACGCAGAGAAATATCCGCAATATCGGGAAGAGTATGAAGAACTGGCCGCTCCTTTCAGAAAGACATTGGCTACTGCTGGCGCGTTAGCCGATTGCGAAAGAACCATCCAGACCGTTCAGCCTGCATGAGGAGGGCACCATGATTAACGAAACCATGACCGGCGCTTTTGCGACCACCGAACTGGTGGGGCGGAAGGAACAGCTGCAGCAAATTCTGGGGCGGATTCAGGACAGCCAGAATACTCGCCCCTGTGTCATTTTCCTGGAAGGCCCAGGCGGGATTGGCAAGACGCGGCTGCTGAACGAGGTCATTGAGAAATGCAAAACGATGCCGGGGGTCAAAGTCAGTGAACACTTGATTGATGCCTATCATCTTCTCATTCACACCCCTGTAGAGTTTGTAGAAGCCGTGTTTGACAGCCTCAAATCAGTGGATGATACGTTTCAGGAATATAAACGGGCCAGGCGCGTTTTGCTGAACCTGCGCTTGTCGGGAGAGGCAACAGGTATCGAGGAACAGGTCCAGGAGGCCTTGAACGCGTTTGTGACCGGCTTGAAGGCGTTGACGTCCCCTGTGGAGGGCACTTCCCAGACCCGTGTGGTGATTGTCCTGGACACCCTGGAGCGGTTTTACTACGGCGTCGCCGAGTCCATGCTGCCGGATCTGCCGATGGCCGAAGCCTGGACTTGGCTGATGGAGCAACTCAAAAGCCTGGAAAATATCATCCTGGTCACTGGCGGGCGGAGCGAAGCCAGGCAACTCTTGCAGAACCTGGATCAGTCAATTGATGTGATTCCAATTTCTTTAGGAAAATTCTCTCTCGAAGAAGCGCGAGAGTATTTCCAGGCCGCGGCCCGCGCGGCCCGCAAGAACCAGGCCAATCATGTTGCCAGTGTTCTGGAGTCGCTCTCGGCGGCTGAAATTGAGCAGGCTTATCAACTGACCGACGGCCGGCCGGTGATGCTTGCTCTGGTAGCCGATTACGTCAGCAGCGGCGGCCTTCTCCAGCCGCTGTTCGATGATGCGCGTACCGCGCCAGGCAAGACGCCTCAGGACCGTTTCCGGGAAAAGATTCTCGAACGCATGTTGGGCCTGGAGAAAGTGGGAGAAGTTTTGCGCTATATGGCCTTGACGATCAAGGGAATGGACGCCGAACTCTTGCGGCGGGTGCCGGACATTCCCAAGTATCGTTACGAACAGGCGGATGAACTGTTGGCCATTATTGAAAAGTTTTCTTTTGTCAAACAGCGTTTTGATCCCCATCAAGAAAAGAAAATCTATTTCCTGCATGATGAAGTGGATGATATGTTGGTCCAGGCGGCTTACCGGGGGCCAGGGCACTATGAAGATCAGCAGAGGGTTTATACGCAGGTTATTGAGTACTACGAAGAGAAATTCAAGGAGGTACGCCGCGGATTGGGGAAGGCTTTCGAATCACTGACGGAGGGCGGCGGAGGAGATTTCAACCTGGAAGAGTTGAATGAACTGTATTCTGAGCGCACTGAAATCTTGCTGACCTTGCTCTACTACCGCCTGCGCCAGGATGGACCCAAGGGCTACCGCCGCTGGTGGCGGTATGACCACGAGGCCATTGTCGGGGGCGACCTGCTCTTCAGCACGCAATTACAACTCGAACTGACCGCTTATATGCGAGACCTGGATCGGGGGAAAGAGCCGCGGCATCCAGACTGGGATGACGACCTGGGGCGCTGGTCGCTTTTGCTTCGACCGGTCAAACATGCTTTTGCCCGAGAGCAGTACCAGGAATGTTTGCAAGCAGCCAGGCGACTCGAAACACTGTATCCTGAAGAAATGAAAGACCTTTGCAAGAAGGCTATGCTCCTGGGCTGGAAGGCCTATGCCCTGGCTTATACCAATACGCCGGCTGCACATGATGAATTGGAGCCTTTGGAAAGAGACCTGGAAGCCCATGTGCGCGACCTGGAGACCAAAAGAGGAGATGTCCATTTCTGGTTGGCAAAGGTTTTGCTGGCCTTTGTTTACCGGGTGCGCGGCTATGCCTACCGGGTTCAGGAGATGAACAACAAGGTTATTGAATACTATCGCAAAGCCGCCGTGTTGGCCCGCGAATCTGACTTGAAGGTTGAAATTGCCACCCTGTACAATGACCTGGGCTACGCCCTGATGGTCCAGGGCGAGTGGAGCGATGCCCGTGCGCTGGTGAAGAACGCGCTCGACATCCGCCGTGAATTAGGGCTGGGTTCGCTTGTCTCGGCCAGCGTCAACACCCTGGCCATCATTGATACTTATGAAGGCATGTTCCGGGAGGGGATGGATGGCGCTTCTCGCGCCCTCCATCTGGCGCGGGCGGTGAAAAATCCGCGCCGCGTTGGCTTGGCCCTGATTGCTCTGGCCGAAGCCACCCGTCGCCAGAGCATGACCATGTCTGGCGCCTCACTGCAGACCCGTCTCGACTTGCTGAACCGCGCCTACGACTATGCGGAGGAGGCCTTGCAAATTTTCCAGGAGAGAAAGGAAACGTCGCGTCAGGCTGAGGCGCTCATCGAGATGGGATGCGCTCGCCGGGATGCGGTGCGTCTGGTGTCTGAACTCAATTTGACGCAGCGGTATGGAACAGAAAAATGGATCAATGAGAGCAGAGATGCGCTGGAAGACGCGGCCAAACTTGCTGCCTCCCTGGTTCCGGTGGGCCAGGTCCATTACCGCCAGGTGGATGCGCTGGTGAACCTGGCCTGGTTGGGCTTCTATGCGGGCGAAGAAGGCGAAAGTATTTTGCAAGAGGCCCAGAAAAAGGCGGAAGAACTTTTGAAGTTCTATGAATTGCCCGAAGGCAAACCCAAACCGGAAATCTACGGCAGCCCCGAGTACCAACCGTTGCTTTCGACACAATTGGGCAAACTCTATGTCCTCAAAGGGCACCGTTTCTATGAGCAGAATAAAGAAGTGCTGACCAGACATATCAAAAACGAGGATGACCAAAAAGCAGTAAAAAACGCCTGCGCTACACTGGCCAGGTATTACTTCCTGGGCCTGGAACACAGTTCTCTTTACAGTCAGGAATATCGTGACCTGCGTATTGCCAAACAGCAAATTTATGACCGTCTCAAAGTGTTACGGCCAGAGAATTTGCGCTTGTTTGTGGATTGCCTGACACAAATTGAAGAAGACTATCAAATTCCTGCCGCAGAGGGGAAACAGCAGCGGCAATCCCAATTGCGTCAGATGCTGGTGAAACGGGCGTTGCTGGAAGAGTAAGACTTTCCCACTCGCAGGCTAAGAAGCAGAGAAGGTGGCTAACCCTTCTCTGCTTTTTGTTTTGCATGCATCATGCGATGACTCGGAAATCAGCCCTGAAAGACCAGGAATTTTTTGATTCCAGTAACTACCTACCATGGCTAATGGAGAACCCTCTGCCTCTTGTCATTGCGAGCGTAGCGAAGCAATCTCCCGGCAAGCAAGGGGATTGCTTCGCCGCCTGCGGCGGCTCGCAATGACAAGG
>Ga0078972_1011272_pt1 | contig 16116 bp, 14 predicted proteins | sample YelNatPaOPGAMG01_FD_67568 | JGI IMG/M metagenome (GOLD analysis project Ga0078972, IMG submission 67568) | Hot spring thermophilic microbial communities from Obsidian Pool, Yellowstone National Park, USA - OP-RAMG-01 (SPADES assembly) (version 2) | ecosystem: Environmental > Aquatic > Thermal...
CTCAATTTTACACCGAATATCTATACCACAACATAATATCCAAAGGATATCTTGCTGTATCTAAGCTTATCTACAAGATAGTAGATAGGATAATGATAGATGGGTTTGTAAATGGGTTGGCAAGGGTTGTTTCTAACTACGGTAAGCCTATTAGCTCCTTGCAAAACGGTAAGATAAATTATTATGCTCTTTATATGCTCTACGGTGTTCTTGGTGTATTTTTGCTTTTAATCTTAGTAATCTTAAAAGGGGGTATACTGAATGGCTAGTCTTCTCAACATCGCTATATTTTTGCCTTTGGTGGGCGCTTTTATAGTCTCTTTACTTAGAAACGAATGGCTTACCAAAGTTGTATCCATCGCTTTGTCCGGAGTTGTTTTTGTTATAAGCCTAATACTCCTTTATAACTTCGATCCAAATTCTCATCAGTTTCTTTATAGAACCACGATACCCTGGATATCTTCCCTTGGTATAAACTACGATGTTGGTTTGGACGGTCTTGGGGTTTCTCTTTTTGCCCTCACTGCCCTTGTATTTTTTACCGTTTTTATCTGGTCTATAAAAGTAAAGGAAAAGCCTACGCTTTTTTACGCTCTTTTTCTTATACTTGAGACCACTTGTCTTGGGACATTTTCGGCACTGGATTTATTTTTGTTCTACCTTTTCTGGGAAGGTATGTTGGTGCCTATGTACTTTATTATAGGCTTTTGGGGACACGATAGGAAAATATACGCTGCCAATAAGTTTTTCATATATACATTTTTTGGTAGCTTGTTCTTACTGCTTGGACTAGCCACTATGATAGTGTATGGATATTTTATAAGCGGTCATATATCCTTTGAATATCAGTTTCATGAACATATAGCTTACCCTGTTTGGCTGCAGATAATCCTTTTCATACTTTTTGGTATAGGTTTTGCCGTAAAAGTGCCTATGTGGCCTGTGCACACATGGCTTCCAGACGCTCACGTAGAAGCTCCTACCGCTGGTTCTGTGGTGTTGGCTGGGGTGCTTCTTAAAATGGGGACTTTTGGTTTTGTAAGGTATTCGCTTCCTCTTTTCCCACAAGCCTCAAGAATATTTATACCTCTAATGTTTTTGTTGAGCGTAATAGCCATTATCTACGCTGCTATGATGGCTATATCTCAAACAAATATTAAAAAGCTAATAGCATACTCTTCCATAAGCCACATGGGTATGGTGACCCTTGGTACCTTTGCTTTTTCTGTGAGCGCTATAAACGGAGCATCTTACATGATGATAGCCCACGGACTTAGTTCAGCTGCACTGTTCTATGCTGCAGGGTTTATATACGATAGATTTCATTCTTACGAAATGTCAGATCTTGGTGGTATAGCAAAATACCTTCCTATCTTTGCTATTTTGTTTATGATAAGCGGTTTGGCTTCCATAGGTCTACCCGGATTTTCTGGTTTTGTATCTGAATTTCTAATACTCTTAGGCACCTTCAAATATTTCCCTATGTGGGCTATAATCTCCGGTGTTGGTATGGTGCTTGGTGCAGCTTATTTTCTTTATATGTATAAAAATGTTATGCTTGAATCTGCATCTTTGCCTGAGACCAAAGTTCAAAAGCTAACCCATACTATGGATTTGGAGCTCCACCATATTATACCTTTTGTTATTATACTTTTTGGGGCTTTTATTATGGGAATTATGCCCTATAACTTTGTTAGCATCGTTGCTCAAACATCAAAACTAATACTTGGGAGATTTTGATGAAGGCTCTTTATCCAGATATTATAATGACGATAGGTATCGTAGGTCTTATACTTCTGGAGCTTTTGCTTCCCAGTTTTGATTTGATAGGATTTTTGGCGCTTGTTGTAAGCTTTGTGAGTGGGTTTTTGGCTATAAAATACTCTATAGCAGGCTATAGTTTTCATAAATTTTTACTTGATATAAACGCTTTTTCTTTGCTTTTAAAAGGCGTTATATATATGTTGACTTCTTTTGTTATACTTTCTTCGGTTAGTTTTTTTAAAAGCAAAAAAACCTTTATAGAAAACGCTTATACGTTTCTTCTCATAGCCCTTGGGCTTTCTATTATGATTTCTTCTAAAAACCTTATAGTTATATTGTCAGGTTTGGAGCTTGCTTCTATATCTATGTATATATCGGTGGGCATGCTAAAAGACGATTATATATCAAAAGAGGCATCTTTTAAATATCTGGTCTTGGGTAGTATGGCTACGGCGTTTTTTGCTCTTGGAAGCGCTTTTTATATAGGGGCTACATCTCGGGCTGATATTATAAGCGTATCCGTTAACCACAACGATGCTTTTGCCCTTGCTTCTTTGTTTTTATTTACGGCTTTTGCCCTTAAAGTATCTGCTGCTCCTTTTCATTTTTGGACACCAGACGCTTACGACGGGGCGCCTACTACCACCACCGCTTTTATATCCACCGTACCAAAAATAGGCTTTTATGCTGTTTTATTTGTATTGGCTAGTTATTTATTCCCAGTTATAAACAACTTTAGCTTTATAGTGGGTATTGTGGGTATTGTATCTATGTTTTGGGGAAACTTGGTGGCTTACGCTCAGAACTCTGTCAAAAGAATGCTTGCGTATTCATCCATAGGTCATGCTGGATACTTTTTGATAGGGTTTTCAAAATACAACTATCTTACCGTAAGCTCTACTATTTTTTATGTTATAGTTTACGCTTTTGCCACGGCAGGGGCTTTCTTAATACTTTCAATCCTTGAAAAAGATCAAAATTGGTCTCATGATATAAACAACTATAGAGCCCTTTACAAGAAAAGCCCATTTTTGGCTACATCGCTGGCTCTGTTTTTGTTTGCTTTGATAGGCATACCTCCTTTTGCCACATTTGTAGGTAAGCTTGGTATATTTTTGGGGCTTATAAACTCAAATGCTTGGTTTTTTGCTATCTTATTTATAATAGGAAGTGTCATAGCCGCTGGATACTATCTTAGGATCGTAGTTTATATGTTTTTTAAAGAATCTTCTTATGAAGAAGATCTTAAGCTCCCTCTTAGTATTTTTGATAGACTTGGCATAAGCGTTTTCTTGTTTGTGGTGTTTTTCTTTGGGATATTTCCAAATGTGTTATTTAACTTACTTTTAAAGGATATGTTCTATGGGTAGTGTGGTAGTGTTATCTGCTCCATCTGGTACCGGTAAAACAACGGTGTCTTTTAGGCTTTTAGAAGAATTGTCGTCTTTAAAAAGAGTCATCACTATAACCACAAGAGAAAAAAGGCCAAACGAAAAAGACGGTGTAGATTATATCTTTGTATCTCAAGACGAGTTTGAAAATATGATAAAAGCCGGGGAGTTTGTAGAATATGCAAACGTATACGGAAATTATTACGGCACACCTATAAAAGGCATTAAAGAGCTTATTGACAAGGGGTTTGATGCTCTTCTTGTGATAGATATTCAAGGGGCGAAAGCCATAAAAAAGGTCTTTCCATGTTCTCTTTTGATATTTTTAATGCCCCCTTCTTTGGAGGAGCTTTACAGCAGGTTTAAAGGTAGGGGTTTTGAAGATCAAAACGCACTAAAGCGTATCGAGGCTGCAAAAAAAGAGATAGCCTGTGCTAAGTATTTTGATTTTATCGTGGTGAATAGATACATAGATGAGACTGTCCATATGATTAAATCCATTATATCAAAACGCACTAAAGCGTATCGAGGCTGCAAAAAAAGAGATAGCCTGTGCTAAGTATTTTGATTTTATCGTGGTGAATAGATACATAGATGAGACTGTCCATATGATTAAATCCATTATATTTTGCAATAAAGCAAGAAAGGAGTATTTTTTGGAGCACAAATACCATGTAGAAAATGATATAATAGATATTTTAAAAGGAGGTAAGTGCGATGTCTTCGAGACCTAAAATTCATGAGGCTTTAAAAAAAGTAAACAGCAAATATGAGCTTGTGCACGCTGCCATAAAATATACCGAAAAGCTTATGCAAGATGATGATAGCGCTTTTATAAGAGGAAGAAGAGAGCTTATCAAAAAAACCTTTTTTGCCATAAACAGGCTTGCAGATAACGATGTGGAGATTAGAGTCATAGAAGAACCTCAAAATCAATGAAAAAATACATAGACAATATCTTATATGAAAAGCTCAAAAACGATGCCAACATATATATAAAAAAAAGACCCGATGTAGAATCCGTTTCCATCCAAGTTTGGTTTAGTGTGGGTTCGTCTTATGAGGATTACAAAGAAAAAGGTATCGCTCATTTTCTTGAACATATGCTATTTAACGGCTCCGGAAGGTATGATTACGGAGAATTGGACGAACTCATAGAAGGCCTTGGAGGCTATATAAACGCTGCCACTTCAAAAGATTTTACCTATTATTACATAAACATATCAAGCAAATATCTAAAACAAGCGGCTGATATACTTGAAAGCCTCACCTTAAGAGCCAAATTAGAAGAAGATATGATCCAAAAGGAAAAACCCATTGTCTTAGAAGAGTTAAAAAGAGGCCTTGACAATCCAATAAATAGATTTTTTGAGCGTTTTGATAGGCTTTTTTACAAAGTATCAAACTATATGTATCCAATAATCGGCTACGAAGAAACCATATCAAACTTTAACAAAGATATGCTTCTTGATTTTTACAACTCATACTACCAACCTCTAAATATGACCCTAAGTGTTTCTGGTAACCTTTCAGACCAAGATATAAGTTTTATATACGAATTATTTTCTCAAAAGCCCAAAAACAACATAAGACCATCTATCTACGTGCCAGAACCACCAAAAAAGTTTGTAAGAACTGAACTGATAGAAGACTCTATGATAGATAGAACATACTGTGCAATAGGTTTTGATGCTCCAAATATAGGCGAGAAAATATACTATCCTTTTGTGGTGCTTGATCAAATCCTTTCGGGTGGCAAAACATCTTTGTTTTACACAGAACTAAAGGAAAAAGGTATAGTTTACAACTTTTCTTGTCAGGACGGAGCTCACAAGCAAGACAACAACTACACAATTTTTGCAATAACAGACTACGACAAAGTAGATACTTTTAAAAATAAAGTGTTTGAGCTTTTAGAAAAAATATCTCATTTAAAAGATGAAGACATACAAAAAGCCAAAAATAAAATATTAAACCAAGAGGATTTTGTATTGGAAAACCCAGAATCTGAAGCTGATTTAATGGGGTTTTCTTCTGCGGTGGTAAAGGATATAAGTTATTTTAAATATTTTAAAAGCAACATAGACAATGTAGACAAAAACGATATATTAAGACTTTTAGATAAGTATTTCAAAGATGATATTTACGTTGAACTTATTATGCATCCTAAGGAGAGTTTATGAAAGTCATATCTTACGGTGCTGCTAAAACGGTAACTGGTAGTGCTCATATGCTTATATTGGATGACAAGAAGATACTTATAGACTGTGGACTTTTTCAAGGGGTGGATGAAGAAAAATCAGAAGAACTTGGTTTTGATCCAAAAGAAGTAGATGCGGTGCTCTTAACACACGCTCATATAGATCACTGCGGTCGTATACCTATGTTGATAAAGAATGGATTTAAAGGCAAAATATACTGTACAAATCCTACTTATGAACTTTCAAGGCTTATGCTTTTAGATACTGCTAAAGTAATGCTTGAAAATTATAAATCTCATATGAGAAGGTTTCAAAGGGGCAGTATAAAAGAAATGCCATCAGAACCTCTTTACGATGAGGATGATGTCTTTGAGGCTTTAGAGCATTTTGAACCTATATTTTCTTACAATAAAACCTATGATGTACTTGGGGCAAAAGTAACGCCTAAAGATGCTGGACATATCCTGGGTTCTTGTTTTTACGAGATAGAGTATAAAGATAAACGAATTGTTTTTTCTGGAGATTTAGGCAACAAAGGTAAGCCTATAGTTAGAGATTTTAGCCTACCTTCAAAAGCAAATGTTGTCTATGTAGAAAGCACGTACGGTGATAGGCTTCATAAAAGCTTTGACCAGTCAAAAGAAGAACTTAAAGAGATTATAAAAAATACCATAAAACATGGTAACGTTTTAATACCAAGCTACGCCTTAGAAAGAACCCAAGATATACTATATGTATTAAGAGAATTTTACGAAGAAGGTTCTTTGCCAAAATGTAAAATATTTTTAGATTCACCATTGGCTATAGGTGTAACAAAGGTATTTTTAAGAAACAAAGAGTATTTTAGAAAAGAAACTTACGATATCATGCAAAAAGAAGACCCCTTTAGCCTTCCTTATCTTACAATGGTAAGAGATGTAGAAGAATCAAAGCAAATAAACGATATTCAAGAAGGAGCTATCATAATAGCGGGTAGTGGTATGCTAAGCGGCGGTAGGATACTTCATCACATAAGACACCACGCTTACAAAGAACAAAACGCTATAGTTTTTGTAGGTTATCAACCGCATGGTACACTGGGAAGAAGGATTTTAGAAAAACAAAACCCAGTTTTTGTGATGGGAGAACCCATCAATATTAGAGCTAAAATATACACAGTAAACGGCTTTTCTTCTCATGCAGATCAATCTGAGCTTATAGAATGGGTAAATGCCGCAAACCCCGAAAAAATATGCCTAATACATGGCGAAGAGGATAAAATGCTTGTATTAAAAGATAAATTAGCCAATAAAAACGTTTATATTCCTTCTAGAAAGGAGGTCATAGATGTTTGAAGAAGATATAGATTTTGAAGATACCGACTGCATACACTGGGAAGAGTCTACGATAGAGTGCTCTTGCGAAGATAAAGAAGAATAAATGCAGATTTTTGCAGTTTTTATATCCTGGTTTTTCTGGACTTTGATGGTGGCCTGGTTTTCTACTAACCTTCTAAAACCTCATTACGGAAGACCTTATCCAGTGCATTTTAAGTATGAGCCTTCTTTTTTTAATCATTTTATGCACTGGGATGCTGTTTGGTATACACATATAGCGGTGTATGGTTATAGAAATTCAACGGTGCATATTCCAACTATAGCGTTTTTCCCAGGCTATTCTATCATTATGAAGTTTATACATATATTTGTAGATAAAGATATATCATTTTTATATATATTACCAGCTGTTATTTTCCAAGGGGCTTCTATATATATGCTTTATCTTCTTTTAAAAGCCCTAAACATAAACGATAAAACCATCTATATGACACTTTTACTATTTAGCTTTTACCCATCTTCTTTTTTTGGTATGTCTGCATACCCAGTTTCCGCCATGAACTTTTTTGCCATAAGTGCGTTTTATTTTATCCTAAAACGTGAATATCTGATAGCCAGTATTTTGGCAGGGCTTGGCACGTTGTTTGGTCCTTTGACGGTGTTTTTATCTGTAGTGATCTTTTTTGATATTGTTAAAAGCAAAAAAACTACGGACTATCCAAAAGCTATTTTGTACGGTGTTTTATCTGTCTGGGGCTTTATCGGTTTTGTTTTATATAGCTTTTACAAATTTAAAGACCCGATAGCTTTTATCCACGCTCAAGATTGGTGGGGTAAGCCTACGCTGTTAAAACGTATTTCAAATATACTTATGCTAATCCCACACGACATACCTTCTCATCCTATCTCAACGCCCCTTGGGGTTTACGAATTTGATCATTTTATAAATTTGCTAATTATGATAGCATATATACTTATAATAGTTTTTGCTATCGATAGGTTACCTTTACATTATACGTTGTTTGCAACGCTTATACTCCTTGAATATCTATGGGCTTTAGGGGGTATATTTATAAACACAAGCGCTTTTGCAAGACTCTCTTATATAAGTGTGCCCATTTTTATCGCCATAAGCTATTTGCTTGAAGACGAACCATGGCTTATAGGTGTGCTTGCGCCGCTTTTTTTCTTTGGAAACTTTGTATTAGAGGCTTTGTTTGTGAAAAACTACTGGTCTATATAATCGTTTTTTTGGCTTTTAAAAAAATAAAAACTAACTATAGATATCTGGGCTATAAAAATACCTATCAAAAAAGATACCATATCAAAAGCTATACGCTTATTTAAAAATAAAAATACAAAAGAAAATACCGCCAAAGAGATGATCCATCCTATATAGTATAGATATTTCTTGCCAAAGATAAATCTTGTCCTTAACCTTAATACCATAAGGTAAGAAGCTCCCATCAAAAATCCTATCGTTAGACCTTCAAATATTTTCATTTATATAAAACCTTGCAAACACTTTAAACATTATAGGATAGATAAGCGAACTAAACACAGTGCCTATCAATATTGCTACGCTTTGAGCCGGTGTTATATACTTAATATCTGAAAGTATCTTGATAGAAGCTATTAAAAGTGTAAATGGAAAACTTATAAACAAACTAACAAATGGTAATTCTACCAATCTAAAACCAGCCAAAAGCAAAATAAAAGATATACCAAACCTTGCAACAAATAAAACGATACCTATTTCTACACCGCTCATAAGAATATTCTTGCTAATGTAAGCTATATTTAAACTAAAACCCGTGTATACAAAAAACAAAGGTACAAAAAAACCAAAGGCCATATCGTAAAAGCTCTTATTTATAACTTCTTTTTTTCTTATTACATACCCTAATACCATACCGCTTAGCATAGAACCAAGTATAGGTTCCATACCTATTATCTCGAACAAAGAAGCTGATATAAACGTTGTAAAAAGAGCAAGTCTTATAAAAATATGAGTGTTCTCCAAAGATATGTTTCTCACAACTACTCTATATTCTTTTAGCTTGTTTTTTAGAGCTTTTGCAAACATAATAGCTAATATAAGAACAACGTAGGTTATTATTGTTTTTACGATAGCCTGCGCAACACCAAACTTTAGCAACGCATTCACAAAACTTATATAAAATATACTGCTTACCTCACCTACACTACCTAATATTAAAAGCTTTTGTCCTAAATCGGTCTTTATTATATTAGATTCTTTTAAAATCGGTAAACCAAGCCCTACTGATATGAGCGGTGCAATCACTACATAAGAATGTTCTAAGCCAAGAGACAATGCGCTTAAGAAAGAAAACGGTATTAGCATAAATACGTATAAAAATATAAATATCAGCTCTCTTGGCTTGAACTCTTCCATAAAATCAAAATCCACTTCAAAACCAGCCAAAAACATTAAGATAAGAAAACCTATATAAGATATAAAAGCCACTTCGCTTTTGTTTGGTATATCTTTCTCTAAAATAGTTCCAAACAATATACCTATTATAAATTCTACTAAAACAAGGGGAATTTTAACGTAATAAGATACAATAGGGCTTACAATAGCCACCAACATACCTATTATTATTGGTAAGTGATGTATCATACTATCTCTATTTTTGATATCCCTTCTTTTGTTTTGAATACCTTTATTCTGTTTGGAAGTCTTTGGGCTAAATTTTCTACGTGGGTTATAATACCTACTATTTTGTTTATATTTTGGCTTAGTTGCTCTAAAGCGTTTCCTACCTTTTCAAGGTTTTCTTGGTCTAAAGTTCCAAAGCCCTCATCTATAAAAAGCGATTGAAGCTTGTTAGAGCTCAAAGTTTCGTTTAAAGCCAGCGCAAAACAAAGCGATGAAATAAAGCTTTCACCACCGCTTAAAGACCTCACAGATCTTGCGTTTCCGAAAGCATCTTCCACCAAAATTTCGTCTTTTTCTTCATCCACTTTGAAATTGTATGCAAAATCCATCTTCAAAGCGTAATCGTTTGCATATTTTACGAGCTCATCTATAATTTTTTGAGATATATAAAGCTGTAAAGCGTCGCTTTTTAAGTCTTTTTCAAGCTTTTCGTATGTGCTAATTTTTCTTTGAAGTTCTTCAAAGGTTTTTTCAAGCTCTTTTATCTGTTGTTCGTTTTGGTTTGCCTGTTCTATCTTTTGGTCTATAGCCCCTATTTGTTTGTTCATATCTTTTAGCTCTTTTTCTATGGTGTTTAAATCATTTTCCAAATCTATAGAAGGCGTGGTTTCTTTTATAGTGCTTAATTCATTTTTTATATCAGATATATTTCCCTTCAGTGTTTTACAAACGCTAATGTAATTGTTGTAAGTGTTTTCATATGTTTCTAAAGATTTTAGTTCTTTTAAAATAAGCTCTTTATCTTCCAAAGAAGAAAGTTTTTCTTCTAAGTTTGAAAACTCCGCATCCATATCTTTTTTTCTTTCTTCTAAAGATCCTTTTTGCTGTTCTAACAGCTTCAGATCTCTTTCGGTGCTGTTTAAATCATCTTTTGCCCTTTCGTAATTTTTTCTTTTGTCATCTATTTGTTTTTTTATTTCTTGTAGCTTTCCTTCAAAGCGCTCTTTGGTCTGATTTTTGTTTTTAAGATGTTCTTCTTTGAGGTTGTAAGTGTTTATAAGCTCTTGTTCTTTTGCTTTTAGATCACCTTCTTTGAGTTTTAGCCTATTTTCAAGCTCTTTTATATCGGCATCAAATCTATCTTTGTCTTTTAAAAGCTCTTTTAATTTGCTTTGAATATCTATTTGTTGTTTTATATCTTCAAAGGCTTTTGTGATGTCATCTTTTTGAGATAGTTCTTCTTTTAATTTTTCTATTTCTTGTGATAAAGATAAGCTTTGGTCTTTTTTGTTGATGAGCGAGTTTTCTAAGACGTTTTTTTTGGTTTTTAGCTCATCTAATCTTTTAAAAAGCTCTTCTTGGCCTTGGGCCTCTACAAACTCAATATGCTCTTTATCATGATAAACACCACCGCAAACTGGGCATATGTCGTTTTCTTTTAGAAGTGTTTTTAGGATTTTACTATGATACAAAATAATATCTTTTTTATGAGTCTCAAGCTCTTTTTCTATGCTTTGGATCTGTTTGTCTATCTTTTCAATATCTTTTTTAAAAGCGTTTATCTCTTCAAGGGTTTTCTCATAATCCTTGGTTTTTTTTGTAAGCTCTTGTTCTTTTGCTTTTAGTTGTCCTATTTTATAGGCTAAATTGTCTTTTTCTTTTGAAAGTTTTTCATCTTCAACAAACTCTTTTATCTTGCTTTGGAGTTCTTTTATGCTTTGTTCTATCTTTTGTAGACTGATGGTTTTTTTATATAGGTCATTTTTTAAACTATCTTTATCTTTTTCAATCATGATAGCTTTTTCTAAGATGTTGATGATCTGCCTTCCTTTTTCTGCCCTTTCTTCATCTTCTTTTATCTTTTGATACTCATTTTCTATACTTTTAAAAGCCTCAAGACTAAGCTCATACTTTTGTTTTTTATCTGATATATCTTTTGATAGGTTTTGAAGTTTTGCATTTAGAGTATTTAATTCTTTTTCTATTTTTAAACACCTTTCTAAGTCTGATTGCAAACTAAGTTTTGGTCTAAGATAATCTATTTTGATTTTTAGGTCGTTCATATTTGATTCTTGGTTTTTTAGGCTTTTATAATCATATTCTAACTTATCCAATTTTTTTGTAAGCTCTTCTTTTCTGTTCGCCTCTTGAAGCCTTTTTAAAAGGATGTTTTTTTGAGCTTCTTTTTCCTCAAGCTCTTTTATAAGATAAGAGCGTTGGTTTTGAAGCTGTGGTATGTCTTCTTGGTTTAGCTTTAAAGAGTCTATGTTAGATTTGACGATGTTGAGTTCATCTTGGAGTTTTTTTCTTTTTTCTGCGGCAATGTCTTTTAATTTGTCTATTTTTTTAAGATTGCTTAGCTCGATGATGATATCCCTTCTTTCTTTTGGTTTGTCTGGTTTGATGAACCTTGCAAACTCCCCCTGGGGAAGCATTATAACCTTTGTAAATGTCTCGTAATCCATTCCAAGGAGTTTTTGAAGGGCTTCTTCTTTTGCCTTGTTTCTTTCTTCCGTGACGAGCTCCTTGTCGCCTTTTTTAACAGATATTACCATGTTTCTTCCAGACCTTAAAGCCCTTTCTACTTTGTAGATGGTGTTGTTTAAAGAAAATGTTAGTGCAACCTTGAAATAATCTTTTCCTTTTGAAATGTATTGATCGTTTGAGCGCTCTTTTTCAAATCTTGGAGATTTGCCGTACAAAGCGAATGTGATAGCATCGATGATACTGCTTTTACCAGCCCCTGTGGGACCTGTGATGGCAAACAGAGAAAGCTCTGAGAAATCTATATCAGTTTTTTCTTTGTAAGACAAAAAACCTTCTATCTCAAGATAAAGTGGTTTCATGGGATCTCTATATCCTCAAAACTGCCTATTGTTTCATAAGGCCATTCTAACATACCACCTTGTATATTAAAAGCCTCAAAACCAAGCTCTTTTAAAGCGTAAGCAGCGCATGCAGACCTTCTACCGCTTAAGCATACGATAAGATATTTTTTTGATCTATCAAGCTTTTTGTAGTTTTTTATAAGTTCGCTAAGTTGTATAAGTTTAGCTCCGTCTATCCTCCATTTATCGTATTCCATCTTTGTTCTAACATCCAAAAGTATATAGTTTTTATTTGTTTCTAAAAGCTTTTTAGCCTCTTCTGGGGAAACAGAAGGCGCTTTATCAAGACATATATCATCTTGGCTCATGCTTTCATTTTGCATCTATACCTCTAAATCATGACAAACTGATCCTATCCATCTCCCTTTTTACTTGTATTATGTTGTTTTTGTTATCTACATACACTAAATAGGGTTTAAAATAAGAAAGTTCTTCCTCTTGGATATCTGCATAAGAGGCTATTATGATGATGTCTCCTGGCATACAAAGCCTTGCCGCTGCTCCGTTTAGGGATATCTCACCGGCTTTTCCTGGTATCACGTATGTAGAAAACCTGTTGCCGTTGCTTACGTTGTATATATCAACCTTTTCGTATATTACAAATTTTCCAGCTTCCAAAAGCCTTTGATCTATGGATATAGAACCCTCGTAATTGAGATTTGCTCCCGTTACGGTAGCCCTATGTATTTTAGCCCTTAAAACGTGTCTTCGCAAAGCATATCCTCCTTAGATATCAAGATAACAAACTTTAATAAAAATACCATGAGATTATATATTATCCGCACATCTTTTGCAAAGCCCGTTTATAGTTTGCTCCACATAGAGCCAACATCTTGGACATTTTTCGCCTTTGGCTTTTTGTACTTTTATGCGAAGGGTTGTATGTTCTTTTTCTTCACCATCGTTTTTTTCTAACTCCACTTGGCTTACTGTGAAAAACGCCGGGAGGTAATCTTTATACTTTTCTAAAAGCCCAATAAACTCATCCTTTGGTTCTATGACAACAGCCGCTTCGTAAGGGTGCTTTATTATATTTTGTTTACGTTCTATCTCGATAGCTTTCATGACATCTTTTCTTAAATTAAGGAGTTTCTGATAATCTTCTAAGAGCTTCTCATCTGTAAAGTTTGAAGGAATATACTCGTTCATAAACACGCTTTCTGAGAGGTTTGTTTGAAGGCTTTTCATATAATGATACGTTTCTTCAGCGGTGAAGCTTAGTACTGGAGAAAGAAGGATCACTAGATTTTTAAGCAAGAAATAAAGCACCGTTTGAGCTGACAATCTTTCAAAGGACCCGCTTTTATACATATATAGTCTATCTTTTAGCACATCGAAGTATATGGCAGATAGGTCTATACTTATAAACTCCATTAGCCTGTGGTAAAACCTATGGTATTGGTAGGTTTTATAAAAATCAAACAACTCATTAAAAACCTCTGAAGCGTGTATATACATGTATTTATCAAAATGATGAAGGTCTTTTGGGTCCATAGACATTTCAGATCTAAAATCATAAAGATTTCCAAGGCAAAATCTGAGCGTGTTTCTTATTTTTTTATAATCTTCGGCAAGCCTTTTTAAGATAGATTTGCCAAGTTTTATATCCTCTGTGTAGTTTTCCGATATTACCCAAAGTCTTAGTATGTCAGCCCCGTATTCTTTCATAATGTCAAAAGGAGATATAACATTACCTTGGGATTTTGACATCTTATGGCCCTTTTCGTCTACGGTAAACCCATGGGTTACCACAGTTTTAAAAGGAGCTTCTCCGTAAGAGGCTATTGACTCAAGCAATGACGCCTGAAACCATCCCCTATGCTGATCTGAGCCCTCCAAGTAAACATCCGCTTTTTCTATCCCCCTTGGTCTTAACACCGATGCGTGAGAAGACCCAGAATCAAACCACACATCCAATATATCTGTTTCTTTTGAAAACTCGGTGGACCCACATTTTTTACATTTTATACCTTCTGGTAAAAGCTCTTTTGCACTTTTTTTAAACCATTCGTCGGCACCGTAAGGTGAGTTTTCAAATACCTTTGCCACATGCTCAAATATATGAGATTCTAAAAGAGGTTCACCACAGCGTTCGCAGTAAAATATCGCTATGGGTACTCCCCAAAACCTTTGCCTTGATATACACCAATCAGGTCTATTTTGGAGCATAGAAAGCATCCTGTTTTGACCTGTTTTTGGCACCCATTTTACACGGTTTGCTTCTTCTATAGCTTTTTCTCTTATACTTTTATTTTGAAGTTTTTTCACATTGGATGTTTCTATTTTTTCACCTTCACAAGAAGCGAAACGCGATGTTATCGCTCTAGTGTGCTCTGTATTTTTCACATCGTATGTGCCTGTTTTTTCACCTTCACAAGAAGTGAAATGCGATGTTATCGCTCTATCAACACCTATAAACCATTGAGGAGTAGCTCTATAAATAACGGGATTTTTACACCGCCAGCAGTGAGGATAAGAGTGCACGAGCTCCTCTTCTTTCAAAAGATGGTTGGTTTGTTTGAGATGTTCTATGATAAGCTTGTTGGCTTCAAATACGTTTAGACCCCTTATAAACTCTGGTGCTTGTTCTGTAAATTTACCAGATTCGTTCACCGGCGATAGTGGATTTAAGCCGTATCTTAAGCCCACAATATAATCTTCCATACCATGTCCCGGTGCCATATGTACAAAACCCGTTCCTGTGCCCTCTTCCACAAACTCCGAAGGGTAAATTTTCCCCGTTCTATCTATGAAAGGATGTTTGTATTCTAAGTCTATAAGCTCTTTTCCTTTGATAAAAGCCAAAAACGTTTTATCTTTTGCATAAGGGCTTTGTCTTTCCAAGATAATATAGCTATCTTCTTCTTCGATGACCCCATATTCTATATCCTGTGATGCCATAACCCCTAAGTTGGCGGGTAGGGTCCAGGGAGTGGTGGTCCATATAACTATATATGTAGGTTTATCCCCTAAATGAAGTTTATCCTTTAATATATTTTTAGAAGTTTCTAAAAGCTCAAATTTCACATATATAGATGTATCTTTTTTTTCTTTATACTCTACTTCTGCTTCTGCTTCGGCGGTTTTGTCGTATATACACCAATAAACTGGTCTGTTGGCTTTGTAAAGAACTTCGTTTTGCGCACAACGCCCTATTTCTCTTACCTCTTGAGCTTCATATTTTGGATCCATAGTAAGATATGGGTCTTCCCAATCTCCTAAGACCCCAAGCCTTATAAACTCATCTTTTTGTATGTTTACAAATTTAGAAGCGTATTCTCTACAAAGCTTTCTAAATTCATCTTTTGGGATGCTCTCTTTATCTATCTTTTTCGCTTTTAGCTCTTTTTCTACTTGCTGTTCTATGGGAAGCCCATGACAATCCCATCCTGGTTTATAATCCACATCAAAACCTTCGATGAGGGAAACTTTGCATATAATATCTTTTAATATCTTGTTCAAAGCGTGTCCTATGTGTATGTTTCCGTTGGCGTAAGGAGGCCCATCGTGAAGCACAAAAATCGGTTTGCCTTTTCTTTGGTCTCTCAATTTTTTATACAAGCCTTGCCATTTTTTAAGAATCTCCGGCTCTTTTTCTGGTAAGTTTGCCTTCATAGGAAAATCTGTCTTTGGTAAATTTATACTATCTTTGTAATCCATAGATGTATATTTTACAATAATTTTTTCCTAAAAGCCCAAAAACTTAACAGCTTTTAAGTTTATGAAGTTTAGGTTGTGAAAACATTGTTGATTAGTAATTTCAGATACCAGCTTTTCTATCTCATCAACACCCGTTGCCGTAATGGATTTTTCAAATATAAAATCAAGCTTATGAACGTCTTTTATCTGGGATAGGCTATTTTCAATATTCTCTGGTAATGCTCCAAATCTTTTAGCTCTTCTACAGTAAAAGGTGCTATTTCTAACATGTTG
>Ga0078972_1011273_pt1 | contig 16114 bp, 7 predicted proteins | sample YelNatPaOPGAMG01_FD_67568 | JGI IMG/M metagenome (GOLD analysis project Ga0078972, IMG submission 67568) | Hot spring thermophilic microbial communities from Obsidian Pool, Yellowstone National Park, USA - OP-RAMG-01 (SPADES assembly) (version 2) | ecosystem: Environmental > Aquatic > Thermal...
AGCTTACCTACAGCAAAAATTACATTAGGTTTTAACCAACTAAATCACACAAATTTATGAAAAAAATTCTTTTTCATACAGGGGGTAATTTATCAAATATGTTCTCCCGGAAAATCCTTATTTATATGAGAAATACACTCTTTTTGCTGTTCATTACAGCATTCAATGTGTTTGCAGATGATTCCTATTCGCAGAATGCGAAAGTGAATCTGGATATGAAGGAGGTGCCGGTTGCAAAGGTGCTTAGTGCCATTGAGGAACAGAGCGAATTCTATTTTCTGTTCAATGCCAAGCTTATCGATGTAAACCGCAATGTGACAGTGAAAGCCGAAAATGCTAAAATATCGGATATTCTCAGTGCGGTTTTCAAGAATGATAATGTGGATTATATTGTTTATGGTCGTCAGATCATTCTTTCCCCGAAAAATGAAATAAAAGGTTTAGCCCAGTTGCAACAATTTGCAGTTTCCGGTAAAGTTACCAGTGCAAGCACAGGAGAACCATTACCGGGGGTAACTATTGTAGTGAAAGGAACTACAATAGGGACTATCTCCGATATGGATGGCCATTATTTTCTGTCAAATGTGCCGCCCAATGCAACTTTAGTATTTTCCTTTGTGGGAATGAAAACACAAGAGATAGTAGTTGGAAACCAAACGAATATTAATGTAGCGTTGGTTGAGGAAGCAATTGGAATTGAGGAAGTTGTTGCTGTTGGTTATCAAACCAAGCAAAAATCAAATTTAACGGGTTCAGTATCAATAATTTCATCTGAACAAATAGAAAATCGACCAGTGGCTAGATTGACACAAGTATTGCCTGGTTTGGCTCCAGGACTTATTGTTACCAGGAATAACCCAGGAAGGATTGGTACGAGTGATGTTGGTTTAAGAATTGGAGGAATTACCTCTAGATCTAATCCTGATGTTTTAGTTGTTATTGATGGAGTACCTCAGGAAAGTTCATCAGTTCTTAATACAATTAACCCAGGAGATATAGAAAGTGTTTCTGTTTTAAAAGATGCTGAAGCTGCGATATACGGATCCAGAGCATCTGGTGGTGTAATTGTCATTACTACAAAACGTGGAAAAGGTGCGAAATTATCAGCATCAGTCAGTTCATCTTTTATGGTGCCCCACATTTATCGACAGACAACGAATATGTTCGAAATGTTCGAATTGCAGGAAGAAGGATGGAAAAGTACAGGTGTGACACCAATGTTTGGGTATCCATATATATTTCAATATATTAGAGATAATCATATAACCTTCAATGATGTTAAAAACAATGATTTTAAGTATGTAATTCATGGTAATGCTCCTTTTCCTGATTGTCCGTACTTGGTTTTTGGTCATACTGATTGGATGAAGGTAATGTATGGTACTGCAAAAACTCAAAATTATAATGTCTCAGCCCAGGGTTCTTCTGAAAAAACTAATTATTATGCATCTGTTGGTGTTGTTGATGAAGGCAGTATGCTTCGGTATGGTAATAATTCAAGTCGTAGTTATTATATGCGTTTAAAATATGAATACACTCATAATAATTTAATAAAAATAGGAGCAAACTTGGCACTGAGATATCAAAATTGGGTTGAGCCACAGGATTATGGAAATATTCAATGGCTTGCTGCAGTAAAATTTACTTTCGACCATCCTTATACTCCTAAAGGAAACTATATGAATTGGGGAGGTTATCAAAATCCTATAGGTTGGGCTGAAAAAGGAGGCGATATAAAACGTGCTTATTATGACCTTCAACCTCAGTTGTATGCAGAAATAACCCCAAGTGATAATTTAAATATTCGTATTAATATAGCGAAAAATGCAAACTTTACTCGTGCACGTTGGCTCAGGAAACAGTTCCAGCATTATTATTGGGACGATACGCCTTCTTTCCCTAGTATACAACCTGATGAAACACAAGTAGGTGCTGCTAATTCATTTAACCAGAATTTTGATGGTAATATGCAGGTAATATATAAAAATACATTTAATGAAAAGCATCACATAAATATATTAGGTGGTGTTTCACATGAGGAATTTCAATATGACAACATAAACGCGTACCGTAATAATTTAGTATTTAGTAATTTGTACACTCTGAATTTAGGTGATTCAAAAGAACAATTTAACAATGATAGCCAAAGCGAATATGCGCTCAACTCAGCATATGGAAATATTGGCTACTCTTACACTGACCGCTACAATATTGAATTAACGGCACGTTATGATGGTTCTTCGCGTTTTGCTGAAGGTTACAAATGGAAACCCTTTTTTGGTGCAGGTGCATCATGGATTGTAACTAACGAGAGGTTTATTAAAAATTTGAATTTTAAAGGATTAAATAATTTTAAAATACGTGCAACATGGGGTCAATTGGGTAACCAAAACAGTATCGGATTATATGATTTTGTTTCGCGGATTAATATAAGTCAATCAAATTTATTAATGGGAGATCCAAGTGCACCAGTACGTCTTCAAGTTGCCACATTACAAGGGTTACCAAGTTACACAAGAACGTGGGAAATGGCTGAGAAAAGCAACATTGGCTTTGACGTGGACATGTTAAATTACCGTTTAAACTCAACATTTAACTATTTTATTGCGGATAACAAGAACATGTTTTACCAGGAAGAATTCCCTGCTGTTCTTGGAACCACACCACCTACCATTAATGGAGCACATATAAAAACACATGGATGGGACTTTTCATTGAATTGGAGCGATAAAATAAGGGATAAATTTGGTTATCATATAACTTTTGGTATTTCCGATGCAAAAACCAAGGTGATTTCGTTGTCTGACAGTCGTATTATTCGATATGGTTATAACGGTTTCGTTGAAGGTTATCCTGTTGGAACTGTTTTTGGTTTGGTTTTTGACGGATTCATTAAAGATGATAATGATTTAGCTACCTACAATAATAAATATACTGCTGGAATAACCCGTAGATTAAGACCAGGGGATGCAAAGTATAAGGACTTGGATAATGATGGGATTTTGGAATTGAGGCCTTACAAGACCGATGCAAATGGCAAACCAACTTCAGATTGTGGCGATTTAATAAACTTAGGCGACATGGAAAGGCATTATGAATACTATTCCAATATTGGTTTTAACTGGAAGGGTTTTGATTTTGAGATTTTATTAGTGGGTGTAGGAAAATGGATGGCTTTTGATCAGAATCCAGCAAATTATGCATGGCCTTGGGTTCAACCATTAAAATATATTTACGGAAATACATGGAGACCTGATCGAACAAATGCTAAGTATCCAAGGTTTTATGTTGTTTCGACCGATTTTAACGCAGATGTGAATACAAATAATTATTATTTATCTGATGCACCTTACATGAGGTATAATGTTCCATATCTTGCAATTAAAAATATTAATTTTGGATATAGTTTACCTCAAGGTATTACAAAAAGAATCAGACTGGAAAAGATATACATTTATTGTAATATTGCAGATTTTGGATATCTAATCAATAAAATGCCTAAAGGTTATAGTCCAGAACAACCATTTAACAGTAATCTTACACCGTATCCTCAAAACTATTCTTTTGGCATAAATATTAATTTCTAAAACCGCAAAAATATGAAAAATATTTTTAAATATTTATTAATTTTAATCGCTGCAACTATAATTTTTGCATGCGAGAGAGATTTGAATCTATTACCTTTGACTGAGATTAGTGAACAAGTTTATTTTAAAAGCGAAAATGATTTTAAACTCTTTGCTAATCAGTTTTATGCTCAGCTTCCTGGGTTTGAAATTTGTTCAAGAGATAATTGGGCTGATATTGCATTTACACGCAATAATATAAGTAACAGTTCGTATATAGAAAGTGAGGAAAGTAGCTTGTGGAATGATAGCTATTCTAACATAAGAGCAACTAATATTCTTATTGATAAAGTTAATTCAGTAAATGACTCAATATTAAAAAATAAGGTATTAGTTTATGAAGGTGAAGCTAAGTTCTTTAGAGCATTAAATTACTTTAATTTGTTAAAGGATTATGGAGGGGTACCTATTGTGGACAAAGTTCTTGGTTTGAATGATAAAGAAATTTTATATGGTCCAAGAAATTCAAGAGAAGAAGTTATAAATTTTATTTTAAAAGACTTGGACGATGCTATAGCTCTTCCTTTGGGAAGTTTAAGTGGTTCGGATAACGAAGGAAGAATTACCAAAGAAGCTGCTTTAGCTTTTAAAGCAAGAGTTTGCTTGTTTGAGGGTACGTGGAGAAAATATCATCAATTGAGCAGTGATCCTAACGAACTTTTAACGCAAGCAATTGATGCTGCCAGACAAGTACTTGAAAGTTCAAAATATGAATTATTTAAACGTACTGATGTATTGGGTGACGAAAGTTATCGCTATTTCTTCATATTGGAGAATGAGGTTAAATCAAACCCTGCAGGTTTAACAAAAAATGATCAAAAAGAGAACATTCTTGTTAATAAGTACAACAAAAAAGATCGACCTGGCACATACATAGCTGTAACAAGTGGTAATTTATCGCCAACCAAGAAAATGGCCGATATGTTCCTGGACAAAACTGGATTGCCTATTACGCATCCTAATAGTGTTTTTAAAGGACATGGTTTTGTTATTGATACTGTGACGTATAAAGCTACAAATATTGAATATCTGGATCGAGACCCAAGAATGTCAAACGATTTTATACCTCCGTTTACCCAATTCTGGTATCATATACCTTATGACAGGCATTATGAGCTTACTGATGAAAGAAACACTGGATGTTTTAATGATGGTTTTTGGACAAGTGCGACTGGTTATTTAGTTCATAAATTTATTCCAGAGATTGGAGGGAATGTAGGAATAGATTACCCTGTTATTCGACTAGCTGAAGTAATGCTTATTTATGCCGAGGCTACTTACGAAAAATACGGTTCAATTTCTGATGTTGACCTTGATATGTCAATTAATAAACTTAGAGATAGGGTTGATATGCCACATCTCACCAATGCGTTTGTACAAGCTAATGGCTTAGATATGCTTGAGGAAATTAGAAGAGAAAGAACAGTTGAACTTTTTGCCGAAGGATTTAGGTTTGATGATCTCAGACGTTGGGGTATCGCAAAAACAGAGATGTCAATGGATGTTAAAGGTGTTAAATGGGCAGGTACGCCTTTTGTTGCTCCGTTTAAAGTATTTAATCCAGTAACGGGTACAGTTGTAACAGTGGATCATTCATTAAAAGCTTTTTCAACTGATGCTGAAGGTTTTGCATTATTAGAACCTGCAAGTCAAAGGCAGTTTCAAGATAAGCACTATCTTTTCCCATTACCTTTGCGCCAACTTACTCTTAATCCTAAATTAGAACAAAATCCTGGTTGGATGCATTAGACAACATTAAATCTGACATAGGTTACCCTATGTCAGATTTTTTAAAGTTCTTTTTTAAGTTAAATATTTGCTTAAACAGTATAAAATGTGATATTAAGTTACAGTTGCTTTATATTGCATTGTAAGTTAAATTGTTATTTCAAACACCAAATACTTCATAATATGAAAATAAAATTTATTATCGTCATTTTTATTTGTTTTTTGTTTTTTGGAATTACAAGGCTCTATTGTATAGATTGGCCTGTTCTTAAACATTATGAGCAAGATCATACGTACAAAATAGCTATGCCTATAGGAGGTATAGGCACTGGTACAGTTTCTTTGGGAGGACGCGGTAATTTGCAGGATTGGGAAATAATGAACCGGCCTGCAAAAGGATACAATCCTTCGTCAGGTCGTGAAAACGCTCCGTTTTTTATATTATATACAGAGGCGGAAGGCGTTAAGGACCTAAGACTTCTGGAGGGTCCGGTTCCATTTTTTCTTTATGAAGGTTCTATGGGAAGTAGTTGTCCAAATCATGGATTTCCAAGATTCAGGAACGTATCATTTGATGCAGCATATCCTTTTGGACAAGTTAATTTAAGTACACCGGAGAATCCTTTAAAGGTTAAAATCAAATCATTTAATCCCCTGATTCCTGGCGATATTGACGACAGCAGTATCCCAGTGGCTGTTCTTGATTTTGAGGTTACGAATACTTCAAATAAAGAGGTTCAATTTAGCATCTGCGGGTCAATGCAAAACTTTATCGGCGAAGACGGTAAAGAAGGGAAAGCGAAGAATAATAAAAACACTTTTCATGAAAATCCTGGATTTAGAGGAATACTCTTTACATCGGAAGGCGTTGACAAGAAAGCAGACCAATGGGGTGAAATGGCGCTTGTTACTGTAGCAAAGGGGAATGTTACATACAGGACAGCATGGAAACCAGAGCGTTGGGGGTCATCATTGTTAGACTTTTGGGACGATATGTTAATAGATGGGGCATTAGAAAACAGACAAGATCAGGTATCACAAAAACCGATGGCCTCACTGGCGGTTAAGGATATTATATTGCCTAATGAAACCAAAACAATAAGGTTTTTGATAACCTGGTATTTCCCTAACAGAACTGCCTGGTCAAATGAGCCACTAAAAAATTTTTATTCTACAAAATATACGGGAGCATGGGATGTGGCAGAAAAAACTGTTCCTGAATTAGATCAGCTGGAAGAAAAAACCATCAGATTTGTGAAAGCCTTTTGCGAGAGTGATCTTCCTGAAGCCGTGAAGGAAGCAGCATTGTTTAATATCAGTACACTGAGAACACAGACATGTTTCAGGCTGAGTGACGGGAATTTTTATGCTTGGGAAGGTTGCACTGATAACGAGGGATGCTGTTTTGGCTCCTGTACTCATGTATGGAATTACGAAACAGCAACTGATTTTCTTTTTGGGGAATTGGCAAAGTTGCGGCGAAGTATTGAATTTGGACCTGCAACAAGAGAAGCTGATGGATTGATGAGTTTTCGTGTTAAATTACCGCTAAGCAAAATACCAGGATTTTCTTTTGCAGCTGCTGATGGACAAATGGGAAGTATAATGAAATTTTATTTAGACTGGCAATTATCTGGTGATAACGAATTTCTAAAGACTTTTTACCCCAAAGTCAAAAAAGCTATTTCTTATGCCTGGATTAAAGGAGGTTGGGATGGAGACCAGGATGGAGTTATGGAAGGTGTTCAGCATAATACAATGGATGTAGAGTATTACGGCCCCAATCCTCAAATGACTATATGGTATCTTGGTGCGTTGCGTGCTGTTGAAGAAATGGCTACTTACATGCATGATAAAGACATGATTAAAAAATGTAGGCAACTATTTAAAATGGGAAGCGAATGGGTAGATGCAAATTTATTTAATGGTGAATATTATATTCATAAAATAGTTGTTCCCGCTAGAACTGATGTTCCAAAAGAACAGATTGTAGGAATGGGTGCGGAGGATTATGGTAATCCTGACTATCAACTTGGAGAAGGTTGTCTTGTTGATCAGCTTGTAGGCCAGTATATGTCTCATATAAGTGGTTTGGGGTATCTCATTAAAAAAGAAAATGCAAGTACTACTTTGCAAAGCATCATGAAATATAATTATGTACCTGATTTAACAAACCATTTTAATTGTTTTCGAAGTTTTGCTCTTGGTGATGAAGCTGCACTGTTGATGGCTTCATATCCTAAGTCTCGTCCTGAGAATCCATTTCCATATTTTACTGAGGTGATGACGGGGTTTGAATATACAGCGGCGGTAGGTATGCTTTATGAAGGCCAAACAGAAAATGGATTGAAATGTATTGAAAATATCCGAAATCGTTATAATGGAATGAAAAGGAACCCTTTTGATGAGGCTGAATGTGGTCATCATTATGGTCGAGCTATGGCAAGTTGGTCTTCAATATTAGCATTGACAGGGTTTCATTATTCGGGTGTGGATTTTAAAATCTCATTTAATAATTTGACAGGTAAATACTTCTGGTCAAATGGCTATGCATACGGAACAGTTGAAATGAAAGATACAAAGGAAGGTAAACAAGTAAATTTGACAGTTATTAATGGAAATATAAAAATCAAAAAGATTATTATTAATGGGTTAGGTAGTGTTGAATTACCAGAAATAAAATTATTTCAAGCAGGAGACATAAGTTCTTTCTTAATTAGGAAAAATAAACAGAGTATTTAGCTGTATTAAACACCTTAATTTATTTTATTAAATATGAAAAAAAAACATGAGTTATTCCTTTTTTTAACCATTTTCGCTTTGCATCTTTCAACCAAGGCAAATGAAAAAAGCTGGTATGAATTTTCGGCTGATGGGAAAGTTTGTCATATATACAAAAGGGATCTTTCAACACCCTGGTTCAATCGATTAACAAATGGTTACTTGACAGCATGGGTGACACAAAAAGGTGGTATTGATGTATTTATGTCTGATCCTGAAATAAATTCATTGGTTAATCCTCAAGATGTATCTGGAAATTTCTATATCAAAAAAGAAGGAAGTGATAAAATTACATGGATTAACAACCCTGAACAGGAAGATTCATGGGAATGCCAGGTTGGACTTGGCTATACCAAAATAGTTTGTGTGAAGGATGAAGTGAAAACTGAAGTAACATATTTCATTCCTTTAGATGATAATGTAATGTTGATGAGAATGCATATTGTTAATCTTTCTTCTTCAATTCAAAAATTAAATTTATTTGGTCAAATAGAATGGAATCTGGGTGATCGCACAAAATATATTTTGTATCGTGGAGATGGCAGAGCAGGAAGCCAGCATAATCTTTATAAAAAGGCATGGTTCGCCCAGAATTCTATTTGGGCTACCCAGGCGAACTGGTTAAATACAGGTGCTTGCAGACCATGGCCTTTTATAGGATTTTTCAGTGTTAATATTCCTGTTAAATCGTTTGAAACGATACGCAGTAAATTTTTGGGTAGCAATCAAAGCTTTTGTGCTAAACCTCAGGAGGTTTTGGAAGGTAAATTGTCAAATACTAATTTTTGGAGTGAAGACGATTATCCATGGGGAGTATTGCAAACGGAAATTATTCTGAAGCCTGAAGAAACAAGAGAGTTTAGTTATATACTTGGTATGGATCGGGCAGCCGAATATGCTGCAAAAACTATACAGAAATACTCTGATCAGGCAGTTGTAAATGAAGAATTCAACAGGCTTAATAGGTCATTTGAAGATTTAATAAGAAACACTGTTAATATTATTACTCCGGATATTGTTAATGACCATATAATAAATATTTGGTCAAAGTATCACTGGAAACAAGTAATTAAGAAAAGCCAAAATGATAATAGTGTGGGAGTTGGATTGTGGTGTTATGGCATAGAAGGCGGCAGTATAAATGTTTATCCGGAACATATTATGCTGCCCTTTGACGAGAATTTGTTAAAACAGGAAATATATTATTTATTGAAAAATCAAACAGATGACTTATCAAAAACTGATATTTTCATAAACAAGCCAGCAATGCTTTATGAAGATATACAGGCCGATTCCGAGTCATTTCAACCGAGAAAACATTTTGACGTTCCTCACCACCATAACATATATAGTTACCTGACATCTGTTTTATTTTATCTTAAAGAATTTGGCGATACATCTTTTTTAAATAAGGAAGTCCCTTTTATTGAAGGAAGCAGTGGGAGTGTCTGGGAACATATTGATAGGGCATTGAGCATCAGCCTGTCGGGTTTATCTGTGAATGGTCTTCCTAGGATTCCTGCAAATGTTGGAGACTGGATGGATGAATTTACAAAAATAAGCCAATATGGTCAAGCTGAAAGTGTTATGCTGGGTATGGAATTATGCTATTACCTGAAGGAATATGCAAATATTGCACGGTTGGCAGGAAAGACTGAGCTTCAAAAGAAATGGGAAGAGTATTATGAATTCATTAAGTCGGGCATCAATAAAACTTCATGGGATGGGGCCTGGTATATTAGGGCATTTTCTGACAGGAATGGAAAACATACTGTCATAGGTAGTAGCAAAAATAAGGAGGGGAAGATATATCTTAATTCACAATCATGGAGTATACTAAGTGGTGTAGCAACTCCAGAAAGGGCTGATAAATGTATGAATTCAATTAAATCGATGTTGATAAGTGATTTTGGACCTATGATCTTCTTTCCTTCATACAGTTCCTATAATGAGTACATCGGAACACAGTCAATTTATGCACCGGGGTTTAGAAATGGTTGTATTTATATACGCCCTGCAGGTTGGGCTATTATTGCTGCTTGTATGGCAGGGAAAAATGAACTTGCATGGGATATGTACAATAAAGCATCTCTTGCAAACCAAATTAAAAGAATTGAAATATATCAATGTGAACCTTACGTATATCCTGAGAATTATGTTGGTCCAGATCATAGGCTTGCAGGGAAAGGGCAATTTCAATGGTGTTTGGGAGAGGCAACTTCATGGATGTGGGTGGCATACAATTATTATTTATTGGGTATAAGGCCTGAATTTCAAGGTTTAGTGATTGATCCACGCATTCCAAAAAGCTGGGAAGAATTTTCAGTTGAGCGACCTTTTAGGGGAGAGCGTTATTCAATACATGTGAAAAGGAACCACAAACTTAAAGAAGGTGTAATTAAAGTATGGTTAGATGGGAAATTATTAAGAGAGAATATAATTATACCTGTAAAAGATGGTAAAACACATAAAGTCGAAGTTGAGTTAGGTTAGGTACTTGTTATTCCATAACTCATTATAATCCAAGTTTATTTTAAAGAAATTTATTTAGAGAAGTAATATGGAGTCATTTAACCCGTTTACGAGTAGAAAAATTGAAAAAAACCGAAAAAACAAAGGATATCGAGAAAAGTTTTTCTAACGATTGCATTAGAAAAGTATTAACACTAACCCCTTAATTAATTGGTTTAAAATATATTAACTTATTCATTTTATTTTTTTTAATGAACAAACCAGATATAAAATATTTTATTTATAAACCAAGTATAGCTGGGTATGAAAAATAATATTATAGGTTTTTTACTGCCAGGATTACTATCACTCAATTTGTATTCACAGGCAACGAAGGATATCGATTCTTTTTCAAGCTTTAATCTTTCGACCCTTCCATTAATTAAATTTTGAAACGCATATGATATCACCGGAAAATCTAACGGGTGAAAAAGGGAAGGGAGCAATGGCTGTTCCTGATCATGGCAATCAGTCTTTACCATTTTACAAAGCTGCCGAACATCTTGGTCAGGGGTGGAAAGTTAATCCCTTCGTAAAACCAAAACCGGGCGAAACAATTACGATAATGGATGTTGAGAGTCCCGGCATGATTCAACATATCTGGATGGCAACGGAACCTAAATGGAGAGGCAACTGTCATGCGTGTATATTAAGGTTTTATTGGGACGATGAAAAAGATCCTTCAGTTGAAGTTACTTTGACAGATCTTTTTACAGTAGGTCATGATCTTTTTGCGCGGGTTAGTTCATTAGCCGTTATTATGAATCCAATGGCTGCACTTAATTGTTATTGGCCGATGTCTTTTCCTAAACATGCAAAAGTCACATTTACTAATGAGGGAGATAATGAACTTGGATTATTAACATACCAAATTACCTATGCAAAACTTAAAATTCCTGAGAATATTGGTTTTTTCCATGCCCAATGGAGGAAGTTTGCAATAGATCCATTATCACCCGATTATATAATTCTAGACGGTGTCAAAGGGCAGTGTAAATATGTTGGAACCTTTCTTGCGTGAACCCAGTTAGATTCCGCTTGGTTTGTCGAAGGAGAGGTGAAATTTTATATAGATGGTGATGGTAAATTTCCTACAATTTGTGGTACAGGGACTGAAGATTATTTCGGGGGAAGCTATGGATTTCCCGAAACTTATTCCACTGCATACGTTGGTAACACTTTACAAGCCGAAAAAAATGATGAATATAGTCGGCTTCAGAAGTGGAGTTTATACAGATGGCATATTATGGATCCAATATTACAGCTTTCCAAAATAATTTCAAACCAAAAAATGTCAATTTGTTAATCAGATAGTTGCAATTCAAAAGTAATTATGAAACAAATAATAACGGTTAAACCAAAACAATTTTTGACCTGAACACGATGTTGATTAAAATTTTTATTTGTTTTTTAATAGCACTTATTGTTTAAATTAAAAATTACCTACATATGAAACGAGAAATACTATATGGGCTATTGATATTTTTTTTGACTATTTCATGTAGTGAAAATAAAAAGGAAAAATCAACGATTCTGCCAAATACATTACGATGCGAATATCAGCTTAATCCGCTTGGAATTGATATTCATAAGCCAATGCTCAGCTGGACTTGTAAAACGAATTCTAAAGGAGTATATGGGCAGAGACAGACTGCTTATCAAATACTGGTTGCCTCAAAAATTAAGAATCTTAAAGAAAATAAAGGCGATATATGGGACAGTGGAAAAATAGTGTCATGTGAAAGCCGGGTTATTTATAACGGGAAACCTTTAGATAAGCTTACAAAATATTTCTGGAAAGTAAGAATATGGGATTCTCAAAATAAGATGTCGGAATGGAGCCCAATTGCCTGGTGGGAAACAGGTATGCTTTCTGAAAATGATTGGCAAGGTGAATGGATCGGAAGAGACCGTACGCGTAAATTTTTCAATGAAAATATTAACGGCTATTGTTCGCTTGGCGAAACCTCTGCAGAGAAACTAAAATGGGTGCAGATTGACTTAAGGGAACCTGTTAATTTTAATGAGATAATTATTCATCCAGCGTTTCCTATAAATTATCCCGATGGTCAGCAAACTATAGCTAATGCAGGTTTTGGTTTTCCTTTACGTTTCAGGGTGGATATTTCGGATGATTCTGATTTTAAAAAGTTTACTAGTTTGCTCGACAAGACAAAGGAAGATTTTCCAAATCCGGGGCAAAAGGTTATAATTATAAATTGTCCTGGCAGTAGAGCTCGTTTTATCCGCTTTACAGCATCAAAACTTTGGAATAGTAGGCGTGGTAAAAGTCCTTATTATTTCAGTTTGGGTGAATTACAGGTTTTAAAAGATGGAAAGGACTTGAGCTATGGGAAACCCGTCAAAGCTTCGGACAGCGACGAAGGATATGGGTGGAGCCTTAAAAATCTGACTGATTCAGTCAATCTGGTAAGCGAAGAAGAACGTGGGCATGAATCACTCCTTCTAAGGAAAGTGGCAATAATTCCAAAAAAGATCTCCTCTGCTAGGGCTTATATATGTGGTCTAGGATATTATGAACTGTACATAAATGGAAAAAAGATTGGTAACCATTTACTTGATCCGGGATTCACAGCTTATAACAAACGTGCACTTTATGTAACATATGATGTAACCAAATTTCTAAAAAAAGGCAAAAATTGTATTGGTGTGATTCTTGGCAGCGGTTGGTTTGATGCTGCAACGAGAGATGCTTGGGGATTCCATTTAGCACCATGGATTTCTCCACCTAAAGTGATAATAAATATAGTAATAAATTATTCTGATAATACTAAATCGGTCATTAAGAGTGATAACTCATGGAGACTGACCGAAGGTCCGATAATCTTTAACTCCATACGTAGCGGGGAAATTTACGATGCCCGTCAGGAAAAAGATGGATGGAATCTTCCTGGATATGATGATTCAAAATGGCGACAAGTCACTGTAGTTGATCCCCCAGGGGGGAAGCTGGTTTCACAGCTGATACCTCCAATACAGGCTACCGATCTAATAACGCCGGTAAGCCTAACTGAACCAATAAAAGGGGTATATGTATTTGATATGGGAGTTAATATGTCGGGGTGGGTGAACTTTAAGATCAAGGGCAATTATGGCGATACAATAGTGCTCTTTTATAATGAACAACTTAACCCTGATGGCACAGTACTGTATGGACCCCATGCATGGTGGACTTATGGAAAATTTCAGACCGACAGGTATATATGCAGTGGCAAGGTATATGAATTCTTTGAACCTAAATTTACATACCATGGCTTCAGGTATGTTCAAGTAACAGGTTTGAAGAAAAAACCTACACTTAAAGACATGAAGGGAGTTTGGGTTCATACGAATCCTAAAAGAGTGGGGGAATTCTCATGCTCAAATCAAAAAATAAATAAATTAATGGATGTTATTATAAGGACCCAACTATGCAATATTCACAGCATTCCGACCGATTGTCCACAGAGGGAAAAAATCGGATGGATGGGTGATGGTCTGGTGACGATGGAAGAAGCTATGTGGAACTTCGATATGGCGAACTTCTACATAAAATGGTTCAACGATATGCTGGATGCCCGTGAAGAAGACGGACATATTCCTCCGATCGTTCCAAATCCAGGCTGGTTGGAAGCAACATCAATGAAAAACAATGGTAAAGTTCCTAGTTTCTCTGATCCTTGGTGGGGAGGTGCAATCATTATAATCCCATGGAACATTTACCGATTTTATGGCGATAAGAGATGTATTGAACAGGGTTTTGATGCAATGAAAACTTATCTTGATTGGATTGAATCAAGGTCAAAGGATCATATTGTCTGGGCAAATCTCGGTGATTGGATTGAACCTGCAGTTTTCACCGGTGAAAAACAGACACCAAGAGATCAAGTAGGGACCGCAGAATACTACTTTCTTACCAAAATGGTGAGCAAAATGGCAACCCTGCTTAATAAGCCTGACGATCAGAAAAAATATGGTGCACTGGCAAAGGCTATACTTGCAAAATACAATGAGACATTCTTTAATGAAGAAACAGGGGTCTATTCTGAAGACAGCCAGACAGCGCATGTGCTCCCGCTAGCATTCGGCATGGTTCCTCCGGGGAAGGAAAAGCTTGTTGAAAAAAATCTTATAGATATCATCAAAAAGAAAAACAATCATTTAAGTACAGGTTTTGTGGGTACGCCTTTGATGTTCAGGCTACTTTCCGACATTGGGTGCGGCGAGCTTGCATATACAATGGCAACGCAGGAGGATTCTCCAGGTTGGTTTTACATGCTTAACAACGGAGCCACAACAATATGGGAAGTTTGGGATGCCCTCAAACAGGTAAATCATTCAAGAAATCATCCAGCATTCGGATCAATTGCAGCATGGTATTACAACTCAGTTGCAGGCATACGTCCTGATACTGCAGGTCCGGGTTTTTCTAAATTTATAATTAGACCGGATGTAGCAGGCGATCTAACTTGGGTTAAAGCATCATATAATTCGATCAATGGAAAGATAACCTCTGACTGGGAGCTTAAAGAGAACGAATTGAGTCTTAAAGTAACCATCCCGGTAAACACGACTGCAAAAATTTATGTTCCAGCCGACTCAAAAGAATCAATATACATAGAGAATATGCAGGTTGATAAATCAGAACATTTGAAATTTATAGGAAATGAGAACCGACGTTATATTTTTGAAGCTGGATCAGGAATATACAATTTCAGGTCGATTTATCATAAAATATAGATACATTAATGTGTTTAGTATCTTTGTTTTTTCAAAAACTTTACCAGCCTTTATTTAGTCGTCCCTGAAGAATGATCGGATATGTTAATAAATCATTCATATAGTGAATAAATTTAATAAAAAGGCCATCTTTATTTGCAAGAAAATTGATAAATTTATCAAAAACCTTGAAAAAATGGTAGGAAAACTTGAAAAAATCAACAATTAGACATTTTTAATACAGTGTTTGATTATTCCGGACAAATTGAGCCACTGTTCCGGCGGAAATTGAGCCACCCATATTGACGATGGATTTAGTGATAAAATTAGTATTATTTTTCTGATTTTTTCTTGCGTAATGATTCTCCTTTCAATTCTATTCTGTGAGCATTTCCTGCCAATCTGTCCATAATTGCGTCGGCCAGGGTGGGTTCAGCGATATAATCATACCATTTCATAACCGGTAGCTGGGAAGTTATGATGGTAGACTTTTTACCGTATCTGTCTTCGAGTAATTGCAAGATAGCAAGTCTGGCAATATTATCCAGAGGAGCTAATCCAAAGTCATCAAGGATAAGAAGATGCATTTTTTCAATTTGGTTGAGCATTTTTATAAAAGTACCATCCAGTTTGGATTGAGTCACTTTTTCCAGAAATCGGTTCATCCCGAAGTACATCACCCGGTAACCAAGGGCACAGGCCTGCCTTCCAAGGGCACAGGCTATATAACTTTTGCCGCATCCGGTAGC
>Ga0078972_1011275_pt1 | contig 16107 bp, 14 predicted proteins | sample YelNatPaOPGAMG01_FD_67568 | JGI IMG/M metagenome (GOLD analysis project Ga0078972, IMG submission 67568) | Hot spring thermophilic microbial communities from Obsidian Pool, Yellowstone National Park, USA - OP-RAMG-01 (SPADES assembly) (version 2) | ecosystem: Environmental > Aquatic > Thermal...
CCTCCAGCGTCTCAACCACAACAATATTCTACAACCCCTGCAAGATATGACAACCCCTACCTTAAAAAATAATCCTTTCAATTTATGTTTACATGATTACATTTTGACTTATTCTTCGACGATATAATCGAAACTCAAATATCCCAAGCCTATGAATATGAGCGAATACGCAATGAGAAGTCTCAATTCGTTATATGCACCACTAATACCAAAATCGAATGCACGCTGAGTTCCAGATACTGCGGATATAAGCACAGGGACTAGAACAGGAAAGAATAATACGGGCATCATCAATCCTGAAGAACGCGTATTCGAGGCAATTGCAGATGCCAAAGTTCCTGAGGATACAAAAGCAATCGTGCCTACGATTATAACCAAGATAAAATCGACATTTATTTTGCCAAATAAGAGAAAGTAAACGATAATAGTAATTATCTCGACGAGGAAAAGGACTGTCAGGTTCGAAACAAACTTTGCAAAATAGATTAGATGTCGTTCTATAGGTAAAGCAAGCATAGCCTCAAAAGTCCCTTTGTCCTTCTCTTTTGCAAACGTCCTTGATAGTATTATGGTGCCCGAGAATATGAACGCAGCCCAGAGAATTGCAGCACTCCCTTTTACATCGCCAAATGCAAATAGAAGCAGAACTGAAAATGCTGTTATGATTGCGCTATTTATGGATTCTTTAGTGTTGAACTCGATTGAAATATCTTTTCTTGCAAGCGTAACAAGGGTTGATAATATGTGAGTTGTAGAATTAGTTATTGAATTAGTTGTAGAAACAGTTGTTGTATTTATTTGAACTCCCTCCGAATTCTGTTTTATTTTCTGTCTTATTCTTTATTTCATTATTCTTTACTTTACTATTTAGCATTCTCTCTTCAGCATCCTTGACCGTGCATTTTTCTATCTTTCCGCTACTAAGAATAGCAACTGAATCGCACATATCCAACCTTGATAAATCGTGCGTTGCCATCAATATCGTAACTTTACCTTTTAATCCTGAAAGTTTTTCTTCTAGCATCTTTGCACTTTTTGCATCAAGATTTGAATATGGCTCGTCTAAAAGAAGGACTTTTGGGTTTGTAAGAATGGTTATTGCAATCCCAAGCCGTTGCCTATATCCCTTGGAAAGATTACTTGTTTTTTCATCTGCATAACCTAAAAGACCAAAATCCTCCAAGCCTGAATCAACACCAAATTTTACTTCTCTTATCTTCGAATATATGTTCAAATAAAAACCAACATTTTCCCTTACAGTAAGTTCGTCGTATATGAGATTTTCAGCACAATACCCAACGACCTTTCTAACTTCTAAAGGAGCTGCAACAAGCGAATGCTCACAAATAAATGCATCACCTGAATTAGGTTTAAGAATTGTGGCGAGTGTTTTAAGCAAAGTTGTCTTGCCGGAACCATTTTCGCCTATAAGCGCGAGAAACTCACCTTCTCTAACTTCTAAAGATACCTCGTTTAGGACTGGCTTATTTCCGAACTTTTTTGTTAAATTCTTAATCAAAATTATTTTCCTCACCTCAAATTAGATGCGATATGCTTCTAATAATCTTTGCCTTTGACTGCGTTAATCTTTTTTCTTCTCCACAGAATATTCGATTACTTTCAAATCGTCAGTTCTTTTAAGTTTTTTTACTATCTTTGACTTGTCTGGGATTTTTTCCACGGCTTGGGGTTGTGTTTGGATTGAGGATTGAGTTTTGGATATAGATTGAGTTTGACTTTGGGGTTGAGTGTTATTTTGCGTCTTTTCTTCTGTCGGCAATTGAGGATTTTGGTTTTTCTCTTGAGTTATCTCGCTAATGCTCTCTTTATTCTCTATATTTTCTGTATTACTCTTTACTATTTTACTCTTTACTATTTCTTTGCTTTCTTCTCGATTCTCATTCTTTTTCTCGACTATTACAGTTCCACCAAGTTTTGTCGAAGAGCGAAGGGCACGCTCGAGTTCTTCTGCAGAAACTTTACTCCCTTCATATGCATCTTTTAGGTCGCGTAACGACTCTTCTTCCTTTTGTTTTTCAATTATTTTTGCATTATTGTATGCTTTCTGAGCATATTCATAGGCTTTTTCATAATTCTTCTGTTGGAAAAACGCCTTTGCTAATTTAACGAACTTTTGTGCACTTGTAACCTCGTAACCGAGATTATCCAATTCCAGAATAACAGTTTCTGCTTCTTCTATCATGGATTTTGCCTCTGCTGCATCCATAAACTCACCTGTAACTCACCTTTTTGGGTTTAATGTTTGGATTTATTTTTTGGGTTTGATTTTTAATTACATATATCATTACTTTTATCGGCTTGGACTTGAATACTTCAATAATTCAAGTAAACCTACTACCTTAAACCCAAACATAAACTTGATAACACATGCGTTCCTATAAATCTTATCAAAATCATTTCAAGAATGAACGCTTTATACAAACACAACTTTATTATATGTCGGTGCAATACAGATTTTTTGATATTAAGTTCCCGCGATTAGTAAATAATGCGAAATTTAAATCGAGCAAAGTATAATGGTGATAATGAGATGACAGGAGAATTTACAATCGATGCCCTAATTCTTAAGTTCGAGGAATTTCTCTCAACATATTACAAGAAAGAGATCCATGAAGCAGCCCAACTTTATCCAGAGATTAAATCAGTAATCGTGTCATATAACCATTTGAAAGAATTCAGTCATGAGATTGCAGACTATCTCCTTGACCATCCGAACAATACCTTATATGCAGCCGAGATTGCCATGCGAAACTTGATGCCTGCTGATACGAAAAGACCTATCCATTTTAGAATAAGAGATTTACCGCCCGACCCAACTGCAAAGATTGCAAGAATCAACATAAGGGATTTACGTGCTAAACATCTCGGAAAGATGATTGCGATAGAGGGCTTGGTAAGAAAAGCGACTGAAGTGCGACCGAGACTTATCGAAGCCGTTTTTCAATGTGCAAGATGCGGGTGCATAATACGCATACCGCAGGACGATATGATATGCAAGGAACCGCTTGAATGTCCAAAAGACCAAGGAGGATGCGGTAAACCATCAAGCCAAACTTCTTTCAAACTCCTTGTAGAACCTTCACAACTACTTGTTGATGACCCTGCAAAAGTAGCAGAACAAGGAGTGCTATCTACATTTATAGATACTCAGAAAATTGAAATCCAGGAAATCCCTGAGGGTCTTCGTGGTGGAGACCAGCCGCAGCGTCTTTCTGCACAACTTGAAGATGACCTTACGGGTAGGATTTCGCCAGGAGACAGAGTTGTTTTGAATGGCATTTTAAGGAGTAAGCAGAGAAGAGACCGTTCTCAAAAATCGAATGTGTTTGATATATATTTGGATGTGAATTCAGTAGAAGCAGAAGAGCATGAATTCGAAGAAGTGCCTATTTCTGAAGAGGAAGAAAAAGAGATAAAAAGACTTGCACGCTCGAAGGATATATACAGTAAAATAACAAATTCGATTGCCCCCTCAATTTGGGGTATGACAACCGAGAAAGAAGCACTTATGCTTCAACTATTTGGTGGTGTTGCAAAAAGAATGCCTGATGGTACGAGAATGAGAGGGGACATACACATCCTATTCGTAGGCGACCCCGGGACTGCAAAAAGCCAACTCCTTAGGTATATTGCACAGTTATCACCAAGAGGGATTTTTACTTCGGGAAAATCAAGTTCTGCAGCAGGTCTTACCGCAGCAGCAGTAAAGGACGATTCATTCGGCGAAGGTAGATGGATACTTGAGGCAGGTGCGCTCGTGCTTGCAGATAAGGGGATTGCATGTCTTCATCCTGATTGTAAGGTTATTTTCAATAAAGAGGAAAGAAAGATATCTACACTTTTCGATGAGAAGAATGCAATTTTGGCAAAGTCGAGAACAGAAGAGGTAGAGATTGCACCATTAGATGGAGAGGTTTATTCTTTTGATGATAAGTTGCGTAGATGTAGAGTTTCAAAATCCACAAAAATAAGAAGGAAAAAGTATAAGGGAGATATGCTTGAAATAAAAGCCGAGGATGGTTTAAATCTAGTTGTTACGCCAGAACATCTACTAATTGATGGAAAAGATTTCAAATGGCATGCGGCATCTGAATTTAAAGTAGGAGATTTACTACTTGCGTATTCTTCTACAGAGAATGGATACATTCTCAAAAAGATTCAGAATATTAAAAGAATTGCGTATGAGGGTTATGTTTATGATTTGTATGTCCCTGAAGAACATAATTTTGTATGTGAGGGTTTCTTTGTACACAATTGTATAGACGAGTTAGACAAAATGACAAATCAAGATAGGTCAAGTATGCACGAGGCTATGGAACAACAGAGTTATCATCCCTCAACTGAAATCACTTTTTCTGACGGTAAGAAAGTGAAAATAGGAAGATTCGTAGATTCATTGATGGAAAAAAGCAAAGTGATAGAAGGAATAAATTGCGAAATCGTACATGTTAAAGATGTTAAAGGAGATTATTTTGTTGATAGCATATCATTCGAGAAAGATGGAAAATGTAAATTAGTAAAATTACCTGTTACTCGAGTGAGCAGACATAAAGCGCCAGATTATTTCATAAAACTCACATTCGCTAAGGAGAAATTCAATAAAACCGATGAAGAATCAAAAGAATACGAAATATTAGTTACGCCCGAACATCCTATTTTTGTATTTGATAAAAATCATGAAGATGCATACAATGAATATGCGAAAGATGATATGAAAATAAAGACTAAACTAAATACCAAGCCGGCAGAATACCTCGGAGTTGGTGAGGAAGTCCCAATCTTGCCGAACACAAATACAAACTATTTTGAAAAATTGGATTCTACAAAGATAATAGGGAAATCAAAGATAGATAATACGGGCAAAGATAGAGTAGAATATGTTTACGACATTACAATCGAACCCACACATAACTTTGTTTCTGATTCTCTATTGCTTCATAACTCTATTTCCATAGCAAAGGCAGGCATCACTGCAACTTTACAATCGAGATGTGCTATTTTAGGCGCTGCGAATCCAAAATTGGGCAGGTTCGACGATTTCAATCCCATTCTAAGCCAAATTGACCTTCCACCATCCCTTCTTTCCAGGTTCGATGCTATCTTTTCAGTAAGGGATAAACCCGAAGTTAAGAGAGATACCGACCTTGCAGACCATATACTAAAGGCACATCAGGCAGGACAGATTATGCTCGTGCGTGAGCATACTCAGGGCTTGGGCAGAACAAAAGCAGAAGAGGTTGAGGCTTTAAAAGTCGTCGAACCTGAACTTTCACCTGATTTTTTGAGAAAATATATTGCATATGCAAAAAGGAATGTATTTCCTGTTCTTACAGAAGAGGCAATAGAAACTATTAAAAGTTATTATGTAACGATACGGCGTTCAGGCGAGGGAAAGGAACCTGGAACAACAGTACCAATAACTGCAAGACAACTTGAGGCTTTTGTTCGATTGGCTGAGGCAAGTGCGAAAGTAAGGCTTTCTCAAGAAGTAACTGCCGAAGATGCAAGCAGAGCAATTAGGATTGTGGAATATTATCTTAGGAAAGTCGCACAAGATGGCAATAAGATAGATATCGATATAATTAACACTGGGATATCAACATCACAAAGAGAAAGGATAAGAGCAGTTCTTGAAGCAGTTGAAACCCTATCTGAAGGTTCCGAAGGTGCTAAAGAAACCGAGATTATTGAATACCTTTCGAGAAAAGGGATTGAGAAAGAGAAAGTAAGGACTATACTAAGTAAGTTAAAAGAAGAAGGTAGAATATACGAGCCAAAAGCAGGTTCAGGAAGATTTAAACTAGTATAAGAGAAATTGCAGAGTGGAGTATCCGATAGGCAAAGGTTGATATGTAAGTATCGATATATGCAAACATGCAGAAAAAGGGAACTTTGCACACGAAAAAGAGCGATGGTGCCAATACTGACAAGAGTAAGAAGGAGGATAAGAAAATGGAAAGGGAATCTGCAGTATTAGATTATGAAAAGGTAATTTCGAACTACTATGGAGATGACCAGGTTTCGGCTTTAATAATGTTAAAAGTCGATACAAAAGAGGCAGATAAGATAGCAGCACAGGTTGCTGAGTTCGAATGTATCGAAGATGTATTCCTTGTTACTGGAGATACTGACATCATTGTAAAAGCCCGTTTTGACCATTATAAAGACCTAAAACATTTTGTAGTAAGTTCCCTTGCACCCTTAGAGGGACTTAAAGAAACAAAGACCCTTATGGTAGTTACTACATACAAAGAAAGGGGAACTCGTAAGCAAAGTTGAGAATTTAGTAAACAAACAAATTATATTTTTAACATTATAAACAAATATATTCAAAATAATGTAGAAAAGAGATAAGATATAAAATTTGCAAATCATTATCACAAAGTTTTAATGCTGGGAGAGACATATAGGTCAGAGGCCCTTTGGAGGTGAATCGATGGACACAGATACAAAGTTAAAACAAATAGGCGAAGTCCTGGATCAACTTGCAGAGGATACCACAGTTCCAAGAAATATCAGACGCGGTGCAAAAGATGCAAAGGAAATTTTGCTAAATCCAAAGAAGGCACTCGATGTGCGTACTGCCAGTGCTACATTTATTCTTGACGAACTTGCAAATGACCCGAACATCCCGCTTCATGGGAGGACGTTGATTTGGAATGTAATGAGCCAACTTGAAACTGTAGGTTCACAATAAAGGATTATCCCTGCGCCAGGTCCCTTTTTTTCTATTTTTCCTCTCGCTATTTAGATGAGATGTTTTGGATAAAGTCTTTATATGCAATATCACTTCAGTGATATGATGATAATTCTGCGCACTTTTCGTGAGAATGACCTTCAGCAAGTAATTGCTCTCGTTAAAGAAACTTTTAATGAAGATTATAAACCAGAAACATACTTGGCATTTGCAAATACCTGGCGTGATGGATTTCTTATCTTGGAAGATAATGGAAAGGTTGTTGGGATGCTTGTTGCAACAATCCCGGCATATAAAGAAGCACGTATTTTGATAATGGCAGTGAAAAAGGGATATAGGTCCCTTGGCTTGGGCTCTCGTATGATGAACCATTTTGTTTCTTTATGTCGTTCTTTGGGCTTTACCTCTATAAGGCTCGAAGTTCGCGAAAGCAACATGGGCGCGATTTCCTTTTACAACCGTCATGGTTTTCGTATAGTAGGGTACATTCCCTGCTATTATCGAGACGGAGAGGCAGGGCATATTATGCAATTAATCTTAGTTTCTTAGTTAGATACAAGTTATTTACAATCAAGTTGGATATAATCAGGTTAGGTACAATTAATGGGTAAAGGTGGTTCGCTATCTCCTTCAGAATCATTCTCTTTGCTCTCTACCTTTGTTTTCTCTTTTATTATTTTTAAAATATGAATTTCTTTTTTAGACGATACTACGAACCACTCACCATTTTGCATTTTCTCGACTGTAATATATTTTTGTTTGTTATTTACGTTATAAATGAGGCTTGGGGTATCTTTTAATTTGAAAATCTGCATATGTAAATTAGATGTTGCTAAAATAAAAGTTCCATTCAGAAAGAATATATTAGAATATGGCGCAAGTGGAGATACGCGAAGTTGTCCTATTTTTACAATACTCTCATCTACTTCTGATTTTGAAATATCTAAATCTATGTAATATATGTCGTATGCAAGAGAAAGTATTGCTATCTTTCTATTATCTTTAGATATACATCCGTTTTCAGGTGGAAAAGGGAGGTTCTGTTCCCAAATAGTTTTACCAGAAGAATCAAGAACGAATACCAAGCCCTTATTTGAGGCATTACAAAATACGCCTATACGAGTTTCTTCATTATCGGAAATCGATATATTTGCGATTCTATGCTTGAATTGTTTAATTGTAATAAGTGTACCGAAGGAGTCAAAAATACCTATTTCGTTCGGTAAAAGGACATATGCCTTATCTCTCTTTACAAATACTTTTCTTATATTCGAGCCGAAAGAGAACTTCCAGGACTCACCTCCCTCGCACATTCTATAATTATACGCATAGAGAACCTTTCCCATCGCAAAAAGGACGTTTCTACCAATAGAGGATATGCATGAAACATCTCCTTTTGGAAGTTTTATTTTTCCACATACTTCACCATCGTTAGATATGCAAATCAATTCTTTCTTTGTTGCAACAAACCAATTTTTGCAATCATGAGATGAGGAGACATACCTAATCTTTTTGTCGAATTTTTTATTCCATACCTCTTTCCATTCTTTTTTGTTTTCAAAATATTGAAACATTTGTAAACTGCCATCCTTTTTGAGCACACATAAAAATCTTCCGTCTGGAGATGCCGAAATAATACGAATTGCTTTTTTCGAAACATGTACAAAGGCTTGGGTTACATATTTCTTGCTCTTCAAACGTAACTCTTTTTCTAAAATAACTTCCCTTTTCTTCTGCATTTTTAATTTATATTTTTGCAGTTTTAAAGCATCTTTTTGTAACCTTGCTATGTTTGATTTGTAAGATTTGTGCAAAACTTCATCGCAGCATTCTATAACTTTCTCGTAATCTTCGAGTTCCATATACATCTTTGCTAATGGATAGTATCCTGCTATATGTTCGGGGTCATTTTCGCTTGCTTTATTGAAACATTCTTTTGCATCTGCATATTTACCTAATTGAACGAGTATTTCGCCTTTAAGAATCAATTGTGGAGTATGTGTAGGGTCAGGAGGGAGCAAAAGCGCACGGTCTATACACTTTTGCGCTTCTAATAAATTTCCGGACTTAAGATGAAATCTTGCGAGATTATGCCATCCTCTTGTGTATTCTCCTAATTTTAAAGCTTCTTCGATTGTTTTAATTGCTCTTTTGTAATCGCATAAAGTTTCATAAACGAGTGAAATATTGTTTACTAAATTTCTATCCTTTTTTTGAATTGCTTTTACCAAGCCTTGATGCGCATATCTTTTGGCGTATCCTTCATTTCCCAAAAGAGCATACGCCATTGAAATATAATAATATGTTTTGTCAACGATTTTTGCATTATTCTCTATCTTTTGCAGATACCTTTTTGCAGCCTTAGGCTTGTGTTTCGCAAGGACCATTGCAAGCATTGCGTTTGCATCTGAAGAAGCAGGCTCTTTTTTTAAATATCTCTTTAAAGCCTTGTATGCTTCTCTACCTTTTCCTGAAAAAATTAGGTTGTCAATCTCTTTAAGTTCGCCTACATACATTCACACACGAATTGCAAATGATACAGTTAAGCCTTCCGATTCCATTCGGTTATATAACTCATCTTGCGTTTTTGCGTATATGTTAATACCAAGCCAAAGGAACCAAGCGAACAAAGCACTCCAAGCCTACCACTCAGTAAATTTATCTGTAACCTATGCGATATTTGTGCTATGAGTTTATTCGATTCCATATTTGGAAAAAAGAAAGGAAACAAAAACAATAAGAAAGAAGAAAAAGGAAAGAAGAGGAAAGTATGGGGAATAGACCATGAACTCCTTGAAACTTTACTCGAAATTTCGAAAGAAACGCATCCAAATGAATTTGCAGCAGTCTTAAGATATGATAAATCAAGAGGAGTAATAAATGAATTCATGCCATTACCAGGCACATTATCAGGCGAAACATCAGCAACCTTACGGCTTGATATGCTGCCGATAGACTATTCTGTCGTCGGTGTTGTGCATTCACATCCCACACCAAACAGTTTCTTTCCTTCGGGTGCAGACCTTTTCCTATTCGAAAAATTTGGTCATACACATATCATAATCTCATATCCATATACAATGTCATCTTGGAGAGCATACGATTTCGCAGGAAATACGATAAAATTAGAAGTTGTTTATTAAGTGGTTTATTAGATTGTTACTATCCTCTCTATAATATCTTCTCATACAGAATAAATAAAGGGTCATAAAGGACGATAAAAAGAACAATAAAATAACAAAAATAGCAAGATGAAAGATTACAAGATAAAAATGATAAATAAAAATAAAAAACTAAAATTTACCATCTCGAAAATCTTGGACCTCTACCACGCATTCTGCGTGATATAAACGAACCTCTGTATTCTATGGGCAATTCCTCCTCTGGGACTTCACGGCCTCCTCTTCTTATCCTGTAAAGTTCCTGTTCTATGATATCTCTATGGCAGAGTTCCTCTTCTAAAAGGTCAGAAAAAACATCTCTCAATTCAGGGTCGTCAGAATGCTCTGCAAGTTGCTCATAATTCCTTATCGTGTCCTCTACAGAATTCAGGGTATTTTCCAAAAACTCTCTTGTATGCCTCAATTAATCACCAAAACTTGATGTTTCATATTCGGTTTTATCCTTTCCTTAATAAAATGCACAGGTTTATACTAAAAATTGCAAATTCCTCATCCCTCATATCTAATATCTATAAATCTAATATTTATAAATCTAACATCTATAAATTACCTAACCTTGTTATCGAGACCCTTCTTATCGAGAAAATTTTTTGCGCATATTTTTGATTCTGTTTTTAATTCGCATATTTTTAATTTCAATTCTGCTCCAAGCCAAAACTCCCATTTGATAAAACAGAAGAGAAAAGAGCGTGCCTACTGTTATTACAGAAACCGCAATACTCCCTCGGTAAACATCTTTTGGAGCATAATATATCGACAAATCCTCATCAACCAAGACAAAACAGTTTGCATAAAAATCTGCACTGATTCCACCTCTACCGTTACACATCCACCATTTCGAATAAGAGTTCCGAAATACTAGAAAATATTTTCCGCCGTCATTTTCCACATTTACCTTATACTCAGTTGCTGATATCTTCTTATATTTTACATTCAAGAATTTTGTCTTACCATTAAAGTTCTCGTTAATATATCCTACAATGTCATCTATCGGAGACTTAAGAGAAAAATCGTTATACGCGCACGCATATCCATTCGTATGAAGTTTTATCTCTATTGACTCTATAGCACTTTGACTGTTCGAGGATATTCTTATCTTTATCTCACGTGAATTTAACGAATACACACGCGAAAATATATTCGACTTTACATTCTTTGCCTCATCTACTAAATGCTCTCTTTCTCCATCTAATGTATCAATAATATCAATAATCTCGATACAAATATCTGGATTTACTCCCGAGGATGATTTTAAGTTTAATTTTAAATTGCATTCAATTCCGTTTATGTTCCCTCTTTCTAAAGCAAATTTGTATTCAAAAAATTCGTTATTATCTCTCTCATCTCTCATATCCCTTGCATCGCTAGATTTTAAATTGGTATTCATTTCATCTACATAGAAATTTGTTGATAAATCCCCCACTCTATTATTTACCTTAACAATACCACAATCTACAGGCAGAGTAACATTTCCAACTTTGCATCTATCTCTATTCTCGATAACAAAGTATCTACTTTCGTTCAATCTTCCAAGCCAATATTCTGTCTTCTCTATCCATTTCCTTTCGGGACATAAAATTATCCCATCTATATAATATTCATCAGCCGAATTCGGAGATATGGAAAGTACATGTTTACCTCCACATAAAGAGATGCAACCTGCATCAACCCATTTCATGCGCGTTTCATCTGAATAAACAGGAAGTGAAAACGGAAAATGTTTTTGATTCTTACCATTTTCATACACACTTACAGATAAACTTCCTAGATTTTCGCTTCTCTTATTTACAATCAATACTTTGTCTATGCAGAATGAATAAGTATCGTTTGTATCGTTTACCTCAAGCGTCATGTTGTGTTCAGATTCAAACTTGTATCCTTCGATGGAGAACCAATTTGCTCCTTTAGTTACATCTATCTTGTTCAGCGAAGAATTTGTTAGATTCCAAGAATAACAATTGACAGAAAAACTTTCATTTGCTCTGTCTGAAATATGAAAATAAAGGTCATACTTTCCAGCAGGAAGTGGGATTTTATTTATAATCCCTCTTGATACAGTAAAAGGTTCGACTTTTACTTCTTCTACATCCTTTGGCACACTCACATTTGCACGCTGCATTACTCTTACTATTACTCTATATTCTCCCTCTTTTACTTCTATAGGTATGTTTAATCTTCCCAAGCCAATGGTATATGCTCCTAAGTTTTCTTCGAATATCAAGCCTTTATCAAACAACATATCTGGATTATTTGGATATACAGGCGTCCAACTAATATATGGATTTACATTATCTACTATTACGTCCTGTATCTCCAAGCCGAACTCTTTTCTCAACGAATCAGCGACTAAATCGGTAATGTTCGAAGCGGAAAAAATATAAAAAACCGAGGCGTTTGATAAGATATCAAAATCTTCTATGGTAGAAGTAAATAAAATTGGCATGTCTGCAATATCGCGTGAGAGAGTGCACAAATCGCGCATTGTGTTTAAATCTCCGACGAGCACGAGCGCAGAACGCGAGGCATAAAATAGAGAAGGTTCAGAATTTAGTTTGAAAAGAGATACTTCATTAGTATCTAAAGGTATGCTTTCCAGATTGGATTCCACATTTGAACTGAACATCTTCTTTTCTGATTCTGCTTTGTAATAGTAATCTGAATTTTCCTTGAGAGTATTATCTACGAGAATATACTTAGTGTTTGTCTTGTTGAGAAGTAGACTTGAAAGATTCATATCGATTATATTCGAAGATGCATAACCTAAGATTTGAGAAGTTGGATGTACAAGACCTGTAATTGGTTGAGCAATTGGCTTGGAGAGTAGATATACATTCTGTAAAGGTGGATTGTAATTTGCATTATATGTCTTACCATACCATTTATATCCATTCATATCAGGTCCTGGTGTAGGAAGGTAAAGAACAGAAAAGTCATCTTTTTGAGACGATAGATAACTATCGACTACATGATACCCTTCAGGCACGTCAGCCCGAGTTGCAAAACCTCCGAAATTACCAGAAAGGCAGATTGGATTGAGGATTCCAAGCCAAAAGACCGCAACACATGCAAGAATTGCTCTTCTTGCTTTCTGTGAATGTGAATCAGTCGAGAAAATGAATAATTTTATAGAATTTTTATCTCTTTTATCTTTTTTATCTCTTTTATTTTCATCTATTCGGTTATGCAACCATATGTTATGCAGCCCTATTGTATGTATCCCATTTGAGAGTATATTTGAGGATATTTTAGATATTTTAGGCAAAGAAAATAATTTCAGTGAAGAAACGCAAGAAGCGCACCTTTTTGGCGATATATCCATATTCGAGAAAAAGGATGTGCAACCAATAGAATAGGCTAAAGTTACAAGAATCATAAATTTTGTTGGGTCTCTAAAACCCGAGAAGAAAATCACGTTTACATATAGTTCCTTGAATACATCTCCGAATGGAGGATTTGTCCCTTTTGAAAAGAATGCTCCAACCAAGAATAAGGTCAATACAAAAATACTATTCTTGCGCCTCATAACTATACAGCCTAAAATAAAAAATAATAAAAAGGTAAGATTAAATGCCCAAGATATACTTGTGTATTGCCAGATTGTTAGATATGGTCTGCCCGCTGTAAGCATCAATACATTCTGAATTGAGGCAGGTTCCGAATTGAAATAGAGTTGACTTACTGAAAAGGTAGTTACCTTAAAATAATAATCTTCTCTGAAAATGAGATAGGGCAGCCAAGTATGTATATTACCAATACCTACAACTAAGGCTATAAGTGAAAGAGATAATATCCTTCTTAATGCGATTTTGAATTTCCAAGAATATATGATATAAACTAACGCAACCATGCCAAATATTACCACAAAATGGAGTACAAGTTGCATCAAAAATATTAAAGATAGAGAAGAGATACCCAAGCCGATAATCAATTCTTTTTTATATTTTCTTATAAGTTTACGAAGTTCCAGCATGCGTTCTTTGAACTTTAATCTTTTACCATTCTTTATTTTTCCACATACGGCAAAATATTCTGCAAAGAGTTTCTCAACACCGTCTGAAAAAACTAATAGACCAAATAGTGCAAATGCAAAAAGACCATAGCCAATTACCACAGTTAAATGTGCTGCAGCATATATACATGCAAGAAATGGATTAAACGCATATATTAGCCCTGCAAAATAACTCCAGTTCCCTACTTTTGGGTTTATCTTCCTAATTAAAAAATGCATACCTAAAAAGGGCACACCCGCAGAAAAGAGTAAAGTTGCAATTGCAGCCTGTTCCCCAAAAAGAAATTCGAATATGCACAATAACGCTGCGATGTAAAAACTTACCACGATACCAGGAAAACCTATATTCGTATATCCAAGCAATTTTAGAGTTGACCAAGCCTCTGTCATTGAGGAAAATTCTACAATGCTCCTTTCCTTGCCATTCCACTCACCATAGTTTAGAGTGCCAGGCATGAATAGTAATTCTCTAACTGAAAGAAAGAAAAATAAAATAACCGAGATAATAAGAATTAGTTTTACGTAATCGATTTCATGCATGCCAGGAAGTTTAGCAACCATCCAAGCCTAAATGTCTATGCTCTTATAAAAGGATAATGAATATAAGAACAACTATCATATTTATGAATTATGTTCCGAGGTATGTGGTATATTCTGATGTATATGTTGTAATTTTGTATATTTTTTGTATATTCTGAGGTATGTTTGGCAGGATTACGAAATATTCTCTCTGTTCTATAATGTGTCCTACTCCTAAAAGGTAACCTACATGTGTCATACAATGGAAATCTATAAGTATTGCTTATTCTCTTGGGAAAATGATAAGATGCAAAATCCAATCCAGATAATTTTTAGTCTGCTCCTTATTCTATTCCTTCCGGGCTACCTACTTGTTAAAGCCTTATTTCCAAGACGCACGGAACTTGATGCAGACAATCCTACTCTTTTCTCAATCGGTCTAGGCTTGGGTCTTTCTGTAGTAATTTCTATACTTGATTTAGTAGTGCTTGCTTTGATACCTTACGACCCTGAAACAAGATTGGGTTACGTGCGTTCGCCATATATTGAATTAAGCCTGTTGATACTATGCCTGATATTTTTCGTCGTAGGCGTGGTAAGAGGTGGACATCCCTGGCTTGGATGGATACACCCGTCTTTATATAGAGTTCCAGCACCCTTTAAACTACCAAGAGGGACTTCAAAACGAATTAGGAAAAAGCGTGAAGAGGCTATTTTAGCACAGTTCGAAGATTATGCTTTAGAGCGCGAAGAATTAAGAAAGAAAATAAAAGAATACGAAGGAAGGACAAAACTTAGAAGTGAATCTTCGAGAAAATATTATACTGAAAAATTAGAAGAGTGCAGAGCAAGGTTAAAAGAACTTGATGAAAAGATAAGATTTTTAGAAGAACAGCGTTGGTATGACCTTGCGTATGAAAGAATGTTACAGCGTTCTAAAGGGTTTGAAGAGATTCAAGAAGAAATGTACGAGGAAAATAATAAAGTCATAAACAATAAAGAGATAAACAAGAGGGAGATGAACAAGAAAGAAGAGAAAAGTAAGATTAACAAATAAAAACAATTTTTTGAATTATGAGATGAGAGAATGGATTATAAATATAAACTTGTAGTTGCAGTTAGAAAAGACCTAAAACTATCACCTGGGAAAATGGCTGTTCAAGTTGCGCATGCAGCAGTTACATGTTCTTTGAAAGCAAAGAAGACAAATCCAAATTGGTTCGACGAATGGTATAGAGAAGGACAAAAAAAGGTTGTTGTTAAAGTCCAGAATGAGAAAGAATTGATAAATCTAATGAACCTTGCCGAAGATAAAAGACTTCCAAATGCGCTTATAGCAGATGCAGGGCTTACCGAAATACCTCCGGGGACCGTTACATGCTTAGGGATAGGACCTGCACCTGAAAAAAATATAGATGAAATAACAGGTAATCTACATCTGTTATAAACTCCATTTAATATGATGAAAAAATATATTCGTACGATAGGGATAGATGATGCTCCTTTTTCGAGGAAAGAAAAGGTTACTTCGATAATTGGAGTAATCATGCGGGGAGCGTATATCGTAGAAGAGATTATAAAAAGCGAAATAGAGGTAGACGGCTTGGACGCTACTGGGAAGATTATAGATATGGTAAAGAAAAGGCGTGCAGAATGCTTATGTGCGATAATCCTCGATG
>Ga0078972_1011278_pt1 | contig 16102 bp, 16 predicted proteins | sample YelNatPaOPGAMG01_FD_67568 | JGI IMG/M metagenome (GOLD analysis project Ga0078972, IMG submission 67568) | Hot spring thermophilic microbial communities from Obsidian Pool, Yellowstone National Park, USA - OP-RAMG-01 (SPADES assembly) (version 2) | ecosystem: Environmental > Aquatic > Thermal...
TAATTTCACATTAAAAATATTTAACATTCTGCAAACGTTAGCATGTTAACAATTTATTTTATCTAAAGCAATTCTAAGGGCATCAATAATCTTATCTGCTGGTTCAATGCCTATTGATAGCCGTACCATTCCCGGGAACGGAAATTTATCGCCCCAAACCGGTTCAACAGGCATAAGTATAGTGTCGGCATCACCCAGGGTAGGAACTAAGTGAATACTTTCCGAAACAGCTTGAATAAATGTGTTGCAGTTGTGCTGTTTCTGTAAAAAGCCATCACCCTTTAAATCAAAGGTAACAATGCCACCGTAACCATTTGAAAAAATACGTTTTGCAATACTCGACGTTGGATGATCGGGCAACGATGGGTAAAGAACTTTCTCCACTGCGCAATGCGCTGAAAGGAATTCCGCAACTAGTTTTGCGTTTGAGAAATGCTGTGCTATACGCAGATGAAACGACTTTAGGTAATCGAGTAAACGGTAGGCATCATCGGGTGAGAGCATATGCCCCACCAGCTTGCGATACTCTATGGCTTGCTTAAGCAAATCGGGATCGTTTCCGCAAACCACACCGGCTGAGAGGTTACCATGGCCTGCAAGGTACTTGGTGGCGCTGTGAACAACCAAATCGGCTCCAAAATCTAATGGTTTGAAAATGTATGGCGTTGCAAAAGTATTATCTACAATTACCTTGGCACCAAATCGCTTTGAAATCTTGATAATTTCTGGCACATCGGCCACAATGAGCATAGGATTAGAAATGGCTTCGAGGAAAACAACAGCAGGTTTGTGCAGTTCCACAAGCCTTTCGAACTGGCTGATGGAGTATGAATCGCTGGTTGGGGAAAATCGGATAATATCAAAGCCCCGACGGGCAATCAAAACTTTATCGATAAAGGTATTTGTTCCCCCATAAATTTCTGAAAAGAAAAGCCACTTTACAGGTTGAACGTTAGTCTGAAAAATTGAAAGGGCAATGTCAATGGCAGACAATCCCGATTGCGCTAATAATGCCCAACTGGAACCTTCAACCCTTGCCAACTCCTCCTCCGTTTCAACAACGGTAGGGTTTCGATAACGGGAGTAAATGTAAAGTTCGGGATCGGCGGGATGATTAAGCTCATCGGCAAAAGCCTTTTTCATAGTAGGAATATCCTTCAACCAAAATCCAGAATCCCTGAAAATAGGAGTTCGAATGGAGTTTACCTTTTTCACATGCCAAGTTTTAAAAATGCAAGTTAGTAAAAATATCTAAAAGAGGATTATTAAGGCGATTTGATTTTTTGCATATGTCGTTAATTAACTAAACAATAGTAGTAAAGCGTTTAATTAAGTTTTATGTAGTGAATTGAATAAATTTTACTTATACCTTTGCCACGGCTAAAATTAAGGTAAATAATAATGAATATCGATTTTACACAGTGGCCTAATGCATTGGATTTTGCTATAACCATATGCGATACCAAAGGCACAATACTTTTCATGAATGATAAGTCGCAGCAGGTTTTTGCCCGTTGGGGTGGCAAGGAATTGATAGGCAAAAACCTTTTCGATTGCCATTCTGAAAACTCGGTAAGAATGATTAAAGAAATGATAGCCAGTGGAAAATCGAACACCTACACCATCGAGAAGAATGGCATTAAAAAGCTAATCCACCAGACGCCTTGGTATAGCAATGGTAAGGTTGCGGGTATGGTAGAAATTTCAATTGAAACTCCTGAAGGGATGCCACACAGGATTCGATAAATATTTTGATTAGCAATAAGAATTGAAACCTGTTATGCAAGGGAAAATACCTTGGAACATATAGCCACTTGAGAGAAATTCACCTATTACTTTCCTTTGCGCCAACGCTCGAAAATTGAAATTTTGGGTTGTGTTGATGCCTGAAAAATCCCTTTGTTAACCTTTCGTATGTCCTCCACCACGTAAAAGAGGTTAGGATTAAAGTTGAAGAGCAGCTGCTGAACAGCAGGAAGGTTTTTGCGATTTATTACGGAATACACAATGCTCACGTCACCTTGGGCCCCCTGTGCTTGAAAGGTTGTAGCGCCAAAACCATTTGTGTTAAGAATGCGAACCAGTTCAGCGCCGTTATCGGTTGAGAATACCCTGACCAAAACTTTTCCAAAAGCCAATCGCTCCTCAACCAACATACCAATATAGTTACCTGTTGCAAAGCCGGCTGCATATCCAAAATAACAGGCAAAGTTATTGAGGTTCTTCATTATTTGACTTATGGCAACAATCCAGATAAACACCTCAAAAAAGCCTAAAAATGGGGCTATGTGGCGTTGCCCCTTGGATACATAGATAATTCGCAATGTTCCAATGGTAACATCGCAAATTCGGGCTAAAAAGATAAGTAAGGGCAAAACACCGTAAAGGTATATATCGGATTGTAAGAAGTCGGTAGCCATTGGGTAGGTTTTCAATGCATCAGCAAATTTAAGCAAATAATAATTACCATAAAAATTACTAAATTTAAGGCTTTAAAAACCATTGAAATGATTTGGAAGCATTATTTAATTATGGCGGGAATTTGCATAACTAGCCAAATAGCCCTAAGCCAAGTTAAAAACATAGAGCAATCCCCCATTGACACCAAGGATTTAATGAATACCATTAAATTTCTATCGTCGGAGCGATTTAAAGGTCGTTTACCTGGTTCTGTAGAGTACGAACAGGCATCGAGGTATGTGGCCACCAGATTTAAAAATGCCGGTTTAAAGCCGTTGATAGGGAATTCCTTGCTACAAGAGTTTGACGAAGAGGTAAACTACATACTGGATGCAAGGGTATTTCTCATAGACCAAAACAATCGCCCAACTCAACCAATGTATTTAGGCGATGATTTCGTTTGCAGGGGATTTACCGGTTCAGGTGAGGTACGAGGCGAAACAGTGTTTGCCGGTTTTGGCATTAAAACCGATGAATACAACGATTACCGTAGCATTGATGTTCGCAATAAGATTGTAATTGTATTTAAGTCGATTCCACCATGGAAACCAGGCTCAGGCAGTTGGGGCGATACCTCGCCACGTGCAAAGGCACGAATAGCCAAAGAACTTGGAGCAAAAGCCATTATTTTTATTAGTGAACCGCAAATGGTACCAAATACCATGTTGTATGGAAGCATAGCCTGTGGTCCAAAACCACATTTAGCAGATTTCCCAATGATTCATGCTGGTGGCAGGTTAACCGATAGTCTTTTCAGCAATTTACCCTACAAACCCGCCGATTATTACGAGATGATAAAGCGTGATAAAGCCCCCCACTCTATTGAAACCGACAAATCGATCTATATCAACATTCGCGCAGTTTACCAGGAGGGAAAAAAGACCTTTAACGTTGTGGGTTTCCTTGAAGGCGCCGATCCAAAACTCAAAAACGAGTATATTGTTCTGGGAGCCCATCTTGACCATGTTGGCTATCAGGGCGATAAACTTTATTTTCCCGGTGCCAACGATAACGCCTCGGGTGTTGCAGGGCTAATAGCCATTGCCGAGGCTTTGAACAAATCTGCCATTAAGCCACCCCGATCCGTTGTATTTGTTGCTTTCTCGTCGGAAGAATCAGGTTTAAAAGGATCAAAGCATTTTGTGGCAAATATGCCATTCCCTTCCGAAAAGGTTATTGCCATGCTAAACTTTGACTGTATAGGGCAAGGCGATAGCATTGCGATAGGAGGTAGACTAAGCTATCCTAAACTATGGAAAAAGGCAAAGAAAATTGATCGCAAAACAACCAAACTTCTCAGTCCTAAAACTTTTGGCGGTGGTGGTGCCGACGCGCAAGCATTCCATGAGGTTGGCATTCCTACCCTATACTTTAATACAAGCGGGGGGTACAAATTTTTGCATCAAACAACCGATAAACCGGAAACTCTAAATCCAATGGTGTTTGAAAAGGTGGTTCATTTAGGTTACTTGACGGCAATGGAACTTGCTACTAAAAGGTATAAACGGGAAAAAGATAGGCAAAAAAAATAGGCCTCGTAAATGAGGCCTATTTTTTACTTCCCTTCAATCCATTTAATTACTTTATCGGTATTAGGCTTATCCTTTGGAGGAATCATATCAACCAGATTACCATTTTCGTCGATCAAGTATTTTTGGAAATTCCATTTAACGTCACTATCCATAACGCCATTCTTGCTTTTTTGAGTAAGCCACTGGTAAAGGGGATGCATATCCTTACCTTTAACCGATATTTTGGCCATCATGGGAAAAGTAACGTTGAAGCGGGTTGTGCAGAACTCTTTAATTTCCTGATTTGTTCCGGGTTCTTGTCCCATAAAGTTGTTGGCTGGGAATCCGATAATAACAAAATTTTTGTCCTTATATTTCTCATAAAGAGCCTCTAAATCTTCGTATTGTGGGGTAAAACCGCACTTTGAAGCGGTATTAACCACCATTACCTTTTTGCCCTTAAGTTTTGAAAGAGGAAACTCGTTTCCATCTATATCGGTTACCACAAAGCTATAGAAACCTGATGTTTGTGCATTTGCAGCAGTAAACGATACTGCTAACAAAAAAATCACACTTGAAATTTTCATAATGTTTATATTTTGGTTATGAAAGATAAACAGAAAAGGTGATGAAATGTTCAATTCCAATTGCGAATTTGCAAGAAAGCGGGATTGACAGGGGAATTATAAAGCGATGTCGATCACCAAAGTTTCTAAAAGGTAGAGCAACCAGTCCCGAAAAAAGACTGGCAACTCTTGATTAAAATTATCGTTGGGGTTTTCGGCAATAAATTGATGTTCGGAACAAGTTTTGCTTTCCCTAATCAAATTCTTTCGAAAGCCGATTTGGGTAACCAACCCTTATTGCCGTCGGCAATACGAATTTCGCACCAATCGCCTACATTACGAAGGGTTTCGATCTTAGTTCCTGCATGCAGGATAAAAAGGTCGTTTGAGTTATCGGAAGGAGAACTCTTTGCCGAAATTGCCGAAGTGGTAATAATGGCATGGTTAGAGTTAATAATCCTGTTCTTCTGCGAAATGCTAAACGAAAGAGATACTATAAAGAGTAGAAAGGTTATCCACGAAGTAATGAAAGCGTTCTTTTTAATAAGGTATTTTCCTGAAAACTGGTAAATAACCAGTAAAATCAAAGATAGAACAAAAAAGCTAATGGCTAGAAAAGCCCATGCATTTGAGCTAAGAATGTTTGAAATCGACTTATACCACTTAACCACAAAAAAATCGGGGATAGCCTCAATTTTATCGGTTGTGTAAGCGCGGGCAAGTTCAAGGTTAAAGGCAATATCGTCGTCGGCAGGATTAAGCAGGTATGCCCTTTCGTAGTTTAGAATGGCATGGGCTATATCGTTTAGCTTGAAATAGGCATTGCCCAAATTGAAGTAAAGCTCAGCACTTGTTTTGCCAGTTGAGATGATTGCCTCGTAATGCTTAATTGCCTCGGAATAATTTCCCTCGGTATAGTACTTATTTGCAGCCTGAAAAAGCGATTCAACATTTTGTTGGGCAATCTTTCCAAACAGGCTGATTGGAGCTAACACCAAAAGTATGTAGAGTAATCGTTTCATTGCCAGTTATTTTTTTATCGATATTTACTTTCGTTTTAGCTTATCTTCCAGATCCTCAATGAGCGAGAATGTTTTTTCGAAGACATCGGTCATTTGCGAATGTTCAGCCATTGGTGCAAACCGTGCGTATTCGCAAGTCTCCACAATGGAGCGAAATGTTGCAATTTTTTCGGTATCGATACCTTGCTCAGTTAACTTTTCGCAAGCATTATCGAGGTTGAGCGAAGCCAAAGGGATATTAAGTTTATCGGAAACATATCCCCAAATGGCTTTGTGAATTTCCTCAAAAAATTGAGCATTTTTGTTCTGCTCAAGCATTTGCAACGCTACCTTTAACCGTTTTTGAGCCACCTTACTAGCCCTTCGGGTTTTAATGAAAGCAACATCCTGCATTCGCTGGCGGTATCGACGGAAAAGGAATGAGAATACTACAAACAGAGCAATAAATAACAGGTAGAAGAATAGGTATATGCCTGATGATACCCAGAAAGCAGCCCTTGGCTTAAACGAGGGCATCGCAGTTTTAATGAAACGAATATCTTTACCAATATACTTGATATCTTCCTTACCAAAGCTTGCAACCATTACGTTACCGGCACTCGATGAATCGGCATTTACCGTAATACTTATTGGCGCGGTTTTAAGGGTAACATAATTTTCTTTTGCTGGGTCAAAATACGAAAAGGAAACTGGTTCGAGGCTGAAATTACCACCTGCTCGGGGAATACAAACATACTCATAGGTTTTGCTACCAGATGTATTTCCCTCGTCAACCGAAATGTTTTCGGAGACTTTTGGGTCGTAAACTTCGAATGTTGAAGGTAAAGAAAGCGTTGGATTTCCGATAAGTTTTAGATTTCCTTTCCCAGAGACTCTAATCTTATAGGTAAAAGCATCGTTGGCTTTCAGGTTCTTTTTATCGACTGAAGCGTCAATTTTGAAACTACCCACTGCGCCTGTAAAATCATGCGGTTGAGGCAATGGGAGTTTCTTAATATTGATGGTTATTGGCTTGCTAACAAGCCGTTTACGGTAGTTTTCGAAACCGCCTCCGAAAAACTCATCGAAAATTGAGCGTGGGCGTGAACTTTGACCTTGGTAAACCACAACCAGTTCAAAGGGATCGATTTCGATTTTATCGGATTTCTGAGGGAAAAGCAAGTAGCGGCGTATTACTCCGGCGTTATAGATTTTGCCATTTACATTGGCACGCTCAAAATTTACGTTTGGCGATGATTTAATCTCCTGGCTCCAAAATCCATCGAAAGCCGGAAATTTAGCATCTTCAAAAGCCAAAATGCTTACACGGGTGTAAATCTTGATAACAGCCTCAATGGGTTCGCCCACATAGGCCGATTTCCGGTTTAGTTCAACAGTAACGAATAACTCATCGCCTGGCAAATCGTCGGTTTGACTTTCCCTGATGTTACGAGATGTTTGTTGGTTAGCCCTTCCGGCAGATGTTCCCGATGATGTTTTTACTACCTCTATTACAACAGGATTTGATCGGATGCGTTCCTTACCAACAACTGCCTCGGCGGGTTCAATGGTAAACTTTCCTTCTTTACTTGCAGCAAGTATGTAGGTGTAGGTATATGATTGACTTTGAGTAACCTTGCCGTTAATCACCTCGATACTAGTGCTACTGGAAGTGCTAGGACCCGCCAAAATCTCAAAATCGGAAATGGATGGGGCTTTAAACTCCGAAGGCTTTGCATTCAGTGTAAACGATAGGCTGAATTGCTCGCCCACTTCTACCAAATTGGGCGCATAAGCCTGCAATGTTATATCCTGGGCTAAAATAAAGCCACTGGCAAAAAGTAGTAATGCTGTGCTAAGATATCGTTTCATAGGGTTTACCAATTTTTAATTGAAGCCCCCGAAACCGGTTTGGCTTGTTTTTTATTTAGTTTATCCTGAATTTCTTTTTCGCGTTGCATTAATGCCTGAAGCATACGCTCAGCATCCTCTTTTGATATTTTGGGTTGTTGTTGCTGGTTCTTATTCTGGTTGTTTTGCTGATCATTCTGATTATCTTTATTATCCTTATTATTGTTCTTTTTATTATCCTTCTTATCGTTGTTTTGATTTTGGTCTTTTTTATCCTTATTGTCGTTATTGTTATTTTGCTGCTGGTTGTTGTTTTGGTTCTGCTGGTTTTGCTGGTTTTGCATCATCCTTAATGCTTCGGAAAGGTTATACTTGGCATCCATATCGGTGGGGTTATACTTTAATGCCATTTTGTAGGCATCGGCACTTTCCTTGAACTTGTTTTGCTTAAAAAGAGAATTGCCTCTATTGAAGTAAACCATTGATTTTTCGGCATCGGATAGCCCGGGTGTGTTAATATCCTTATAAATTGAATCGGCCTCATTGAATTTGTTTTGCTTGTAAAGGGCATCACCCAGGTTAAAGTTTGCCTTAAAGGAATACTTGTTCTTTTCAAGTGCTTGTCGGTATTGCACCTCCGATTCAAGGAAATCGTTCTTGCTGTAGGCCTTATTGCCCCTGCGGATAAGTTTATACTCGCTTTGAGCAAAAGCGCTGAAACCTAAAACACAAATCAGGATAAAGTGGACTAAAACATTCCTTATCATAGTTCCTCCCGGTTTATATCGTTGCCAAAAAGGTTAACTCTCGAAAGCAGCGATGTTCTACGTTCAAGAATTAGTATTTCAGCAATTAAAAGCACAACGGCAATAGCCAATAGGTATTGGAACTGCTCATTGAATTCGGTATAGATTCTATCCTTAATCTCCTTGCGGTCAACTTTTTTAAGGGCTTCGTAAATGGGTAGTAGTCCAAATTGAGTGTTTGTAGCCCTCACGTATTTTCCGTTTGCAGTAACTGCAATCTTAGTCAACATTTCCTCATCCAATCGGGTAATAACCACTTTGCCCTCGTTATCTTTCAGAAACTCTTGATTGTTGCCAATAGGGATTGGTGCCCCTTCGGGTGAGCCAATGCCGATGGTGTAAATAGCTATGCCATTATCGGCAGCCATTTTTGCGGCTTCTAATGGATCGTCGGTATGGTTCTCTCCATCGGAAATAACCACTATCACTTTGCCAGTGCTAGAATTGAGCGAAAAAGAGTTGGCGGCTAATTCAATAGCCCTACCAATGGCTGTTCCTTGCTTTGGAACCATTCCCGGGTTTATTGATGAGAGAAAAAGTTTAGCTGAAGCGTAATCGTTAGTAACGGGAAGTTGGATGTAGGCATCGCCTGCAAATACTATCAAACCAATACGGTCGTTACTAAACCTATCAATAAGCTGCGATATGGCTTGCTTGGCGCGCTCAATTCTACTGGGTTTAATATCCTGTGCCAGCATGCTGTTGGAAACATCAAGGGCTATGATCATCTCCATGCCCTTCCGTTTTACCTCGGTTAGCTTAGCGCCGACCTGGGGGCCGGCAAGGGAAAAAATAATCAATGAATAAGCAACCGCTGCAATGGCAAATTTTATCCATAAACGTTTAAACGAATGTCCCGGGATTAACTTTAAAACAGTTTGGAAAACGCCAAAACTGCTAATCCACTGCTTCTGCAAACGGATGGAATACCAAAATAACCCCACAAAAGCCGGAATAACCAGCAAAAGATAAAGATATTCGGGATTAGAAAAACGAAACATGGCTTTCCAGTTTATATTCCTAACAAATAGGTTCTACGTAAAACAAACTCTAAAGAGAGTAATATTAATGCTGCCAATAGCCAACCTCTATATTTCTCCTCGCGCTTGGCATACTCATTAACCTCGATTTTTGATTTTTCGAGTTGGTCAATTTTTTGGTAAACCTGCTCAAGGGCCTTGTTATTGGTTGCTCTGAAATACTCGCCGCCAGTCATTTGAGCTATACCCTTTAAAAGTTCTTCATCAATCTCAACCTGCATATCCTGATAACGGGTTCCAAAAGGGGTTTGAACAGGGTAAGGTGCTGTTCCATAGGTTCCTACACCAATGGTGTAAACCCTAATGCCAAAGGTTCTAGCCATTTCGGCGGCAGTCATGGGGGCAATTTCGCCACGATTGTTAACACCATCGGTGAGTAATATTATCACTTTACTCTTGGCATCGCTTTCCTTTAATCGGGAAATGGCGGTAGCTAAACCCGAGCCAATAGCGGTTCCATCCTCAAGAACGCCAATATCGATTGTTTTAAACTGGTTTATCAGCGTAACTCTATCGGTGGTTAATGGACATAGGGTAAAGCTCTCACCGGCAAAAATTACTAAACCAATGCGGTCGTTAGTTCTACCGCTAATAAACTTTATGCCTAAATCCTTGGCCGCCCCAAGCCTATCGGGCTTAAAATCGCGGGCAAGCATACTGCCCGATACATCGATCGATAGAACGATGTCAATTCCCTCAGTAGTTACATTACGCTGTATGTTGGTTGATTGTGGACGAGCCAAAGCAATAATTGCCAAAACCAGTGCCCCCATTCTTAAGGCAAATGGAAAGTGGCGCAAGTAAACCTTTACCGATTTCTCGGCATTACCTAAAGGCTTTACGGTTGAAATAGTTACAGCCGCCCTTGACTTTTGCAGCCTGTAAAAATACCAGGCCACTAAAAAAGGGATTAGCAGTAAAAGGTATAAAAGTTTTGGATTTGCATAAACAACTAAAAGCATAACCGGCTAATTTGATTTACTGGTTGATAAATCGGTTTTATCGGTCTTGTTTAATAAGTCAGTCTGGGTTCCTTCCTCGTTTGAACTCTCTACAGGCTTGGTGCCGTTGACAAAATCGAAAGCAAACTTTAGATAGCGATGATTTTCCTCGATGGTTGTGGTATGTTTGGCGAATTTCACCAAATCGGAAGTAAAGAGTAAGTCGCGAAGGGTATCGATGTAACCTGAAAAATCAAAATCAAGCCTGTCTAATTCGGAAAGTATCTCACTTGTAGTTTGTTCGGGGGCATTGATGTCAAAGCGTCCCTCCAAATAGATGCGAAGTATATCAACGAGTTTAGTGTAATAGAGTTTGGGATTTTCCGAAGCCCACTCCCTATTCTCCTCAAGCAACATCAGCTCACGGAGTGCAATAACATGAGCAGGCTCCTTTGGTTTAAAGAGATTAAGGAAAGGCTTGTTCTGCTTGCGGCTCCGGAAATACATAATAAGTAGGGCTATTATTACAGCCAAAAGTAAGCCCAATCCTGCCCAAGGGGCAACCTCCGAGAAACGGATGGGCTCTTTGATGGGAGGTTTAATATCCTTAATATCATTTAGTGTTGTATCGCGGGGCACAAGCTTAACAAATAAGCTATTGGATGTTACCCAAGTTGTGTCGATGGTATTGCCCTGTTTTATCAATACGGGGAACTTGGTCACGCTAACATTGCCCGGGTTAAAGGCTGTAACCGGAAGTTTAACACTGTAACTCCAATCGTTACTTTTAATGCTAGAATCAATAATAGGTTTTCCTATGATGTTAAAGCCTCCGGGAATGGTATCGGCTAATGCGGGAAGGAATACTGAAAATTTTCCTTTACCGGTTGCTTTAATTGAAAATTCAACCCTATCGCCAATGAAAATTGTATCAGCATTTAAGGAAGTATGAATCTCAAACTGATCAACCTGGGCGTTAACAGTTAAGGTTAACAATGAAAACGCAATAAAACCAAAACGTTTCAAGCTCATTTCGACCTCCTTTTAAAAAGCAACAATAAGGGTTTTACGTAATCCTCATCGGTTCGCACGGCTACCCAATCGACCTTAGCCTTGGTAAACGTTTGTTTCAGATTATCGGTAGTTGTAATCCACCATTGCTTGTAAAGGTTTTGAACCTGCTCACTTGTGGTATCAATCCAGAAATCGTTTCCGATTTCGGCATCGGTAAAGCGCACAAGTCCAACAGGTGGCAAAAGTGTTTCACGATTGTCATAAATTCTAATGGCCACAACATCGTGCTTGTTATTGGCTATGCTGATGGCATCGGCAAACCTTGGCTGGTTGTTTAGCTCATCAAAATCGATAAAGTCGCTTAAAACAAAGGCAGTGCTACGCTTTTTAATGGCGTTTGTCAAAAACCTTAAAGCCTCAGCAATATTGGTTCCCTTGCCCGTAGGCTCAAAATTCAGCAGTTCGCTAATGACTCTGAGGATATGCTTGCTACCTTTTTGTGGAGGGATGAATTTCTCAACCTTATCGGAAAAGAGTATTACGCCTATCTTGTCGTTATTTTGTATGGCTGAAAAAGCCAGAACAGCAGCAACCTCAGCAATCACATGCCTTTTAAACTGCAGGGTAGAGCCAAAGTTTTGCGAACCGCTTACATCAACCAAAAGCATAACGGTAAGTTCACGCTCCTCCTCAAAAACCTTAACATAAGGTTGATTGTAGCGTGCCGTAACATTCCAATCGATACTGCGGATATCATCGCCCACGCGATACTCACGCACCTCGCTAAAAGCCATACCACGGCCTTTAAATGCGCTATGGTATTGACCGGCAAATATTTGACGGGTTAACCCCCTTGTTTTTATCTCAATACGTCGAACCTTCTTGAGAAGTTCAGCAGTTTCCACAGCTTAAACTATTTAGTATGAGGCCTGATGGTTAAGGTAAGAAACCATTTCCCTTTTATCAGGATTAAATCGTAGTTCTTGCCTTCTTTCACCTCAAGCCACTTATTGGTTGATACCTGTTGATACTTGCTATTCAACTCGTTAACTACCTGATCGTATAGCCACGTGTTATACATTCGCGAGACCGCAGTGCAATAGCCATCGGCGTCAATCATAAAAAGAATGGTTTGCTCCTCAATGGTATTTACATACTTCAAAAATCCACGGTCGTCAACATTGACCTCCTTTTCAAAGTAGAAACCTTTATACTCCTGCGGCATCTGCTTGGCTATTTCATTCTTATGCAAACCAATGTAATTCTGAGCGTTAACCAATTGGCTCAAAATAACGATTGTAGCAGTAATGAATGATATAGCCAGTGGCTTCATAATTGGTTAAGGAACTTCGATGGTATTAAGTATTTCGGTAATGATATCTTCCGATGTAATATTTTCAGCCTCAGCCTCATAGGTTAGACCAATACGATGACGAAGCACATCGAAGCAGACAGCCCGAACATCTTCGGGTATTACATAACCACGTCGCTTAATAAAGGCATAAGCCTTAGATGCCAAACCTAAACTAATAGTTGCACGGGGTGAAGCGCCATAGGAAATCATGGGCTCAAAGCGCTGTAGGTTATACTGTGCAGGGTAGCGTGTTGCAAAAACAATATCGAGAATATACTTTTCAATCTTTTCATCCATGTAAACCTCGCGAACCACTTGGCGAGCCTTAACAATATCGGAAGGTTTGAGAACTTTCTCAGGCTTAGGGAATTGCATCGCAAGGTTTTCGCGCATAATTAGGCGCTCCTCCTCGAGTTTGGGGTAACCAATTTTCACCTTTAACATAAAACGGTCAACCTGTGCCTCAGGAAGTGGATAGGTTCCCTCCTGCTCAATTGGGTTTTGGGTAGCCAAAACCAAAAAAGGCTCTTCAAGCTTGTAGGTTTCATCGCCAATGGTTACCTGCCTTTCCTGCATGGCCTCAAGCAAAGCGCTCTGAACCTTAGCGGGAGCACGGTTAATTTCATCGGCAAGAATAAAGTTTGCAAAAATAGGGCCCTTTTTAACGGTAAACTGCTCCGATTTGGGGCTGTAAATAAGTGTTCCTATAAGGTCGGCGGGCAGCAAATCGGGGGTAAATTGAATGCGGTTAAACTTAACATCAATGATATTGGCCAAGGTATTGATGGCAAGTGTTTTGGCTAAGCCCGGAACCCCTTCGAGCAGAATGTGGCCATCGGCAAGAAGACCAACCATCAGCGATTCCACAAGGTGTTTCTGACCAACTATAACCTTGCCCATTTCAATGTTGATAATGTCAACAAAGGAACTCTCAAGTCTTATTCGTTCATTTAGTTCCTTAATGTCAAGGGTTGTTTGAACACTCATAAAGATTTTATTTTAAAATTTGTTTAAACATACTGATTACCTTCAATTGCAAATATGATAATAAATAGATGCCAGGGGTGTTAATTTTCGTTAAATGAAAATTTGGCTGTAATAAAGGTAGTTAAAGGTTTTCAGCCACTTTTTTTGTTACTGGTATAATGATGTTATTTTTGTAGATAAAACTAACTCTAATCAAAATGGCCTTGAATCGCTACTTTATATTCCTTTCGTACAGGGGAACCAACTACCATGGCTGGCAAATACAGGAAAATGCCACAAGCGTTCAGGGCTATATCAATAATGCACTGAGCATACTTCTAAAGGAAGACATCCAGACCATTGGTGCAGGCCGAACCGATACGGGTGTTCATGCCAGGTTCTACGTGGCGCATTTCGATTCTATGGCAAGCAATTTAGAATCAGACAGCAAGTTTTTGCACAGCTTAAACAGAATTCTACCCAACGATATCGCCATTCATCAAATTAAAAAAGTAAAACCAGATGCGAATGCCCGATTCGACGCTACGTTACGGGGCTATGAGTATGTTATTTGCCGCAAAAAAGATCCCTTTTGGATTGGGCTGGCGTGGTTTTACGATGCCCAGCTAAACATTGAAAATATGCAACTGGCAGCCCAGCAACTGATCAATTATACGGATTTTACCAGCTTTAGCAAGGTAGGCTCCGAAACAAAAACCAATAACTGCCATATATACAACGCGGAATGGAAAGAAAATGGCAACCTGCTCATATTTACCATTGAGGCTAACCGTTTTCTACGCAACATGGTACGTGCCATAGTGGGTACGCTAATTGATGTGGGAAGGGGAAAAATTACACCCGAAGAGTTTGCCCAAATAATAGAAAAACGCGATAGAAAACTGGCCGGAACAAGCGCTCCGGCCGAAGGGCTATACCTTACAAGAATTGAATACCCTGATGAATGCTTTTTTTAAATTAACTACTTACAGGGCTGGTGTTCCTCCCTTAGCAAGTCGTTAACGGTTTTTACCGGTGAGAATGTTGCCAACGGAACTTCGACAAAAATGGTATTCCAGTTGCTCATAGCACCATTCCAAAGCCCTGGTAGCTCCAATGCTTTGAGCTGCTTACCATCCTTACTTTTAATGGATATAAAACCGGTTTGAGGATCGCGGTAGTCAAGCAAGTTAAACTTATTTCCTTTAAAATCAACGAATGAGCAAACTATATCAACGGGGTTGAAATGGGTGGATGCATTAAGTATTGCCTTTGATGCCGCATCGTTCAAATCAATTTGTGAACTCTCCACAATTTGAAGTGATATAGTGCCATCGGGGTTTACGGCCCAGAATGGCCCACCGCCGGGTTCGCCCTCGTTTTTTACCATACCACAAACCCTGATTGGACGGTTAAGCACCTTTACCAAGTAATTGCTCAACTCCTTGGTATTTGATGTATTTAGCGATGCTGGTGGTATAACACAAAGTTCATCGCGGGTAAATTCCAAAATCGAGTTTAATTCATCTGCCGATAGGCTTTGACTATTAAGTTCTTCGAGATACTTAAAGATTATTCCACGGTAACTCAAAAGCATGCCGGCAAGTGCTTTCTTATACCGAACTGTTTGGTGCTTGAGATGATCGGGGGCAACATTGTCGATATTTTTTATAAAAACTAACTCCTCCTTTAAATCGTTAAGATTTTCGATAAGTGCACCGTGGCCACCAGGGCGGAAAAGCAAAGAGCCATCATCGTTACGGAAAGGATTATTGTCCATATCCACCGCAATGGTATCGGTAGAGGGTTTTTGAACCGAATAAGTGATATTAAGCATAACCTCATAGTGGTTCTCATAGAACGACTTAACCCGATCAATAAGCTGTTCAAATCCTGCAATGTGCTCGGGCGACACTGTAAGGTGAATATTTACATTGCCATGCTGATCGCGGGCATACTGAGCACCCTCAACCAAATGCTCCTCCATGGCCGTGCGAGCAATATCGCCATACTTATGGAATAAAATAAGAGCCTTAGGCAGATTTCCGTAATTTAATCCATCTGGGCCAAGCAGGGTGTTTACAATGGGCAGGTAATCTTTACTTTCAATGAGTTCGTCCATTTTGTATCCCTGCATCCAAAGTTCATTGTAGAGCTTATCGTAAAAAGGGAACTGTTTTATTCTATCAAAAAAGGTGAAAATGGTATTAAACCCCTTATCGTTGAAACAATCCAAACCCTTTACAGGATAGTCAGTCTGAAACTCGTATAGGTGCTTAAACATACGGGTTGCAGCACCCGATGCAGGCACAAATTTCACCCTACTTCCATCAAAATCGCGATACATATCTATAAGGCTATCGAGCTCATCGCAATCCAACCGAATTATTCCATCGCCAACGGTGGCGGGCTTAACCAACTTCATGAAGGGGAACCCTTTTTTGAACGATTGAATTTGTTGCTCAACCATTTCGGGTGTTATTCCCTTTCGCTGCATCTGCACAATATCCTGCTGGCTATTCATAGTGTTTTTATGTTTTGTTTGTTACATGCAATTGGAACAACCTACTGAGAGAATAATAGAGAAAAATA
>Ga0078972_1011279_pt1 | contig 16102 bp, 11 predicted proteins | sample YelNatPaOPGAMG01_FD_67568 | JGI IMG/M metagenome (GOLD analysis project Ga0078972, IMG submission 67568) | Hot spring thermophilic microbial communities from Obsidian Pool, Yellowstone National Park, USA - OP-RAMG-01 (SPADES assembly) (version 2) | ecosystem: Environmental > Aquatic > Thermal...
TCTGCGGGTTTGCTTACTCTTCTGTTTGCCTTTGCTCTTAACGACGCAGCATTTGCCTATCGGGGGCACGGTCCGGCCCTGCGCACCGCCAGAATCCTCCTTCATTTCTGCTCGGTCGCCGGTCTCGTTGCAGCGTTGGTAGCCATCTCCGCTGCTGTGTTCCTGCCCAAGAAAACATGAGCTGAACAGCCCAACAACCGGTTGCAGCGGACGGCGCTCGGCTCGCGGCGGCTGAAGCGCGGGCCTTAAACGCGTCCCCTCGGAGCGACATGGCAAATAGCAGAATGGAGTGAAGACAGATGCCAAGAGCATTTAACGTTATCATCGAACGCGACTCGGAAGGTTACTACGTAGCTACTGTCCCCGAATTACGCGGTTGCCATACCCAAGCCAAATCTCTGGATACCCTGATGAAGCGCATTCGCGAGGCAATCGAGTTGTGTCTAGAAGTTGAAGAGGAGAGAATCGCACCGCCGGAATTCGTAGGGGTTCAGCGCATCTGGGTTGAAGCATGAGGCAACTGCCGCGCATCAAAGGGCAGAAACAGGTTACGGCGTTGCATAGGGCTGGCTTTGAAGTAATGCGCGTCAAAGGCAGTCATCATTTTCTACGCCATCCGGATGGCCAGTGTACTGTTGTTCCTGTTCATCGGGGAGAAACAATTGGACCAGGTCTGATGTCCAAGATTCTACGCGATTGTGAGATGACGTATGACGAGTTGCTGGAACTATTGTAGGACAAGTCATCTCTGCAAAGCGCATGTTGGGCGCAGCGCAACAAATCGTGGAGATGAGAATATGCAAAAGCAGTGGATCGTATCAAATCCGAAAGTGATGATGGGGAAACCGGTCATCGCAGGAACCCGCATTACCGTTGAACTCATCTTGGAAAAACTCGCAGCGGGCGAAACGATAGAGCAGATTCTTGAGGCGCATCCCCACCTGACTCGCGAAGCCGTCTTGGCTGCATTGGCATTTGCCAGAGACGCTCTGCGCGCTGATGTAGTTTACCCACTGGCTGAGACGCTTTCATGAACTTTCTGGCTGACGAAAGCGTTGACCGCCCCATTGTGGAACGTCTGCGCCAAGAGGGGCATCAAGTTACCTACATTGCTGAGTTGGGGCCGGGGATGTCCGATGATGACGTTTTGCACCTGGCGAATCAGGAGACAGCACTGTTGCTGACTGCGGACAAGGATTTCGGTGAGATGGTATTTCGTCAGCGCCTCCATATGCATGGAGTGGTGCTGATTCGTCTAGCAGGCTTGACGCCCGTTCGCAAAGCTGAGATAGTGGCTTTGGCAGTTAGGGAGCATCTCAAGGAACTTCCACGTTCCTTTGCGGTTATCATGTCAGGGATATTTCGTATTCGTCGTCTCAGCGAGTAGATTTTTGACGGATAGTTGCGCCCGACCTGCGCTTCCGGCCGACCGCTTCGCTCGCTCGCAGCGGCTGAACGCGACCGCTAGGCGGCATTCTGGTGGGCCAGCCGTTCAGGGGGATCGTCAACGAAACCGTTGACCCCGATAAACTGTTCCATGGCAGCCTCGCTCGGTGCGACGGCGCGGATAGGCGCACGTGATACGGATGCAGCGATCTGCGCCACATAGCCCATAGGTCCACCTAAGAATAGCTCTCGGCCGGAGCCATTTCCTCCCGGAGGTTTTGCCGGAGAACTATGGTTGAGAACCGATGCTGCGCCTTGAGAATCGCCGGACGCACCTGGGTACGGGAATGCCGTTCTTCGGTTCCGTGCGCTGGCCAGATCATTGCAATGTTAGGCCAGGCCGGCGGTACGCCTACATCCGACTGACGAGCACAAAGATCGGCCGTTCGGTTACGCCTAATGTCACGGTATGGTTAACCACCGAGCGTGCAGATGCCACGCCGCGTGGGCTACCGGGACGCAGTTCCACAATGCTGGCCTGGGTAGTTGGCCCGGGAAGGCGCAAACGGTACGCGGGTACCACTGTGCCATTGGCGGTGGGGCACCATACCGCGAATGCCCCGCCGGATCCGCCAATCCTGCGGAACCTGTAGATCATCACTCTGGGATCGCCCGACGGCATCGAGCTATCATAGCGCATCCCCCTGAGAACCCATTTGAGCGTGCTCACGTAGTACCACGAAGGCTTGGGACGATAGCCCGAAGCCTGGTCGCTTGTTAAACCACACGTATCGAAGCGACCCCCGCCCTTGCTGTTGACATCACGCAGCATGAAGACTGCGGCTCGGTCCACACCTGCGGCTGCTAATGCCAGGAAGGAGCGCACAATCCATTGACCTTGAACTTCCTCTTGGGAATACCCGCCGATGGCGGGAGCCCGCTGCGGAGAAGTTGGACTGGTGTCGTATCCGAATTCGGTGACCCACACCTCTGCATCGGGGATGTATCGGTTGCGGTACTGCACATATCGCCGCATCTTCATGACCAATTGGTCTTGCTCCGGGCTAATCCCTACGGTAGGGACATCGCGTGTGGCGTTGGAATAATGGTGCAGGTTGATCACATCAGCGGGGAAGCTTCCTGCTCGATGGAATGCCGCCCAGAACTGCATGGCCCGGATGTAGTCCAGCGACGGGTCGGCCAGGCCGCCCATCACCAGTCGCGCATGGGGATCCGCATTCCGAATACCGCATGTAGCTCCCAGGGCGCCGCGGTGCCCGTCCCGATCCGCAGAGGCCATGGCTGCGTATTCATACGGAGCGAAGTGGGCGTCAGGGCCATCCCACCAATTGTCCGGCTCGTTCCAATCCTCATAATAGTGCAGAAGGCGCGCTCCGGTAAGGCGTGGTTGCCCGGGAGCTAATTTCAGTAGGCTAGAGGCAACGGTGCGGGAGCCGTACCTGGCAGCATATTGAAACAGGTGATCGGCGTGCGCGGCATACGAAGCGGGGTCTGTACTGCTGGACCCTGGCGCGATGGGCTTGTTCCCAAACGCAGGCGACAGCCAGCTTGTGCTTCCCTGGATCACCGGGCACACGCTGATACCCAGGCTATGGAGGGTGCGGTAATAGGCGTCGAAATTCCATCCGCCACCGGCGTAGCTGGGATTGAATTTGTTGAGGTTGTGGGGATAGCCCGGATATGCTGTCTGTAGCCTTGCTCGGAAGGGTAAGTCTCCTTCGTCCCAATTCCAGTTATGATACTCGCGCACGAAGCCGGCTGCTGCCAGCCGTTCAGGGGGATCATCAATGAAACCGTTGACCCCGATAAACTGTTCCATGGGAGGCTGAGGAGGATGGGGCCGTGCCGTTTCGGTGCGTGTGGGACTTCCCAAGGGTGATCCGTAAAGCACAATCTCGTTGACCGCCGCACCGGGAGATTGAAACGTAAGCTGCAGATACCGGGTGTTCACGTTAACATCGTGGCCCACCCAGACGTTATAGGCCGTCAGCGGATCTTCGAACAATGGTTTCCAGGCGAAAGGCACACCGGCAGACACCGTAAGCCGCCCCGTGCCGGTGCCATCGTAGAGATAAACTGCGGAGAGGTGGTACGGGGCGCCTAGGTCAATCACTGCACTTGCGGGGTAATCGAATGGGCGATATCCCGGTTGCCACGGATGTTCGGGCGTTCCCCCGCGCCCTGATCTGGGATCTCCTGCGGCAGACTGCTCGTCCACGAGAGCTCCGGCATCTCCGGCTGCCACCTCGTTAATAACCATATCCGGACGGAGGGGGATCTTGTACCCTTGCGGTGCGCCAGGATGGCTTGTGTAATATGCTGATGCGCGGAGAGCCGGGCATGTTCGTGGCCGCGGGAGAATTGGGGCAGTTGGAAGGATGGCCACCAAGGAGATAGCAGCAACGGCGATGATTCTTTGCACTGCAATCGTGACCCGCTCGTACGTGCCTCTGGCAGGCACAACGGCGTCAGGAGCGCCCGATGTGGGTAGGTTGGAATGGTGATTTATAGCCGGGCGGAGCAGGCTCCGCCCGGCTTCACTGGTGAACGGTGAGGAACGCCGTTCATAACCCGGAGGCTAAAACGTCGTTAGCCCTCCCCGTCCTCCTGTTGGCGTAAACTCATGTTAGCCACCACCTCCTTCCTTGCCTATCTTTATTATAGGCGACGTCCGCTCATGCGTCAAGCAAAAAGCGTCCCATCTGGCGGGCGCAATTCACGCAGTTCTCCAGACGGGGTCGGGCGTCTAAGCATGCTGTGCTTCCGTGATGTAATGATTTCCACAAAGTGCGCGGCGCGTGCGTGCACTCTTCTGGGCAAGGTACACTCAACCCCGAAGGGAGGGAAACTTCGTGGTATGGCTCACAGCGATGGGATACCTAAGCGTCCTTTTGGCTTCCGTCGGTTGGCAGCAGACGCCGAGAGGCGGGAAGGATCTTTCTGCTCCGGATCTGTGGGATCGGCCTGTTTGGGCGGGTGCACCTACCGTGCAGGCGCGCGGGGAAGGCGGCTTCGACGTATTGCTGCCTGACGGACGGGATTGGGCCGCAGTGGTCCACACCGAGGACGTGGATCTCGACCGGTTCCCCATTCTGGCCGTGGATGTAGCCGGATTGTCCCAAGGCGCTTCTTGGGTGCTCAAAACGGACAACCGTCCCTACGATCCTCGGCACCCGCACGATATTGTCCCCACGCCTGCCGGTGGCGCGGCTCCCGGTCTCTATTTGGTGGATTTGCGGGAATTAGGTCGGTGGAGCGGGCGGCAGAACATCGAATTCCGGTTATTTGTGGTGGGCAAGCGAGGCGCGCGCGTGTCGTTCGCGCGGGTGCTGCTCTTGGCGGCAGCCGGCTCAGGGCGCTTCCTTACGGGATCATTACCCAGGCCAGGCGAATACCAGGCGGCGTGCGGCCCATGGCAAGTGTCCCTGCGGCCGCAAGAAGGGCGCTTGGTCATCGCCCGGCAAGGCGCGTTGGGCGCCATAGCGGTGCACTTGCCTCACGGAAATGAGCTTCTCTCCCAACATGAGGACGTCACGGCAGGGAGCACCGTCTGGGAGGTGTCCAGCGCCAACGAATGGTGCCGTTTCAAAACCGTGGTGCGCGTTGCCCGGCGGCCTATCCCTTTGTTGCGCTGGTCTGTAGATGCCGTATGGCGGGCTCCCCATTCGTTGGAAGCGGAGCCGCCGGAATGCCGGTACGCGCCGTCTGAACGCACCGGCCGGAAGGACATTTACGTGCTTTCGGCGCACCGCTTCGGTCAGCAGGGCTTCGAGACCGGCCAAGCCTTTCTACCATGTGATCCGGTACTGGGTGGCACGGCCCTCTACGTTCAGAACTTAACGGCCCTAAACCCATGGTTTCAGGCAGTGCACGCTTCGGCTAGAGAGGTAGTGCACGCAGGTGCTGAAGGTTTTGGCTATTCCCGTGCCGCAACCGGCCGGGAGTTGCCTGCGGGCACGCACTTGGTCCTTACCGATGCTTGGCTGGCGTTGACGCCAGAAGCCGGTGCAGATGCCGAGACGCAAGCTCGCACGTACGTGAACCTGTTGGCATCTGTGTACGGCGAGATGGATCATCCAGCCACGGAGTGGACGGATTGGCGGTCGGTGGCGTCCCAAACCATGGACGCTTTGTGGACACCTCCTTGTACGGCGAATGCAGCCGAGGGGCGCCTTCGGAACTACGTGAATGAGCCATGGGATCCTCACGCTGCGGAGTTGATGGTACAGCTTGATCCGCTCGTCGCCGGCTTATTGTATCAGGACACCTTCGGGGTGCAGCTCCCAGGGCTCGATCGCATCATTGGCACACTGGGTGAGTTCTATCTTCCCTCCATCCACACCATTCGGGATTGGAATGGCCAGGACCGCGTGACCAAGGCGGATGCATGGTACGTCATCTTCCCATTGATACAGCTCGCCAGGGCCGCGAAACTAGGAGTGGCATCCGCGCGCACTATCGTAGCGCAATCGTTGGGGTCGGCGATAGCACTGGCACACGCTTGCAACTACCGGTTTCCGGTCTTCTATAACCCGGAAACGCTCGGTTCAATGGAGTATTCCGAGCCGGATTGCGCAGGGGCCTACGCCTATCTTATGCTGGAGGCCCGTGGTCTGTTTGGGGATGACAGCTACCTGGAGGAGGCCAAGAGGGCTCTGGATGCGCTGCGGTCGTATGGGCTGGATGCAGCGTACGAGTTGCATCTTTCTGCCCTTGGTGCCGCAGCATGTGCCCGGTTGTGGAAGGCTACAGGGGATGGGTCGTACCTCGCTTGGAGCGTGGTGCCCGTGGCGGCTTTAATGCGCCGATGCCGTTTGTGGGACTGCCGCTACGGAACTTTTACGGGTGGGGGATACTTTTTCGGCTTAAGCGCCATGCCTGGCGCGTATTTGGCGCCGTTCGAACAGTATCATGCTTGGCTGGCATTGAGGGAGTATGATGCGATTGCCCACGATGCGTTGCCCCCAGCGGTGCGGCGCCTTACGTCGGGTTTCCTCCGCTACACGCCTACGGTAATCCGCCATACAATTCCTCCCTTCATGCCATCGGATGCCGTGGCGAAGGAGAACGAGCGCCACCATCTCAACGACCCACATCTGCCGATCCCCGTTGAGGACGTGTCGGACGGCTGGGAGCCCTGCGGCAAGATCGGCCAGGAGATCTACGGAGCGGGCGCCGCAATTGCGTTGGCGGCCCAGATGACCTATGTTGTGCCAGGGGTTCCGATCCGCGTAATCAGCGAGTATCCGGTAACGGGAGTTACTTGGGATGCCGCCGCCCACAGATTGAACGTGCGCCTGGCGGGAAGTGGCGCCGAAGAAGCTCAGGTGCGGGTAGAGTTTGATGCAGCACCAACGGGTTGGGGGGACGCGAGCCACCTGCAGGTGACGGTGTCGCATGGCGGGCGGGTACAAGCCCTGTCGGCGACGCCCGGGGTTCTTATGTTCCGTTCGGTAGGAGATCGCGAGATTACGATCAGCCCGTCCCAATAGCCTATGGGAGAGGCGAAACGTGTGGCTTGCGCCCGTGCGTGTTTCCTGCTAGACTAGCCTTAAGGGTGGCGTATCCCCGGGGCGGAATGTGGAGCTAAAGCGGAAATGGCAGGCTTCAAGATTAAATCGGAATACACGATGCAAGGCGATCAACCCCAGGCTGTGGATCAGCTTGTGGAGGGGCTTGAACGCGGATATCGGTTCCAAACCCTTCTTGGAGCCACCGGAACCGGCAAAACGTTCACCATGGCGAACGTGATCCAGAGGGTACAGCGACCCACCCTTGTGATTGCGCACAATAAGACGCTTGCAGCCCAGCTTTGCTCCGAGTTTCGGGAATTCTTCCCGGACAACGCCGTGGAGTACTTTGTAAGCTATTACGACTATTACCAGCCTGAGGCGTATATACCGCAAACGGACACGTACATCGAGAAGGATGCCCAGATCAACGAGGAGATTGACCGTTTGCGACATTCCGCCACACAAGCGGTGCTGGAGCGACGCGATGTCATCGTGGTGGCTTCTGTGTCCTGCATCTACGGCCTGGGATCTCCCGAGGAATACAGCAAAATCATTCTCTCCTTCCGGCGAGGAGAGGCAGTGGAGCGCGAGCGTGCCCTTCGTCGCCTAGTGGATATGCAGTTCACCCGAAATAACCTTCAATTGCAACGCGGCACTTTTCGCGTACGGGGGGACATTCTGGAGATCCAGCCCATAGATGAAGAAGTGATCATTCGGGTGGAATTCTTCGGGGACGAAGTGGAGCGGATCACATTAGTGGATCCTCTCACCGGGGAGATCCTCGGCAGCCGGGATATGGTGACCATATTCCCCGCCAGTCACTTTGTGACTTCAATGGAGCGAATGGAGGTAGCCATCGCAGGCATTGAAGCGGAGCTGGAGGAGCAGATCTCCCGCTTCCAACGCGAAGGCAAGTTGCTGGAGGCCCAGCGCATCGAGCAGCGAACCCGGTTCGATATCGAGATGATGCGCGAGCTAGGGTACTGTTCCGGCATCGAGAATTATAGCCGCCATTTGGATGGCCGGGCGCCGGGAACGCCGCCCCACACGCTCTTCGAATACTTCCCCAAAGACTTCTTGGTCTTCGTGGATGAGAGCCACCAAACCATCCCACAACTGCATGGCATGTATTCCGGGGACAAAGCTCGGAAGGACGTACTGATTGAGTATGGCTTCCGCCTGCCGAGTGCTGCTGATAATCGGCCACTTAAGTTCCATGAGTGGCTGGAGCGCATCAACCAGTGCATCTTCGTGTCTGCCACGCCGGGCCCCTTCGAGCGAAAGGAGAGCAGCCAGATTGTGGAGCAGATCATTCGGCCCACGGGTCTGGTGGATCCGGAGATCATCGTACGCCCAACGAAGGGGCAAATTGACGACCTCATCGGCGAGATTCGCAAGCGCACCGAGGATGCCGCCGAGGTTCCCCTCGGCAGTGAGCGGACACGTGTGCTCGTAACCACGCTCACCAAGCGCATGGCGGAAGACCTCACCCGTTATCTGGAGGACTTGGGCATACGGGTGCACTACCTTCATTCGGATATCAAGACGCTAGAACGCGCGGAGATCCTGCGGGACTTGCGCATGGGCGTGTACGATGTGGTTGTGGGCATCAATCTGCTGCGGGAGGGCTTGGACCTGCCGGAGGTGTCGTTGGTGGCGATCCTCGACGCGGATAAAGAAGGCTTCTTGCGATCAGAAACGGCATTGATACAGACCATTGGCCGTGCGTCCCGGAACGTGCAGGGACAGGTGATTATGTATGCGGATAACATTACGCCCTCCATGCAGCGCGCAATCGAGGAAACGAACCGGCGGCGCAGGATCCAGATGCAGTATAACGAAGAGCACGGGATCACCCCTCAAACGGTGACGAAAGCAATCCGCGAACTGCTTACGGCGGATTATGTGGCCGAGCCAAAGCAGCGATACGGTTCCGCGCGGGGTGCCTCGTGGGACTATGGGACGTTGCCCCTGGACCAGGTGGTAGAGCTGATTGCGGATCTGGAGAAACAAATGAAAGAGGCCGCCAAAGCTCTTGATTTTGAGGAGGCGGCACGTCTCCGAGATGAGATGTTGGAACTGAAGCGCTTTCTCCCCTCCCGCGCAATGGGAGGGAGCGGCCCAGGCGAGGCAGGGCGGCGAAGTCCCCGCCGGCGCTAAAGGCGCCATGCAGGAATTTGCTGCATTTTGTGGAACTCCTTAAGTAGCAGGCCGAGTATTGGCATAATGGAGAGTGCAGGCTGCGAGGGCCCTGACGGCCATCGCTTCATCCGCGCCCCTGGTGCCTCCGGACGAGCATGGCCGTAAAGGTGTGGTGCTGTAAAGCCGGTAACCTTCGCGGTACCTGTTGCGTCTTCTATTGTGAGAGATTACCTTGTCCCCGTTCCGGGCTTCGACGCCCAGACGGGCTCCTTCCAGGTTATCACACAATGAGGGAGGATACCAGGATGAGGAACTTGAGAGGTTGGGCGCGAACCCCGGTGATCGTAGCTTTTGCGCTTGCGGTGCTGGCTTTGTGGAGCGGCATTCCCGTGTATGCGCAGGGAGGCGGTTCTGGGGATGTGGCCAATAAGAAGGTCTCGCTGAACCTCGAGAACGCCGACATTCGCTACGCATTGCAGCTCCTATTCAAGTCCGCGGGGGTGAACTTCTCGCTGGATCAGAACGTGGCGGGAACAGTTACGGTGTCCCTCACGGACGTCCCGTTCCGTACGGCGTTGGAGAGCATTCTCCGCTCCACACAATCCACGAACCCGCTCACCTACCGGGTTGAGGATGGCGTGTACATTATCAGCCCTAAGAAGGAAGAGGTCGCGGAAAACCAGCCTTCGACGACTGAGGAGAACACGACGAACCAGCCCAAGTACCGCTTCGTGAAGATCCCGCTGAACTTTGCGGACGTATTCGACATTGCCAATGCGTTTGGCGGTGGCGTGATTGTGAGCCGCTTCTCCTATTCGACTGCCGGGTATGGCGGTGGAGGATACGGCAACGGTTTTGGTGGCGGCTTCGGCGGATATGGCGGCGGGTACGGTGGCGGTCTAGGTGGTTTTGGTGGCGGCTTCGGCGGCCTGGGCGGGTACGGTGGTGGCCTAGGTGGCTTCGGCGGGGGCTTCGGCAATTTCGGTGGCGGCGGCTTCGGAAACTTTGGCGGCGGCTTCGGCGGCGGTTTCCGTGGCGGCTTCGGTGGTGGTGGCTTCCGCGGAGGTTTCTAGGCTAAAGCTCCCACGTCCGTGACCAACCTGCCCTAAGAGTGCTGTGAACGGCTGGCGGACGCTCCCGGCGGCAAGGGGACGCACGAATTTGCTCGGTGTCCCGGCCCCGGGAGCGTCTGACTAAATGGGCCGCAGGGAGCGTAAACCTGGGGCCATCAGCATCTTGCTAGGCCGCGACACATCAACGGTCGAAGGCTTCTAGGTCCCCGTTCCTATGGCCACCGTTCGGCGCCGGGGGAAGCCACTCCGTGGCGTGTGCACCTCGTCAGCCCATCACCGATGGCGCGCCGGGCCGATCCGCGGCGATCAGGACACAGTGCCGGAATCCAGGCCAAGATATGCCATGCCCCTCCAGCACGCAGGTAGGATCCCGGCAGCCATGGCCGCCTTCACCAGATCCCCGGGCACAAAGGGAAGGACGCCAAGGGCGAAGGAACGTCCATAGCTCCCCACAAAGAGCGCCAACCACGCTGAACCCATCGCCAAAATAAGCGAGGTGCCCAAAACTGCAGCAGCGAAGGCTCCTAACGGGCGGCGATCCCATCCCGCCTGCGCCAGATACCCTGTGAGGCCGGCTGCCAAGGGATACGCCATCAGATACCCACCGGTTGGGCCTGCCAAGTGGTGCGCGCCTGCCGCGCCCCCGGCAAACACCGGAAGCCCGGCTGCTCCCTCCGCAAGATACAGGCACAAGGCGATCACTCCGCCTCGCGCGCCCAGTGCCATGCCGGCAGTAAGCACGCCCAGGGTTTGGAGCGTCAGCGGTACCGGCGTGAACGGGAGGCGAAAGCTCACCTGCGCGCAGACGGCAACAAATGCAGATGCGCCGAGGATGAGGAGGATGGAGGCCCCTGCGGAGCGAACGCGACGCAACACGATCGCACCGCAGATGCTCTGGGGTGCCACAAGGCGAAGATCCAACATAGCAACCTCCATACAATGTGCGAAGCTTATGATACCCCAGGGCTCACTTCAGGCGTCCGTTGCCCGAAGGAACAAGGGCATCCAACGTCGTACAAGCCTACTGCAGGATGTTCTGGCTTGGGGGTGCACGGTGCTACGGAACTATTTCGTATTGGCAGGGTTGGTGTCCATAGGATGTGGGGCGGCTCCGTTGGCGTACGGATCCGTCGCGGCGACGTATCTTCGCTGTGAATACCACGTGAACCCTGAAGGGATAGATGCCCTTCACCCGCGATTAAGTTGGATACTTCAGTCCCGAGAGCGTGGGGAGTACCAGAGCGCATATCGCATCCTTGTGGCATCTTCTCCTGATTTACTCAACAAAGATCATGGCGACCTTTGGGATACCGGCCGCGTGGAAAGCAGCGCCAGCATTCAGATTGCGTATGCAGGTCGGCCCCTCACTTCCCTTCAGAGGTGCTGGTGGAAAGTGAAGGTTTGGGATCGGAGAGGGCATGCCTCGCCGTGGAGCCGCACTGCCTACTGGAGCATGGGGCTACTGCACCGATCCGACTGGCGTGCTAAGTGGATTGGGTGTTCCATTCCGCGTGAGAAGATGGCCGATCCCGTGTACCTGCCTGCCCCCTTTCTGCGCAAGAGATTCCACGTCACCGGCCCCGTGGCCCGCGCCGTGGTATTTGCCACCGCCGCCGGGCTGTACGAGCTGTATCTTGACGGAACGCGTGTAGGGAACGATTACCTAACGCCGGGATGGACGGAATACAGCAAGCGTGTGTACTATCAGGCCTACGACGTAACGAGCTTTTTCAAAAAACCGGGTTCCCATGTTCTAGGGGCGATCCTTGGGGACGGCTGGTACGGACTGCATCATGGGGGACGCGGGAGATTGGCGCTGCTTGCTCAGCTCCATATATGGCTTCGGAACGGTGCCGAAGAGATCGTAGCTACGGACGGCACATGGAAGGCCTCATACCGCGGGCCCATCCTGAACTCAGACATATACAATGGTGAGACCTACGATGCCCGCCGTGAGGTGCCGGATTGGTGCACACCGGAATTTGACGATAGTGCCTGGGAACCCGTCCGCGTGGGATTTGGGGATCATTCGGCAGGTGGCTTCCGCGACGTTACTGCCGTGGTGCGTGGAGCTGTACAGGGAAACACGCTCAGGATTGCCGCCAGCAACGATCTGTTTGGGGATCCGGCCTATGGCTTTGTGAAAACCCTGCGGGTGGAGTATGCGCAGAACGGGCGTATCCGGCGCAGGAGCGTGCAGGAGGGCCAAACGCTTGATATTACCGGCATTACCGCTGCAGATATCCGCAGGGCCACATACGGAGCAAGTGGCGCATCGTCCGATGTGCAGAACGCCATCCTTCAACGGCACCCTGGATCGCCCGTCCGCGAGATTATGGAGCTCCATCCTGTTCGCATCACCGAACCGCGGCCGGGAGTATACGTATTCGACTTGGGCCAGAATTTCGCGGGATGGGCACGTTTGCATCTCATCGGAACTACCGGCCAGAAGGTGACGCTGCGCTTTGCAGAGATGCTCAACCCCGATGGCACCATCTATACCGCCAATCTAAGAAGCGCCAAGTGCACAGACACGTACATCTGTAAAGGCGGCGATGAAACATGGGAGCCGCGCTTCACCTTCCACGGCTTTCGGTACGTGGAGGTTACCGGCCTCGATCGAAAGCCCGATGCAGGAACGATCACAGGCATCGTGCTCTCCTCGGATGCGCGCCGCACGAGTGGGTTCACTTGCTCCAACCCTTTGCTCAATCGCCTCTACGAGAACATCGTTTGGGGGCAGCGATCCAACTACCTCGAAGTACCTACCGATTGTCCCCAACGCGATGAGCGCATGGGGTGGTCCGGCGATGCCCAAGTTTTCATCGGGACGGGCGTGTACAACGAAGATGTGGCCGCTTTCTTCACGGCATGGCTCAATACATATAACGATGATCAGGATGCCAATGGAGGCTATCCCAATGTGGCGCCGCGGGGAGGAGGCGTGTCCCCGGCGTGGGGTGACGCAGGCATCATTTGCCCGTGGACGCTGTGGCAAACGTATGGGGACACGCGCGTGCTTTCCGAGCACTGGGCCAATATGAAGCGCTGGATCACGTATCTTAGGGAACGCAGTAACAACTTGGTGCGCCCGGCGGAGGGATACGGTGACTGGCTCAACGTGAACGCACCCACGCCCACGGACGTAATCGCTACAGCATACTTTGCCCATAGTACCCAGCTCATGGCCCAGATGGCGCAGGCGTTGGGCAAGTCCGACGATGCGCACGAGTATGAGGAGCTGTTCCAACAGATCCGCCTGGCCTTCAACCGGGCTTTTGTTGCTCCAGACGGGCGCATTAAAGGCGACACTCAAACCGCGTATCTGATGGCGTTGGGGTTCGGACTCTTGCCGCCCGAAAAGCGCCCTGCGGCAATCCAACGCCTAATCGAATTGATCCAGCAGCGCAACAACCATCTTTCGGTGGGCTTCCTCGGTGTGAACCTGATTCTCCCGGTCCTTACCCAAATCGGACGGCCGGACCTGGCCTGGACGCTACTGACGAACACCTCCTATCCGTCCTGGCTCTATGAGGTGACGCACGGAGCCACTACCATCTGGGAGAGGTGGGATGGGTGGACGCAGGAACGTGGCTTCCAAGATCCCGGGATGAATTCCTTCAACCACTATGCGTACGGATCGTGCGGCCAATGGATGTTTGCAGAAGCTGCGGGCATCGCCACGGATGGCCCGTCGTACCGACGCATCCTCATCCATCCCAGGCCCGATCAGCGTGTCCATTTTGTGAAGGCCCACTACGATAGTATCCGCGGGCGCATTGCAACGGCGTGGTCCTTAACGGGAAGCACCTTCAGCCTGAATGTGACCCTGCCCGCTAATACATCCGCCCTTGTCTACGTGCCGGCACGGAGCGTTTCGGACGTGTCCGAGAGCGGCCGGCCGGCCTCCAAGGCGCCTGATGTGCGCTTCCTGCGCATGGAAGGGGGATGCGCAGTTTTTGAGGTGGGGTCAGGTACGTACCGGTTTGTTTCTCGCTCCGGACGTTAGCATCGGCCTGCTCCGAGGAGCTAGGGCAATGGGCGGAAGTTTGAGTGGTGCCGCAAGTGTGATGCTTCTTTCGCTCTTGCTGATGGTCCGAGTCGCGTGGGCAGCACCGCCAGGCCATCCGGTGCTGCCTCTTGTTGGCTGGGGCGACGTACGCCGAGATTTCCATGCCATCGGGGATGGAAAGGCGGACGACACCGGTGCGCTTCAGCGTGGGTTGGAGGATTTGGTCTCGGCGTCATCAACGCGCACCACCCTTTACCTTCGCCAAGGCACGTACCGTATCACGCGAACGTTGGTGCTGCCCAGGCGGGCAGGCCGGGAGGCCATCGGGATCAATATTCGCGGAGCCGGTTCCGATAGAACTGTTCTCCGCTGGGATGGCCCGCCAGGCGGCGCGATGTTGGAATTCGGCGCGTGGTATTCCCGCTTGAGCGGCCTCACGCTGGATGGTGCAGGTCGTGCCGGCATCGCTCTTAAGCATGGCCCAGATTTCGTCACCGCGAACGAACTCACGGACCTCACGATCAAGGATGTGGGAATAGGCATCGAAGCGGGCGAGATGCCTACGGCGGGCATCGCGGAGACCTCTGTGCGCCGCTGCCACTTTTTGCGATGTAGCACGGCAGGCATCAGCCTCCAGAATTGGAATTCTTTGGATTGGTGGATCACGGAATGCTCCTTCGATGATTGCCGCATGGGTGTTACGAACACACTCGGGGCCGGGAACTACCACGTGTACTACTCCCGCTTTCATGGCTCTACCGAGGCGGATCTGGCGATAGGCAATACGGGCACATTCAACTTTCGCGGGAACATTTCCGTGGGCAGCCGCGCATTTCTGGTGGCCGGGCGCATCGGCTCCGCGGCGATCGTGACCCTCGCGCAGAACCGTGTGTACCATACGAAGGACGCCGTCGCCATCCGAGTTGGTAATCTGGGGCCGCTATTTCTGCTGCGCAATTCCATCATCAGCCGGCGGGATGTGCGGCTGGGCCCCGTGGTGGTGGCAGACCAGGCGAGCGTGATCTCATGGGAGAACACGTATACCGTGGCAAATCCCTTGCAAGTGTCCGAGCGGAAGCTGATAATAGGAGATCGCGTCGCCAAACAGACGTATCCGCCCCCGCCTGCCGATGTTCGCACCATGGCGCCGCTCTCCTTTGATGCTGTAGTGGAAGTGCCGCCAGGTAGTGACGGGTCCGCCATTCAAGCCGCGCTCGCCCGAGCTGCTCGCATGAAGCGCGGCAAGGTCCTCGTTCATCTTCCGGCGGGACACTATCCTGTGCTCCGAACCATTGTGATCCCAAGCGGTACCGGCATCACGCTGACGGGGGAGGGTATTCCGTATACCACGTTGCTGGAATGGAAGGGGAGCGGAACCGGTCCGGTTCTGGAGGGCTCAGCCCGCGGAGGGTGGGAAGTATGCAACTTGGCAATCTCGGCGCCGAACGCCGAAGGAATACGCATCACCGGGCCGAGGAGCCGTGTGGTTTTCGACCAGACACAAGTGGATGGAGCCCAGGATGCCGGGTATTGGATCGAGCGACCTGGAACTCAGCGCGTTTTCCTGCAAGATGTAGGACATTCGGGTTGCCGCGTCGGCATGCGCGTTGAGGGCCCGCCGGCGCCGGGGCATCCCGTGCTCATGTGGAGTGGGGCCACGAGCAACAACGTGCTCAGCTACGAAGTGAAGGCGGGTGGACGTTTATGGGTTCGAGACGTTTGGTACGAAACGAATACCATCCCCACATTCCTGAACCTCCGCGACCGTGGGGAGTTTGTACTCACAACGGCTACTGTAGCTCATCCCCGCAAACGTGAGGCGCCCGGCAGTGTGGTGGATGGGTTCCAGGGGCGCGTGGCCTTCCTTGGCGTGAACTTTACCTCCGTTGGCCCGGATGCCGGCCTCCCGGCCGTTGTAGTGCGGGGACCGCGCCCGGAACCGGTGCTTTTGCTCG
>Ga0078972_1011280_pt1 | contig 16101 bp, 11 predicted proteins | sample YelNatPaOPGAMG01_FD_67568 | JGI IMG/M metagenome (GOLD analysis project Ga0078972, IMG submission 67568) | Hot spring thermophilic microbial communities from Obsidian Pool, Yellowstone National Park, USA - OP-RAMG-01 (SPADES assembly) (version 2) | ecosystem: Environmental > Aquatic > Thermal...
ATCTTTCTGTAATCGGACAGATACTGAAAAAATTCAAAGAACAGTTAATAAATCGTCAACTAAAAGTTGTTTTATCTACTTCTTAAATATTATTACGAATAAGAACAATTTTATTTTCATTCTCCAATTACAATTGGAAAAAAAGGAGGTCGTCTATGTTCTAATTTAGATTTTATAACCTGATTTTATCATATAGCCCTTACCTTGCTCTTATCTACCCTAAGAGTTCGGCTCTTATATATCTACAATTACCTCAAAAAGCGAAAAATTTGCAGATGAAAAATATAAACAGGCAGAAGCATTATTGAATAAAATTTTAGGGATAGAAAAACTTGAATTGAGAGAAGAAAAGGTCTTTGAAGCAAGATTTGATGAGGTTGAACAAACCTTGCGGTTTGATGCTGAACATTATCAACCAAAGTATGGACTGGTGAAAGAATTTATTACTAAATCAGAATATAAAGTGAAGAAATTAAGAGAAGTTGTTGAGATATCAGATAAGAAGATTGAACCTTCATCACAACCTACTGAATTATTTAGTTACATTGAGCTTGCTAACATAAATCCTTCCACTGGCGAAATAGAGGAAGTTAATCAAGTTAAAGGATATAATGCACCAAGTAGCGCAAGAATGCTTCTTAAGAAAGGTGATGTTTTAGTATCTTCACTTTTAGGTTCTCTTGATAATATAGGGTTAGTTCCTGAAGAATTTGACGATGCAGTGGCAAGCACTGGTTTTTTTGTAATAAGGTCTAAAACTTTCTTGCCTGAATTTTTATTTTTACTATTCAGGTCCAACTTAATGAGATTACAACTTGAGGAAAAAACAGCAGGGGCAATTATGAGTGCGGTTCCCAAAACTACTTTTGGTGATTTACTTATCCCCATCATTCCAGAAGAAACCCAAAAACAGATTTCTGAACTTGTCAAGCAATCGTTTAACCTTCGCAAAGAAACAAAGGAACTTTTAGAAAAAGCAAAAAGAGAAGTTGAAGAATTTATTGAGAAAGGGAATCAAAACTGGTAACTTCCTAGAGTTTTTAGGGCAGGGATTAGTCCTGTGCGAGCAAGTTTATAGATGGTGTGTTCGTCCATCTGTAAATATTCTGCAACTTGCTTAACCGTCATTATTTCTTTTTCTTCCAATTCACATACTAAATGTTGAAGATTAAATGACATAGATTTTAGATATTGACATTTTGGTATTAATTTTGTAAATTACTTTATGTTGATAACCCGAGAAAAAATTATTGTCTATGATAATTTGGTTTATAAAAATAATAATATGAAATTTGTTTTAGTATTAATTTTTATTATCCTACATATACACTGTTATTCAATAGAGCCGTATGGTATAAATAATTGGTATTGGGATAATCCGTATATAAACAAGTTATTCAAGCAGGCAAAAATGAAAATAATGCGTGTGATGGTATATTGGCCTGATTATGAGCCGGAAGAAAATAAATATAACTGGGAAGCAATAGATATAACATTAGATAGTTTTCTGAAATATGATTTTAAAGCGAATCTTGCTATCTATGGGTCACCTGAATGGGCACGAACCGTCCCGAATAAAGTTATGTCGTATAGTCCTGATAAATTTGCCAAATTTGTTAAAGCATTATTACGACATTGTGAATCAGTAGCACCGGGTTATGTAATATCAGTAGAATGGAATGAAGATCCAACTATGGCATGGGTCAATAACCAGCCACCAGTATTCGGAACAGACCAGCGTGACCCTTCATTATATTATGCTGAAATACTCAAAGCGACATACCAAGCAGTGAAATCAATTAATCCGAATATACTTGTTGTTATGGATAGTATCTGGCAACAAGCATTTCATCATTTAGATGAATTGTATCAATTAGGATTAAAGGATTATTTTGATAGAATAAATTATCATTATTATACTGAGATACGGAAAGGTGTTGAATTACCGCCGACAACAGAGACAGTATATAATTTTGATACATCGTTAAAATACCTGAAATATATTGCTGATAAATGGGGCGATACTGATAAAAAAATATGGGTTACAGAATTCGGATGGCGGCATTCAGGTGAAAAAAACAAATCTGAGTGGCTCACATATGTTATGGATGTATGTCGTAAATCAGGGTATGTTGAACTCGTTCAGCCGTATGTCGGTTCATGGCAGGAAATAAGATGGAACAGAATGGATACAATCTCACTCATATACCAGACCTGGGGTGGGTTCATCAAACCGACAACAGCATATTATAGTTATTGTTCGTATACTGATAAATATTCGGTCTGGGACTCATCTGATATTGGAACTCTTAATCCGTTACCACCAGCAACAAAAGATATAGAATTAATAAACAGTGGATTTGAACTCGGTAATAAGAGAGGATGGCAGGGCAAATTTAGTTTGGATTCAGAAATAAAGTATGCAGGACTATATTCAGGTAGAGTCAAAAATGATAATTTTATTTCATCAAATTTTTATCCTGTTGAGCCAGGAAAATTATATGAAGTAACATCAAAAATTAAAATTGAATCAAAAGATTCTGATTCAGCAATGGTAACAATACAGATTGGATATATTACTTCAGAAGGGGAAATATGGAACTCACCACCGAATTATTATGGGATTGTTAACACAGAAAAATATCCTGGTGGCTGGCGAAGTATATGTTTTCCTGAATATACACCTAAGGATGCTAAAGAAATAGCAATAAAATTTATTCTTGATGGTAAAGGAACATTCTGGATTGATGATGTAGCAATTACAGCACTGGATTTTAATATTTCTGTTCCTGTATTAAAAGTTGATATGAAAGATATTGATTTTGGTGTCCTTAAAGGTGATGAATCGAGAACAGTTCAATTTAAAATAATTAATACAGGGGAAGGCAAATTAAGAGGTAAATTAACTAGTACAAATGAATGGTTAAAACTTGAACCGACAAGTTTTGAATCAAACGAAATAACGGTTAATGCTACAGTTTATAACCAACTATTTAGCCAGTTAAGAAACAACATTTCATCAACAACCGCAACTAATGATACACACTACGGAAAGATAGAAATTATTACTAATGGCGGCAATTCTTCTGTTAATGTTAAAATTACAACAATAAAATAGCCAATAATTATAATTACTTCTTATCACGAACTTGAAATTTTATTTATATAGAAGAAAAAAATAGTCCATAATTGTTTTATATTGGAGGTAATTAGAGAAAAAATGAATAAGTTAAAAAGAATCAGTACGGTTCTATTATGTTTCTGTTTTATTATAACTGTGTCAATAGTTCCTGTTCCAAAATATGTCTATTCTCAATCAAAATCAGTAGTGACTAAATCTGATATGAACAATGAAATTGAACAGTTAAAAGAACGAATTAAACGACTGGATAGAGAAAACGAGAATCTGTCGAAACAGGTATCGAAACTTGAGGAAGAGAATAAAGAACTGAAAAAACTGCTTCTTGAACAGGATGCAATACTTACTGCACTTGCTAAAACAAAACGGTTCACACAAAAAATCTGGAGCACATTCATAACAGAAATAGAGATATTGAATAAGAAAGTTAATGAACGAATGAAAGAACTTGAAAAAGAGAAAAAATAATGCATAAACAGGAAAAAAAAGTTGGGCTGTTTCATGATATTCTTTTAAACCGTATATATGTTAATGGCACAATTAACGGACTATACTCTAATATTAATTTTATTCAGGAATATTTTAATAATACCAGAAAAAAGGTTGACATAAATTATGGTTTCCCTATCTCAGAAAAAAGGGTCGTAAAATTATATAGAATTGAAACCAATAATGGAATTATTGAGACAGAAGTTAATAGAAACCAGTTTGAACAGAAAACGGATATTTTCAGTATTACAAATGGATACATTAAACCGAATAATAAATGTATAATAGCAATAAACTATGATGAAGAACTTATTTGCAAAGAGAGAAAAATATGCCTAATAATTCCTGTTTCTATTGGTGTAAAAAATTATACGGATACAGTTTTAGATAAAAGAGGTTCAGTTGAAATACTGAAAATTATGCCACCCGTTATAAATGCTGAATTACCCTACAGATTCTATTTAGAATTAGAAATCAATACTGAAACACCATATAATAATGTTTATTCGCCAACCCATGAGATTGATATTGATAAGAAATCAGATAAGAAATTTATTGTAACATTGAAAAATTTTGATATTATTCCTGATACTGATTTTGTTATTGAATACAGCATATAGATAAACTTATATTTTTGAATACCTAATCTTTCCTGTCTAATTTTTTTAATCTTCTGCTTAACAAATTATTTATAAAAATGTATAATTAGATTAATGTGCGTAAATATTGTCAAGCGATTATTACTATTTTTTGTCTTTTTGTATTATGGTTATATAGTTTATGGACTGGATTTAGAAATAGAGAAAAAAAGAATAAAACTCGCTGCTGAATTATCATGGATTGAAAAAGATTTTTTTGTTCGTGATGATGATAGATATATTATTGGACTTATAAATTTCAAGTACGGGTTAAATGAGCGATTAGAAATTATTTTTGGGACTGTATTCTATCCAACTACTGATAATCCGAGAACTGTATTACAAACCGTTTATTATAATACTACCAGATACGGACTGAAATATAAGATACGGAATACTAAAATAAAAAAAATTGAAGATTTCTTAGTTATAATAAACTATAAAACAAGTGTATATAGAGAATATAGTCCAGATAGGAAATACGAGCGTAAACTTGCTGAATTATCAGGGACAATTATAACAAGTAAAAAGATTACGGATAAAGTATCTTTTTATTTCGGACCGAAAATATCGTTTGTTGAAGTTGATGACTATAATCCGTATGCAACCTACTGGCGACACTGGATATATCATTATATTTCTGTCCCTGTTTACCGTGATGAGTTCGGGTTAGTTATTGGAACGGATATTAGGTTAACAGAACAGTTCGTTTTCTATTCAGATATAGTTAGTGCTGACTTTTTAAGTTCTAATTTCGGATTAGTATATAAGTTTAATTAAAAAATATCAAAAGTTTCTTTATTTGTGTGGTTTCAGTAGAATAATCTAAAAGAATGTGAATTAGTTAAAATGGGAAAAAAAGTTTTTATTCTGATTTTTATTTGTATCTGGACAGGGAAAAGTATTGCACAGGAGAAAGAAACAGAGTATTATTTACCGATGAGTTATTATTATGGTAGAATTGTTGATGGAATCGGCGCAGAACTGAATTCTGACTATAACGGGCTGATCTTTTTTGGTAAAAAAGAGACATATCTTATAGGTGGTTCAGTAGCATATTCCGTGGAACAGAATAAGTTTGATAAAGGTCCAATATCACTTTTTATTTATCCGTATAAAGGCTATTTTTTACAATATCAGTTTCTTGATGTAGGTGCAGGTAAATATTATTTTATGGTTGCTAATATGAAAAATAAACAGATAAAAGTAAATTCAGAACTGTTAAATTTTGTGTATTATTACGGATTGATGTTAAATAAACATAATTTTGAGTTAAGTATTAATTCAGCAGGGACAAAAACATTTAAATACGGGCTAACAGATAATTGTCAGTTCGGATTGAACTATTCTAATGACCAGTATGTGCCATCAGTAATATTTCAGGTTAATAATAAATTACGGTTATATGTTGATTTATATACTGTTGATAAACCAGGATATAGATATAGACGAATAGATTTATCACATATGTATGTCACTAAAAATAAGGTTTCTTATGAACGAATTTTGGCGGATGAAGATAACTATTACTTTCATCTACTGGATAAGAAACAAGTTAAATGGGATGGAACACTGTTTTTAAGTCAACAGAAATATACAACGAGAACAATTGATACATTCTTTTTTAGTGAAACAGTTACATATGGTATCACAAATAATCTTAATTTGTATATAAATAGTTACGGACAGATTGGGGTAACTGACAGAGGAGCAGAAGGATTTTATACTGATTATTATAGGTTAAGTTTTATGCCGGGTATAAATGCGATAAATTATCCTGTAAATGAACAACGTAAAATTTCTAATTTTAGTCGTATGTATTACAAGTTATTGAAAAAATCGTGTATTCAGTTAGGACTATATTTAGGGTTCGGATATGAGTGGTCAGATAATTATGCAGCGAAACTTGACCTTGATACAAAAAAATATTTTCCGAGTATATATTTTGCATACGGGATAAATGATAATACACAGTTGACAGTGAGAATATATCAGTTCGTAAGAGAAAATATTATTAACTACAATTTTTATTTTTATAGTTATTATGAACTGTTTATTCAGAAACAGATATCAGAAAATATGAGGATAACAGCAGGTGTTGATTACAGTAGTCATGTTTTTCGGCCTGTGTATAGTTCCGATAATTACGGACCAAGAATATATGGGGATGTGAAGGTGTTGTTTTGAGGAGGGCAGAAAAAGATTTGTTCGCAGTGCCGTTCAGTCCGTATGGACTTCACTTAGAATTCATTTTCTTAGTTATGGCTTATATATGCAAAAGGAAAAAGGATAAAATGCTCTTTCAGGTTATTGGATGCGAAAATGAATTAAAACACTGCTCACAAACATTTTTCTGCCTTGTATGATAGGTAATAGTTAAGGGAGGGCAGAAAAACATTTGTTCGCAGTGCCGTTCAGTTCGTATTGACTTCACTTAGAATTCATTTTCTTATGTTTGGATTATATATGCGAAAGGAAAAAGAATAAAATGCTCTTTCAGGTTACTGGATGCGAAAATGAATTAAAACACTGCTCTCAAACATTTTTCTGCTTACATAGAAAAATCAAGGAATTACTCTTACTTAACGGGAGATTTGAAAGTGAGAGGAGTGTATTATAGGAGTTTATATGAAAGAAATAAATATCATACCGGAGCCAAAAAAGATTATATTCAGGAACAAGTGGATAAAATTTGATGGTATAAAGAATATAAATAATTTTATAAGAAACGAGTTCAATATACCATCAGGTAGTTTTATTATTATAGCAGAAGATGGACCTGTCACATCTATTGAGATAAAAGATAAAAAAATTTATATACGAGGAAATAAAAACACATGTTATTCAACAATATGCCAGATTATTAACCTTAGATTGGGTTATATTCCAGAGATATATATTGAAGAAGAGTTCAAATTCGCTTTTCGTGGATTTCATATTGATTTACCACGTGGCGGTGTTCCGACACTTGACTATTTCAAAAAACTATTACGACTATTATTTATATCAAAATATAATTATTTTGCAATTTATTTTGAAGATTTGTTCCCATGGAAAAAATATCCGCAAATAGGTCAATCTCGTGGTAAATTAACAGAATTTGAACTTAATGAAATAATTCGTTATGGCAACAATTTAGGGATAGAAGTATTCCCATCATTAGAATTCGCTGGTCATATGGAACGGATACTTTCTATTCCAGAATTTAATAAATACAGTGAATGGCAACATTATGGTGGCGATTGTCTTAATATAAGTGATCCTTCAGCAAGAAAATTTGTTTATCATTTATTGAAGGAAGTAATTAAATTTTTTTATTCAGCAGAATATATCCATATTGGTGGCGATGAAACATGGTTACTGGGCAGAGGAAAAAGTTTAAACAAAACATTACGGTTTACTGGTCCATATCTATATGAACTACATCACAGGAATATGATTGATATTGTTCTTGAAAGCGGTAAAAAACCTATTCTGTGGGGTGATATGCTAACAGGTATGTATCTATCTGAAGATTCAAGTAAAATATGGAAAAAACTGGTTAGAAGCAGTATCTGGGATAAAACAATTATTGCTAATTGGGATTATTCTGATAACAGTAAAGAATATTTTGAAAAGAAAATAGATATTTTCAAAAACAGACAGCAATTGGTATGTCCTGGATTCTCAAATTGGGGTAGGTTTTATCCTGATTACAAATTCGCATTAAAAAATATAAAGAATTTTATTACTGCTGGTAAAGAAAAAAATGTTGCAGGATTCCTTGTCACATCTTGGGGTGATGATGGTGCAGAATGTATGTATTCATCTATAGAACCACTTATAGTTGCTACAATGGAAATAGCAGAAGGAAAAGGTAACTGGGAAAACAAATGGTTAACATATTCTGGTGAGAAAAAAGAGATACTTGAATTAAGAATAAAACTTGGGGACTGTATTGTTGATAAGAAAAATAAATCTTGGAGACAGGATCTATTGAAACAAGTTATGTTCAGAAATAGGCCTATTGATAAGAAAACATATAAATACTTTTATGAAATTGTAGATGATATGGAACAGTTACAGTTACCATCTGATATGCAATTTATAAAAAAATTTATTAAAATTGTAATAAAGAAAATAGATAATAAACTTAAAATTGGTGATGTTATTGACTTATGTAGAGAATACAAACAGTTATGGTTAAAAGAACGTAAACAGAATAATCTTGATACAGTAATTAATAAATTCAGGTTGTCTGATTTTATATTATGAAAAAGAAACAGGAATTTTCACCTGGAATATAGTTTTTTTATAATGGAAATAAAAAATAATTGATTAGAAAGGAGTAGACACTAATTATGAGTTGGAGAGAAGGTTTAAGTAAAACATCAATAGGTAGATTTGGTGGTTATGACGAGGACTATAATATTTCTGAAAAAGGGTTTTTATGTTTTAATGCTACTGCTGATAGAATAAGTATTGAAGATAGAATGAAAACAATTTTAGGTATGTTCAGATTAAAGAAAAACTTTTTAGTTGATATTTCATCGGTTGATTGGACAACAATAATTTATAATTTAAAATATGAGCAGAACGGTACCCTTGTTAATAAAACAACTGTGTATCAGTCATTACTCAGTCCAGGAATACTTTTTGATATTGAAGATAACTGTTTCTATTGGTTAAGTGAACGAAGTTATCAGTTAATGGTTTATTCATATCCGTTAAAAAAAGGTGTTGTTACACGGAAAAGTAATGCATTATATGATATAAATATTGATGGTAAGTTGACTGCTCCGTGGATATTAGCGTTTTCAAACTGTTCTGGTATCCCTGATATACCGCTACTGTTTATTTTCCAGAATCAGCCAGTTAAGATTATAGCAATAAACGATGATTATAAAAAATATGTATTTAATAAAAAAGCGGGTAGAGTCATAGTTATGCCAGTATTAGGAATTGACCGACTAACAAATGAAGAAGTCAGATTATGGCGAAAAGAATTACCTTCAAAAATCATTAATAAATGTAATTTTTGGTCAAGAATTATGCAAACATATCCAGTAAAATGCAAAGAAGAATATTTTGTTGACGAAAAGAAGCGAACGGTCAGAATCCAGAATAAGTTTGAATATATCGCAGGCGAAAATGATTGGGGTATCAAACCAGTATATATTGCTCCAGTATCTCCTGTTGTTTATCACGCAAAGAAATACGGCTACCCAGTTAAATTCAATAAAAAAATAGTTGATATTAATTATCCAACACGGTTCGGATATTATACTTTTGCATATTCAAATTCAGTTCAGTATGAAATACCACTTTTTGAACATACCAATGAAACAATATTACCAGTGAAAATTAGTAACGACCCGCAATTTGATATACTTAATAAAAAATTGAATGTGTATTTAACTCATCCTACACTTACATTCGGTGGTGATAATACATACAACGAAATGAATATACAAGATGTATTACATAATTATCGGATACTTAGTTGGGCAACATGGTCACTTGATGAACAAACCAGAAAACGGATACTTAAAAAAATGGCATTCGGACTAAAAAACATGGTCAAAGAAAACTATGTTCAGGAGATAGAGCCTGTTAGTAAAAGAAGTTATTTACGAGAAAAAGAAATTTGGGCTATTGTCGGTGGTAAAGTTACTTATGATTATGAATGGTATAACGGTATGCAACTTGCTGGTCTATGGGCATACACATTTTTTGATAATGATTCTAATTCAAAAAAGTTTATTACTGAAAAATGGGATATCATTATTGGATTATCTAATTATTACCGTATTTTTAATGACTGGGTAACAGGAACTTTCTGGACTGATACAACAGGCGAATTTTTATGGATGGATGGATTCCATTATGGATGGCAAGGATTAATCGGATTAGTGCGTCTGTCTAAACAGATTGGTAACAAACAAATAGAACTTGAAACAGAATATATGCTTGCTAAATCAACATTAGCACGTTGGTGCACATTCTTTTTACAGGAATATGTTTCAAAACATCAGTATTCGTATAATCAGGAAAATGAGTTATCACCCGATAAAATTATGAATGAGCATATTGTTGGCGGGTTCATAGCACGAAAAGGATTAGTGTTATGTAAATATCATAATCAGGGTAATGTTATAAGTTATTTTGTTCCTGAACTATTCTTGCTCTATAATGATTATCCGGAAATTATGGATAAATTACATTACGGACAATATAAATTATTACCACAAGATTGTCCTGACTGGAACACAAATTTTACTAAATATATTGAACAAGGATTAAATGACCAAAGTTTAAGGAAAGAGAATAACCAGGATTTAGCATGGGCTCATTTCTATTTTCTTGATTCACATCTGTTTATCAGAGCATTACTTTTCCGTGAACCATTAACAAAACTTATGTCGTATACTGACTCTTTAACCGGACCAGTTATAGAATCATATCTTGTTGGCACACATCCTGTAGTTATATTTCCAACAGATATAAAATTTTGTGGTAATGAATGGGACGAAAAAACAAAAACATTAACAATAAAATTTGAGTCCGAGATTAAAAAAGAAATGATAATGAAAATATTGACAGATAAGAAACCCAAAATTATTCCTGAAAATATAAGTTATGAATACAATAAAAAAACCAAGTTACTGAAATGCAGGTTCATTACAGAAAAAAAAGTAAATGAAATGAAGTTCGTTTTTTAAACTTATGTTATTCCTTGTTTGGCTATTTATTATTGTAAATTCAGTTAACAGTTTTAGCACAACATATATTTCTACTGATATAAGTTCAGATACTATCTGGTATTCAACTAATAGTCCCTATGTTATCTTAAATACAATAGTTATTAAACAGGGAGTAACATTAACAATACAACCCGGTGTCGTTATTAAATTTATATACACTGAAAATAATAACAGTAAACGTTGTATGATTATTGATGGTACTGTTTCTATAGAAGCAACAAAAGATAATAAAGTTGTTTTTACATCTATTAGAGATGATGAATATGGTGGTGATACTAATGATGATGCTGATAGTTCTTTTCCTGAAGGTGGTGACTGGGGCTATATTAAAATAACAAACAGTAAAAATATACTGCATGATTGTATTATTAGATACGGTGGTAATTATTATGATTTCGGATACCATAATTACCAGATCTGGTGTTATAAATGTTCACCTGTGATAAAAAACTGTGTTATTGAAAATGTCTATGATGATATTGAATCAGGATATTTTGGGAAAGCAGTTTATTATGAGTATTCTGATAGTTCCCCTGAGATAGTTAATAATATAATAACTGATTCCGGGGACGGAATATATTATGTTGGCACTGGTAACACTGTCGAAGGTCCAATCATATCTAATAACATAATAAAAAATTGTAGTCAAACAGGTATCTATTGCGAAAATGTGTCATCATCAGGCAGGATTATGAGAAATATTATTCAGAATTGTGATATCGGCATAGTATGTAAATCAAGTAAAGTGCTTGTAAAATATAATGATATATTTGGGAATATTGCATGCGGACTAGTTAATAAAACAGATTCGGTTATAATTGATGCGACAATGAACTGGTGGGGCTCTGATTCGGGACCAATACATCACACTAATCCAACAGGTAAAGGAAATAGTGTATCAGATTATGTCAGTTTTATTCCGTTTATGAAAAGTTCTGTCTCAGGTGACGAAAAACTTATTAAAGAGAAACTGGTAACAAAAGTTCAGTCAGAAGAATTAGTGAAGGAAGAAGAAAAAGTGTATACTGAACCTGAACTTATAATACCTGAACCACAGAAAGAGAAACCTGAAAAAGTGTATATTATCCAACAAATAGTTACAAAGGAACCTGCTGTTGAACAGAAAGTGCCAGAAGGTATGAGTAAAGAGACAGAAAAACTGGAATTAGAAATGGCGAAACAGCAAGAACAAGAAGCAAAACGGCAGACATTACTACAACAAAAACAGCATGAAGAAGAATTGAAAAGAGTAAGACAGATTGAACAACAGGTTTCAAAAGAAATGAAACAGTTACAGGATTATGAACGACGAAAAAAAATGTTAGAAGAAAAAAAAACAAAATTGCTTGCTGATAAAAAGAAGATAACGGAAGAAAAAGAGAAACCTATTGAAACGAAAAAAATTACAGAAAAAGAGAAAAAAGCAAGTGTAGATGAATTACGAAAAAAATCAGAAAAAGAGTATAAAGAATTCGTTAAAGTATCCAAACAGAAGGAAGAAGAAGGTAAACAGAAACTATTAGAAGAAAAAAAGAAAAGTGAAGAAGAAATAAAAAGAGAAAAGTATTTATCTGAAAAAGAGAAAAAGGAGTTATCATATGAAGCACGAATAGCACTTAAAAAACAGAAACAGTTACAGGAATATAGAGAAGAAAAATTGACAGAAAAATATAACAAAGAAGAGGAGAAACAGAGAGAGTTAGAATCAGAAAAAAGAAAAGAAGAAGAAAAGGAAGCAGAATTAGAACAAAAAAAGCAAAAAAAATCATTAACATACGAAGCAAAATTAGCATATAAAAAGTTGAAAGAAGTGGAAGAACAGAAACAGAAAGAATCAGCAGAAAAACAGAAAAAAGAGCAAGAAGAATTAGAAAAAGAAAAGGAATCCCAATTAAAACAAGAGTTACAGAAAAAGCAACAGGAAAAACAGAGAATAGAAGCAGAAAAGTTATCAAGATTAGAACAGGGTAAACGAGAACGAATAATTGAATTAGAAGAAAAAAAACAGAAAGGATTGTTGACATATGAGGGAATGATAGCATATAAAAGAATCAAAGAGAAAGAACTAGGACCAGAAATAATAACAGGACAAGAAGAAGACCAGGAAGAATTAGAATTACGGAAAAGAAAATTGGAGGAACAAAAGGAAGAAGAACAAAAGAAATCTGAGCAGAAAAAAGAATTACAAGAAGAGCAGCAAGAAAAACAGTCAAAATTATTAACATACGAAGCGAAATTGGCATATAAAAAAATGAAGGAAGAGGAAGAGCAAAAACAGAAAGAATTAGTCGATAAAAAGAAAAAAGAAACAAAATATTCAGCAGAAGATGAACACAAAAAACAGGAATATCAGACACTTGCATTAGCAACCCCGAAAATATCAGAAGAGAAAAAAGTTGAAAGTAAAACTGTTCCTGTAACCAGTAGCAAAATATCAGTTGACCAGAAACAGACAAAAAAAGTTATTTTGGAACCTATATCTCCAAAAAAATCAAGGTTCACTGTTAATTTACTGACAGGTGCATATCAGACAATATTTCAGCCACTTAAAAATGATACCAAATTTAATTTAAGTGCTGGCAAAAAATATGGTTTAGGGTTCGGTAAAACGAGAGGTTGGTTTTCATTTAATTTAACTTATTTTGATAAAGTTATTGTTGATATTGAGCCGCCCAGTAGTTTACCATTACTTGAATCACATGATATCTATTATACATTATGTTTTTACGGGATGACTGCTGATATCAGATTGAATATCAGATTATTCGAACCGATTAAACTGTATGGTTCATATACGATTTTTAATAGATTTTCTATGATTGATTTAAAAGATAATGTTGTCTATTATTTAGATAATAACACCAATCCTAATGAATTAGGGTTAGAATTGTATCTTTTTAAATGGTTAACATTACAATTAAGTTATACTGAGTTCCCATTTGATTTCAAAGTATCAAAACAGGATTCTGTTGAAACATTCACTAATAGCACACAATTCTATTCAGGATGTATAAATATCTATTTTTAAGATAAGGGGATAATTAAAGAAATGGCTAAAAAATGTGTTAAAGTATCAGTATTAGGTGGCGGAAGTTTTTTTGTTTCATCAATTATCCACGGATTACAATCACTAATGACAGAGGAAAAATTTGGTGTTATATTATCTCTTTATGACATTAATTATGAACGCGTAAAACTTATGTATGATTATTGTAACACTGTTATAAACTACTATAGGTTACCGATAACAGTTAAAATTACAGAAAAACGGAAAGATGCTATTATCAATGCAGATATTGTCATTATTTCTGTCGGCTTAAAAAATATTGATACTGTGGCACATAGTATGTTAGAAGAGTTCGGATTCAATAAACATTCTGTTCATGACGGACCACCGTCGTTCGTTACTGCTAAACTTGTATTCCCTTGGTTAAAAAAACTTGCTACTGATATAAAGAAATATTGTCCTGAAACACTTGTTGTTAATCTTGTTAATCCAACAGATATAATCTGTGATATAATCTTGAGTGCATTCAATATAAGAGTAATCAGTATGTGTGTTGAGATAGAACATTTACGTAACCATTTAGCATATTATCTTGATATCCCTGTTGATAAAATTTATATGGAATATGGTGGCGTTAACCATGATGGCTGGATAACAAAATTTGAGATAGATGGTAAGAATGCATATTCTATCTATAGAGACAGGATTCTTTCTATTGTGAATAGAAACGATTTTCATCCCGGACTATATGGATTTGTGCAAATATATAAACTAACAGGATATTTCAGGTCATCAGGATACCATTACTGGATGTATAATTTCAATAATCCGTATGATACAGTTGAAAACTGGGGAAAATTTAGACGAGAAACAGATGGAATTACTGTAATTAAAAATGCTATTAGGAATAATATGCCTGTATTGATACCAGAAAAAGGAGTGCATCCTGAAAAATTAAATATTCCTTATCCGAGAACAGGTAAAGATATTGCAAAAATTATTCAATCAACAGCAACAGGTAAAAAAAATATTATGCCATTGCAAGTAAGAAACACCAATAATGCTATCTCAAATTTTCCATCTGATGTTATTGTTGAAATATCAGTTATTTTTAACGGAAAAAATTTTATTCCAGTTAAAATTGGTCCTATACCGGACTGGCTCTGCAGTATAACAAGATTACTTTCTATACAGAGAAAATTAGTTACAGATTATATTATTTCAAATGATAAAAATATATTAAAAGAAGCAGTCCATGTTATACCTAATCTGGCTACTGCCGAAAATTTAATCAAGTTCGTAGATAAATTACATCAGATGAGGTGATAATATTATGAAAAACAGAATATGTCTTGTTGCCTATACATACCGCGGATATTCAACAGAATATCTATTCAGGAAAGCGAAAGAATACGGATATGGTGGAATTGAATATCGTAACGATTTAACTGATACAGATTTTTCTACAATTGAGAGTTTTAAGAAGTCACTGAAAACAGGGTTAAAATACTCAAAAAAATATAATGTTGATATTCCTGTTGTATACAGAAGTTTCTCTTTGATAGATGATAATAAGAAAACTATAGAAAAAAATGTTAAGATGATGATTGGGATTATAAAAGTATTAAGTGAACACGGGATAAATATACTTCATACACAGGTAGGTCACCTGGCAGGGAACAACAGTGAAGATTTTGCATATAATGGTTCAGGAATGGCAAAAGAATATCATTATAGACGAGTATCAAACGCATTATCGCAAGTAGCAGAAGAAATCAAAAATAGTGGTGTAACAGTAGCAATTGAAACACATATGAATACAATAACTGATAATATCAAATCAATGCTTAAGATACTTGATACTGTTAAAAGTCCAGTAATAAAATGTTGTCTTGATTTCGCTAATTTACGGATAACACCGCAAGGTGAAGATCCGGTTTCTGCGATAACAATTATTGGTGGTAATAAAATTTCTTACACACATTGTAAGAATGTAAAATTATATTCGTGGGGCTATGATTGGGCTATACCTATTTCTGATGGAGAACTGAATTATCCGTTTATTTTGAGAAAACTTGATGAAGT
>Ga0078972_1005968_pt2 | contig 16100 bp, 15 predicted proteins | sample YelNatPaOPGAMG01_FD_67568 | JGI IMG/M metagenome (GOLD analysis project Ga0078972, IMG submission 67568) | Hot spring thermophilic microbial communities from Obsidian Pool, Yellowstone National Park, USA - OP-RAMG-01 (SPADES assembly) (version 2) | ecosystem: Environmental > Aquatic > Thermal...
ATTTCAAAAAAACATAAGCCCTGAAAGGGCGACATTATTGTAGAATCAAGCCAGAGAAGAAAATCCGGAGCCCTGAAGGGGCGGCATTATTGGCTGTTTTATAATATCACCCCTTTGGATTTTGTCTGTACAGCTTGGAAAAGCAAGAATTACTGATTATCCTTTTCTTTTTTGCTGCGATAAGCAAACAGTTCGCCTATGATGCTGTCAATACCTTCAAAGTTGAGTTCCCGGGCTTTCATTAAATCGGAATAAGCCCCATTTTTATCATTGATTTCGTACCGGAGCAGGCCTCTGTTATAATAGGCAACCGCAAAGGATGGATTCAGGGCAATGGCCCTGGTATAGGCATTCAGCGCCTGTTCATAATTCCCCAGGTAGAACAGCGTGATTCCCATAATATTGAAATTCCGCGGATCGGAAGGATTTAGCTCTGACGCGTGGCTCGCCGCCTTGAGGGATTTTACATATTGTCCGTTTTCAAGATACAATATGGCAAGCTTTGTGCACAGGGCCGCTGAGGTATCATTCGCACTGATATATTCTTTCAGCAGTTTAATCGCCTTGCTGTACTGTTCTTTCTGAGCTGCTTGTTCTGCCTGCATCAGCACCATGCTGTAATAATCCGGTGCAATCTGCACGGAAGCGGTATTATTGGCCTCATACACAGGAGTTATCTGCTGGGTCGATTCGGAAGGCTGGGCAAAAAGTGCCAGTGGAACCAGAAAAAGTGAAAGAATCAGGCAGGTTTTCATAATGGTAGGTTTTAATTTCTAAATAAAGATACGTCGCCACTAATAGAATGTTCTCTAAAAAAGGGTGATGTTAATTTTGACATTGGATGATTTGTGTCACCATCTGTTGCATCAGAACAAAAAGAAAAAGGTGCCGGAAAAAATTCCGACACCTTTCATCAACCCTAAATCAAACTACCAGCATTAACCTTTACCCTAAACAACTAATACTAAAGCCTATGAAAAAAACCTGTTTCTCTTTCTGCAACGAAGCATCCAACCATGATAACCCTTATCGCTTCCTGCAAACCCTCAATGACCGGTAATTTGTCTGTACAAATGTACGGGTAATTCATATATTGGTTACTGTTTTGCTGTTGAGTTTTGCTAATGAAAAAAATGATCTTTGTTCTGTTAAAAGGTGATATAGATCATCTTTATTCGGGAGGGAAATATTCAATGTACAGGATGTTCCTGGTTTTTTCAGTTATCCGGTAGCGATGATCGATGCGATACCCGATGACCCAGACAATTTCGCCCGCTGAGGTCAGGAGCCAGATTCGCTTTTTTAACGGAACAGGTATCTTTTTATCGGTAAAAAAGTCGCTGATTTTTTTTCTTCCTTTCATTCCCAGTGGAATAAAAGCATCACCGGTTTTCCATTTCCTCAAGACCAGCGGAAACTGAATTTTATCGTAATCGAGTGAAGCCACCAGAGGAGAATCAGGCAGAAGATACCCGCGCGGTCTGGGGAAGGAAATGATTTTCATATTCACGGGGAATGTCAGCGAGCGAATTCCTTCTTCAATTTCGTATTCTTCGTCGGCAGGTTCCTGTATTTTCTCTATGTACAGGTTTTCCCGGTCCTTGGTGATCCTGTGGGATGATGAGCAGAAGGTCTTTCCTGATTGTGCGTTCAGATTTGCGTAAACCGCATCAATTATATCGGGATGAAAATGGAAGGAAGCCAGGTATTCCGTGAGCAGATTTTTGGCGTCGGGCCAATGGTTCAGCCGGGATATACTGATGCGGGTCATCCCTTTTTCAATGTCAGCAACGTCTTTTATGAACTCCCCAAGTCGCCGGGAACAGATCTGGTAGCTGTTTCCAAGCTTTTTCATAGCCTGGAGCAGGTTTTCAGTGGCACCGGGATAGATGGATTCGAACAGGGGGATCAGGCGGTGACGTATTTTGTTCCGCAAATACTTTTCGGTTGGATTGGAAGAGTCTTCCCTCCAGCTTATGCCGTTGCGCCTGGCATATTCTTCAATTTCGGCTCTGTTGGTAAAAAGAAGAGGACGGATGAATACGTCCTGCATGGCGGGCATTCCTGCCAGGCCTTTAATGCCTGAGCCCCGGGCCAGGTTGATAAAAAAGGTTTCGGCCTGGTCATCCAGGTGATGGGCCATGGCAACCTGCGTATAACCATACTGCCTGCACAGCTCTTTAAACCATCCGTAACGCAGTTCACGCGCTGCCATTTGCAGGGAAATTCCCTGCAGAAGTGCATGGCGTTCCGTTTCGAAACGTTGAAGGTGAAAGGGAATCCCGTGTTGGTTGGCCCATTCTCTGACAAATGCCTCATCATCATCTGATTCTTTGCCCCGCAACTGAAAATTGCAGTGGGCAATTCCCTGGACCCTCCCCAGACAATGCATGGCATGGGCCATGACCATCGAATCAATTCCTCCGCTCACGGCCAGAAGCACTTTCGAATGGCTTGTGAAGAAACGGTTCTCTTCGGCAAAAGCCTTCAGCCGCTCAGTAAACTGGTCTTCCGGTTTTGAGGCGTGCATCGTTTTCACCTGAACACAATTTTTTCGATAACATGACCCCCGGCGGCATCATTCAGCCGGGATGTCAGTTGTTCCCTCATCATGAAAACCTCGTTGCGTATAACGGCCGAGTCAAATTCCACAAAAAGAATCCGGTTGCGGATATAGGTTTTGACCGTATGGGAACGTACGTAAGACCCCACCACCTCATCCCACGCATTCAGAATCCGGGCTTCTTTCATCTTCCTCCCGATCTGAAATTCCGACAGAATGTCTTCCAGTATCTGGCCGATATGCTGTGTTTCACTTCGCCTCATCCGATGATTCAATAAGATGGATACTCTGGTCGCTGATCTCAAAGATACGGTAATTGCTTCTGGTTTCGTTAATAAACGTTCGTATCCTGTTCCGGTTGGTGTCGGCAATGAAGATCTGACCAAAATGGTCGTCGGCTGCCAGATGGATGATTTTCTGCACCCTGTCGTCATCAAATTTATCGAAAATGTCGTCCAGAAGCAAAATGGGCTGTTGACCGTTCCACTGGCGTATAAAGTCCGATTCGGCCAGCTTGAGGGCAACCAGAAAGGTTTTTTGCTGGCCCTGCGAACCAAACCTTCTCAACATATGATCCTCAAGGTCAAGCAGCAGGTCGTCCTTGTGAATTCCGATGGTTGTGTACTGCAGAATCACATCTTTTTCAAAGTTCTGGCGCAGGAGATCGCCGAAATTTCCATCCGACAGATGGGAATGGTAACTCAGGCGAACCTGCTCCCGGTCAAATGAAATCGTGCTGTAATACTTCTGAAATACCGGCACGAGTTCGCTGACAAACTGTTTTCTTTTTTCGAATATTCGCTGTCCGGCAGGAATGAGCGTCATATCCCATACTTCCACCTCCTCATAGCGGGCTGGGACTTTGGTGGACATCTGTTTCAGAAGGGCATTCCGCTGGGTAAGAATGTGGTTGTAAGTGATCAGGTCGTCGAGGTAGGCCTGGTCATATTGTGCGATAACGGCATTCATAAAACGGCGGCGTTCATCACTCCCTTCCCTGATCAGGGAAGAATCCTCGGGTGTAACTATTACCACCGGAAGAAATCCTATATGTTCCGAGAGTTTCTGATATTCTTTCCTGTTGCGCCTGAACTGTTTTTTCTGATGGCGTTTTACTCCGCAGGTTATGTATTCTTCAGCACCTTCCCTCTCAAACCATCCTTCTATCAGCATAAACTCTTCGCCGTGCCGTATGTTCTGGGTGTCGACCGGATTGAAGTAGCTCTTGGTCATGCAGAGATAATGAATGGCATCCAGAAGATTGGTCTTGCCAACGCCGTTCTGTCCTGTAATTATATTGATCTTGGGACTGAATCCGGCAGAGGCCTCCCTGAAATTTTTGAAATTGACCAGTGATAAGCGTTGCAGATGCATATGAACCTTCTCTGATGCAAAGGTAGCAAACCTCAACAAACTGTCTTCTGAAAATTTGTATCATTGTGCGGAAAAAATTTCGCCAAACGGGTTAAAAAATATACTTTTGCGGTTGCCTTAAAAAACTGAAAAAACATTTTCTATGGTCAAGGTAAAAAAGGAAGACAATGCACCAAAGGGTGTTGAAACGGTCGATACAGCGCTGACACGGACAGAGAAATTCATTGAGCAAAACCAGAAACTGCTGACAACTATTGCACTGGTCATTCTGGGAGTGGCGGCAGCGTATATGGCTCTCCGGCGGTTTGTCCTTCAGCCGAGAGAAGCGGAAGCTCAGAGAGAAATGTACGTTGCGCAGGATTATTTCGCCCAGGATTCATTCCGGTTGGCCCTGGAAGGCGACGGTAACCATCTTGGATTTCTTGATATAATTGATAATTATAGTTTTACGAAGTCAGCCCGTTTGTCAAAATATTATGCCGGATTGTCGTATCTGCATATGGGCGATTTTGACGAAGCAATCCGCTATCTGAAAAAATTTAAAACGAAGAGCAAAATGATCCGGAGCATGGCATACGGTGCCCTGGGAGATGCTTACAGCGAGAAAGAAGAATACGAAGATGCCGTGCAGTATTATACCAGAGCGGCCGGTGTTTCGCCCAACCAGCTAACTACGCCTGTATATCTGATGAAAACCGCCCAGATATATGAAATGCAGGGCAAAAACAAGGACGCGCTGGCTATTTACGAACGGATCAAAAAGGAATTTCCCCAGTCGAACGAAAGCAATACAATCGATAAGTATATTGCCCGTGTAAAAGCAAAAATGGAGCAATAATCCGTTTTTGGCGGAACACAGCATCCAATGGCCACTGCAGGAAAAAATCTTTCCGATTTCGGAACCGGACCTTTGCCGGAGGCAAAGGGGTACCGGTTTGGTATTGTGGTTGCTGAGTGGAATCAGGAAGTAACAGGTAAACTTCTTGAAGGTGCGGTAAATACCCTGATTGGCTGCGGGGCTTCAAAAGAGGATATTCAGGTCATTCATGTTCCCGGGAGTTTTGAACTTCCCCTGGGAGCTGCCTGGCTCGCTGATGCGGGGAAAGCCGATGCGGTGATCTGCCTTGGATGCGTTATTCAGGGAGAAACCCCGCATTTTACCTATATCTGCCAGGGTGTAACGCAGGGCATTACCGAACTGAATCTCCGGTACAAAATTCCCTTTGTCTTCGGGGTATTGACCACACTGAACCTCCGGCAGGCTCTCGACCGCGCCGGAGGAAAGCACGGGAACAAGGGAGATGAGGCCGCTATAACAGCATTGAAAATGCTGGCGGTTAAAAAAAACCTGAAGGTATAGTTGGCGAAAAAACGAACGAAGAAACGGTTGGTGCCAAGCACCAACCGTTTCTTCGTTATCTGTTTCGGGAATCTGGAGCTTCGGTCAGAGGCTTATTTCTTTTTCCTTCCGGTGGAAATTTGCTTGCCCGCCTGCTGACGTTTGGCAGCCTCCTCCAGTGCCATCTGAAACCGTGACTTTTTCACCGGCTTTTTCTTGTTCTCGTTGAGTTTTGCCAGAAGTTCCTCTTCATTGATCATCTTTTTGAACAGGTAGTTCTGCCCGAATGTGATAACGTTGGTGAGGAAATAATAATAGGTAAGGGCAGCAGAGAAGTTATTCAGGAAGAACATGAACATAACGGGCATGATGTACATCATAGTCTGCATACCCGGCATCTGCGTGGAAGAGGCTGATGTCTGGTTGTTCATCTTGATGGACATGAGGGTGGTGACCGTCATCAGGATGGTGAACAGGCTGACGTGGTTGCCGTAAATGCTGCTGAGAATGGGAATATGAGCCGACCAGCTGATAATGGAGTCATAGGTCGATAGGTCATCAGCCCACAGGAAGCCTTGCTGGCGCAATTCGAAAGAGGTGGGGAAGAACCGGAACATGGCAAAGAGAATCGGGAACTGAAGCAACATCGGCAGGCATCCTCCCATAGGATTGACTCCGGCCTTCTTGTAAAGGTTCATGGTGGCCTGCTGGCGTTCCATGGCTTTTTCCTTGGGAATTCTGGCATTGATTTCATCAATCATCGGCTTCAGCACCCGCATTTTGGCCATGGAAAGATAACTGCGGTAGGTGAGAGGCAGTAAAGCCGTCTTGATAATGATGGTCAGAATCAGGATAATGATGCCATAGTTCGATATAAACCGGTTCAGAAAATTGAAAATGGGAATAATCACAAACTGGTTGATCCATTTAACAATCCATTTTCCGAGAATCACCAGTTCCTGAAGGTCGTCTCCTTCTTTTTTCAGTGTGGTAAAGTGATTGGGCCCGAAATAAAACGACATGCCAATGGTATTGTCGGCATTGGGGTTATAGGGTACTCCCAGAACTGCTGAAAACTTTCTCAGATAAGGGCTTGGTTCGGGAATATGCACCGAAGTTACCTGTCCGTTGGCAAAACTTTCATCGGCAATAAGAACGGAAGCAAAGAACTGCTGTTTAAAGGCCACCCACTTAACTTTTACGTTGAGTTCGGCCGTGTTTTCCCCCTTTTTTGACCGGGGATTCAGGTTTTCTACATCACCTCCGGCATATTTATAGAAGATGGTCGTATAATTATCTTCATTCTGCCGGCCTTTTTCAAGCTGAGGTATGTAGGCCTGCCATTCGAGATCCAGCGAATTGATATTCTGGGCAATCACATCCTGAAGTCCGACGGTCTTTACGTCCAGATTGACCCTGTAGGACCCGGGTTTCAGGGAGTAAACATATTCAAGGTACTTGTTTTCGCCAATGCTTACCCTCAGAGGAAGCACAACGGAATCTTTAGTGGCAAGGAATGTCCGTTGGTTTACCTGCGGGGTAAAGATAAGATCCTGGGTCGATACTTTACGGTTCTGGGCATAAAAACCGAGGGAAAATACGGTGGAATCCCCGTCGAAAAGCACCAGCGGCAAAGAATCATACCGGCGGTATTTTTTTATCTGAACGGAGTAAGGACGCGCTCCTTTGGTGGATATTACCAACCGTATCAGGTCGTTTTCCAGTGTGATGAATTCCGGTGTCCCTTCAGTGGCAGAGGCAAAAGGGCCGAATTTTTCCTGCCGTTCCACTGCCTGCTCCTTGATCAACTCCGGCGATGAAGCTTTCAGAAGGGAATCGGCCTGAAAAGCCTTTGCTCTTTCTTCCTGCTGAGCCTGCTGTAAGGCGGCAATGGAATCAGCCCTGTGCCGGGCCGCTTCCATCTCTTCCTTCGACGGTTTATTAATGATGCTGAAAACTATGAAAATAAGACCGATTAAAATAAGTCCTATAACTGTGTTTTTATCCATGCTGAATGTTTCCCGTGGTTTATTTTACTTCAACTCATTTTGTCAGGACGGAAGCCTGGCAGTATCTTTTTTTGCTGATTTTTCCCGTTCCTTCTTTTCTTTGTATTCCAGAGCGGCTTTGACGAAGGCCACAAACAGGGGATGGGGTTCCTTCACGGTTGACCTGTATTCGGGGTGGAACTGAACACCGACAAACCAGGGATGTGAAGGAATTTCCATAATTTCAACAAGGTTGGTATCGGGGTTGATTCCGGTTGCCACCATTCCGGCTTTTTCAAAAGCTTTCAGGTATTGGTTGTTGAATTCAAAACGATGCCGGTGGCGTTCGCTCACCTTGAGTTTGCCATAGGCTTCCCAGGCAAGCGAGCCCTTTTTGATATTGCAGGGGTAAGCCCCCAGCCGCATGGTGCCTCCCTTGTTGGTGATGCCCTTCTGGTCTTCCATAAGGTCAATAACCGGATAAGGCGTGTTCCGTGCAATTTCGGTGGAATGCGCTTCTTTTAAACCCAGTACATTCCGGGCAAATTCAATTACCGCACATTGCATTCCCAGGCAAACCCCGAAATAGGGTATACGGTTTTCCCGTGCATATTGCGCCGCGAGGATTTTCCCCTCAATGCCGCGGTCACCGAATCCCGGTGCCACCAGAATCCCGCTCAGCGAGCCCAGCAATTCATTGATATCTCCTCTTTCGATGTCTTCCGAGTGAATGAACTGCAGGTCCACCTTGCATCGGTTCATGGCGCCGGCGTGAACAAACGATTCATTGATGGATTTGTAGGAATCGTGCAGTTCGACATATTTACCGACAAGCCCTATGCGGACTGTCGAACCGGGGTTCTTGATGCGGTTCACAAATTCTTTCCACTCCTTCAGCTGGGGATTTTCTCTGGCAGGAAGGTTCAGTTTCTTCAGAACGATCAGGTCAAATTTTTCTTTCTGCAAAAGGAGAGGGACTTCATAAATGGTGGAAACATCAATGCTCTGCATTACAGCCTCCATCTCCACGTTGCAGAACAGCGCCACTTTTTTCCGGATATCGGTGGTAAGGTTTTTTTCGGTGCGGAGTACCAGAATGTCGGGTTGTATCCCGTTTTCGAGCAATGCCTTTACCGAGTGCTGGGTGGGTTTTGTTTTCAGTTCGCCGGTAGCGGAAAGATAAGGGACCAGGGTAAGGTGCACTACCAGGCAATTTCCCGGGCCAAGGTCCCATTTCAGCTGACGAACGGCTTCAATAAAGGGAAGTGATTCAATGTCCCCGACGGTACCGCCAATTTCGGTGATCACAACGTCGTATTTGTTATTGCCCCCCAGAAGTTTGATGCGGCGTTTGATTTCATCAGTTATATGCGGGATAATCTGGACGGTCTTTCCCAGAAAATCGCCCCTCCGTTCCTTATTGATGACACTCTGGTAAATGCGGCCGGTGGTAACATTGTTGGCCTGGGTGGTGTGAATACCGGTGAAACGCTCATAATGGCCCAGATCCAGGTCAGTTTCTGCTCCGTCTTCGGTAACGTAGCATTCTCCGTGTTCATAGGGGTTGAGGGTTCCCGGATCTACATTGATGTAGGGATCGAGCTTCTGTATGGTGACGTTATACCCATGCGCCTGAAGAAGCCTTCCCAGCGAAGCGGATATAATTCCTTTTCCAAGCGAGGAGGTCACTCCTCCGGTTACAAATATGTATTTTGTTGCCACTGCCTTATATTTTTTTGTACAGTCTCAGCGGTAACCGGTTGTCACGATTCAGAAATGTGCATGTCGATGATGCGGATTTTTTCCTCGAGCTCGGTAATCCGTGCCTTTGCATCATCAATCTTTTTCTGCACTTCACTGATCATTGACTCGGCATTTTTTGACTTGATGAAGAAGCCTATGTTGTTTTCCCAGAGCGAAATTTCGTTTTCCAGCTGTTTAAGTTTTCCAATCAGCCGCTCGCGTTCGGCCTTAATCTTCTGGTTTCCTCTTGGCTTCTGCTGAAGCGCATCGAGGCGGTTCCGGAAACGCAGGAGATTCTTTCTTTCATCATCCATCTTCAGCCCTTCAAAATGACGGGTGATGGCCTCCTTATACCTCTGCTGAACCTGTTCCTTGTCTTTCAGAGGAACAAAACCTATTTCAGTCCAGCGCCTCTGGAATTCTTTCAGGTTGCGGAAGTTTTCCTCCACGCTTTCCACAGGCTGGTATTTCTCGATTTCTTCAATCAGCTCGAGTTTTTTCTTCAGGTTTTCTTCGTACTGGCTGTCAATTCCTGCGTAATATGCCGCTTTCCGGTTGAAAAATTCATCGCAGGCAGCGCGGAAACGTTTCCAGATGGCATCGGAATATCTCCGCGGAACCGGCCCGATTTCCTTCCAGCGTTTCTGGATGTTGATCAGGTCTTCCGTTGTCTTTTTCCACTCGGTACTGTCTTTGAGGGCTTCAGCCTGCAGGCAGAGTTCGGTTTTCAACTGCAGGTTGTTGTGCTGTTCTTCCTTCATTTTCTGGAAGAATTCACGCCGACGGCGGAAGAAATCATCGCAGGCAGCACGAAAACGCTGGTAAATCTTCTGATTTTCCTTCCGCGGGGCAAAGCCTATCGTTTTCCATACCTGCTGAAGTTCGAGTATCTCGCGGTAACGCTTTTCCCATTCTTTCATGGTGCTGATACCCGATGCGGCTATTTCTTCAGCCTTTTCACAGAGGGCGGTCTTTTGTTCCAGATTCTTAACCTGCTGGGATTTCAGGCTTTCATAATATTCATGATGCCGCTTGTTAATCTTGGAAGTAATTTCCTTAAAGCGGTTCCAGATTTCTTCGCGCATTTCGTGCGGCACCGGACCCGTGTCGCGCCACTCCTCATGCAGTTCCTGAAGTATTCTGAACGCTTTTGGCACATCCGGCTCGAGAAGCAGTTCTTCGGCACGCTCACATAAGCTGATCTTTGTTTCCAGGTTTTTCTTGAAGTCCAGATCGCGCAGTTCCTTGTTCAGCTTAATGTAGTCATAGAAAACTTCAACATGGTGGTTGTAAGTTTCCCACAGGTCCTTGACGTTCTGCTGGGGTACGGGACCTATACTCCGCCAGCGCTTCTGAAGTTCCCTGAATTCCTGAAAGGTGGCATTGATTGACTCACTGCGGTTAACCAGTTCTTTTATTTCTTCAATGATCTGGTACTTGGCTTTCAGGTTTTCCTGCTTTTCTTCCTCCTGTTTCCGGTTGTAGTCAGCCCGCAATTCACGGTACTGATGGAAAACCTCCTTGAATTCCGTTTCCAGCGGGTCTTCTTCGGGATGGAAGTCTTCCATTCTGCCGCCTTCTTCGATGAACTTCTTCCGGCGGCGTTCATTTTCAATCTTGTATTTTTTGTAAAAGTTTATCTTGATCAGATCCGCTTCATCTCCGATCTGATGAATGGGCGTATTGGCGATCAGATTTTTCAAAGCCTGCAGAAGTTCTGCCCTGTCAAGCCGGGAATAATCGGCCGCTTCGGCAGCCTTCGCCAGATCTTCGTGCACGCCTTCAAATTCGTCGGCATGTTCAGGCAATATGCCTTCCTGCTCCGTCAGCAGAACCTCATCCGTTATAATCTCCTCCATGCCATCAGCGTGATCTTCCGCAATAACGGCTGTAAGCTCTTCGTTCCCGGCCGCCGGGGAAACAGAGTCAGTCCCGGATTCGGTAGAAACCGGATCTGCCGTATCATCAGGATTCATAACCGGCCCCTCAGGCTTCGTCGCATGCTCCTGACGAGGATCGTCATTCAGTTTTGCTTCATCCATAAATGTGCTCCACAAATTCCGTTGCGAAAATATACATTTGAGCTTTAATACTCAAAGAATTTTCGTCAATTAAGCGGCAAATTTACGCAAAAAAAAGAGGCAGGGAAAGAACTGCCGTTTTTTTCCCTGCCTGCCAAAGGTTTTCCGGAATACTCTCTCTTCGGAATCTTAGTTGATATGGATTTCCCTCGGAGCCTTTTTCACTGCTTCCGGCTTTTTGGGAAGCCGTATCCTCAGAACGCCGTTTTCATGAGTGGCTTTGATCTTTTCGGTGTCAATGTCATCGCTCAGTTCAAAGAAGCGAGAAAATTCACCTGCAGAAAACTCTCTCCGGTGGTAAACCGAATCTTCTGTTTTTTCTTCTTTGTGCTGGCCTTTAATAACAAGTACCTGATCTTCAACCGACAAGGAAATGTCTTTCTTGTCAAAGCCCGGTACACTGAGTTCCAGCTGGTATTCCGAGTCGGTTTCCAGTACATTCACCAGAGGCCGGTAACCCGGATTGAATTCAGGCAAAAACGGACTGCTGAAAAACGAATCAATCATATCCGACAGACTGCGGAAATCATTCCTGATGGCATTGTTGCTATCGGGACGGAAACGAACGATGGTCATAGTTGTAATTTTTTAAAGGTTTAACATTGATTTTCCGGAACAGGATTTCCAAATTTCATTCCGGCTGATTTTTATGCCATCAGGACAGTAAAATGGCTTACCGAAAAGACAAAATGACAGCAAGAACAAAAAAAATAATGACAAAATGACATTAATTTTTTCTGATGCAATGTTTGGGTTCATTTCAATACCTTTGCGAAAAAGTGGTATGCGTATCGATATTCTGACCATATTTCCTTCCATGTTCCGGGGTCCGTTTGATGAGTCCATAATTAAGCGGGCGAGGGAGAAGGGGTTGGTTGAGATCCACCTGCACAATATCCGTGATTTTGCTACCGACAAACACAAGCGGGTTGATGATTATCCGTTCAGCGGGGGAGGGGGAATGGTGATGATGGTGGAGCCCATTCACAGGGCCATTGAGTTTCTGAAGTCGGAACGCCAGTACGATGGAGTCATTTATACAACCCCCGACGGGGTTCCGTTCAGTCAGCCGCTGGCCAACCGTCTTTCCATGTGTCAGAACCTGATCATCCTTTGCGGGCATTACAAAGGGGTTGATCAGAGGGTTCGCGACCATCTCATAACCATGGAAATATCCATAGGAGATTATGTGCTCAGCGGGGGTGAACTGCCCGCGGCAGTGATTGTTGATGCACTGGTGCGGCTCATTCCCGGGGCTATTTCCGATGAGACTTCGGCTCTCACGGATTCGTTTCAGGATAACCTTCTTGCTCCTCCGGTTTATACCCGCCCGGCCGATTACATGGGCTGGAAAGTGCCGGATATTTTGCTGAGCGGTAACGATAAGCAGATTGAGCAATGGAAGATGGAACAGGCACTGGAGCGAACCCGAAAACTGAGGCCCGGCTTACTGGCCCATCATGATGTGCCGGAAACAAAGAAAGATTCAGAGAGGTAGCATCGGGCATACCTCTTAGTACTCCCCGTTTTTCAACCACGGGTAATAGAAATATAAGTTGGCTCAATTTGATCCGGAATAAACATCCTGGCCGGGTTTGTCAAAAAGCTCCGGTGCCCTGTCCAGAAACTCTTTCTTCCAGCGTGATATCATGTTAAGGTGGATATCATATTTCTTCGAAATTTCACTTATGGATTCCAGTTCCTGCAATGCTTCAATTGCTACTTTCGCCTTGAAGGCACTTGAGTGTTTTTGTCTTTGCGATTTCATAATACACTGGTTTAAAATTAGCAAATTTAAACTTAACCAGTGGTCTTAATTCAAGGGGGTATTATACTTCCAGAGGGCTGGTTGTGAGCCAGGATGCATTGGTTGAAGCGTTGGACAATAATGTAATACATAGTGCCGGGATAGATTCATTAGAGGATGAACCACTTACTGAAAAACAAGAGCCTTTATTTAATCATCCGCGTGCAATTGTTACGGGGCATTATGCCTGGTACTCAGACGCTTAAGCACAGGTTCTTCAGCGTCGGGCTGCCGATAATCTGATTAAATTATTGAAAGGGCAGTATGTTGAAGATAAATTGAATAGAATTTAGCTTGCTACTGTTCAGTGCATTTTCACCATTAAAACTATTTTAGACTTTCAAGATACTTTTTACTCAGCGGTATCTGATCAATGGCATTTTTTGCTTCATCTTCTATATAAAACAACTTAATACCCTGTTTTACTGCTTCGCGAAGTAAGGAAGGAAATTCAATAGCCCCATATCCGACCGGAACGCTTGTTTCATCAGGCGCCCCACCTGTAAAGTTTCCCGGGACATCCTTGCGCAAATCTTTAAGATGAACAAGTTGAAACCTGCCGGGATATTTTTTCATATACCATAATGGATCAACGCCCGAATACTTTATCCAGAATGCATCAAGTTCAAAACATACGTTTTCGGCTTTGGTGTTTGCCATAATATAATCCTGGTAACAACTAGCGGAATCATAATATGCAAATTCATAACCATGTGGATGATAGAAAAATTTTAATCCCGCTTTATTTAGTTTTGCGCCAAAATCATTGAAATCTTTGCATGCTTTTTTTGTATCTTCCATATTGAATGAGTTGGTTTTGTGAGGAATCCAGCCTGTGCCTACATACCTGGCACCGAAAAGTTTGGCTTCTTTTATGATCCCGTCAATATCTGTCTGAAATCGATTATAATCAAATATCATACTAGAACAGGTAAGGCCGTTTTTATTCATCTCAGCTTTAAACGCATTAGGTGTTAAACCATAATAGCCCGATACCTCCAGGTCTTTAAAGCCAATTTGTTTCATGAGGGCAATAGATTGTGGCACATCTTTTTGAAGTTCAAAACGCAAGCTGTATATTTCGAGGCCGAAAGGTTTATTGAAAGCACCTTTTTTGGCCGCAACAATTTCACCGGTCCCGTTTTGCAGCCAGATATCTAGTCTTGGAGTATTACCGTTATAAGGTTTGTCGAGAATATCGAGGTCCCCATCGCCGTCCAGATCGGCCATTTCAGATTCATGTACATCAATTCCCCTGGAAACCACAATCTCTCTTGGAAAATTCCCCTTCCCGTCACCCAGTAATATATGGTCTATCGCGTTGGTATTTCCTCCCAACGTCATTTCTGCATTCCAGATGTCAAGGTTCCCGTCCCCGTCAAAATCAACAATCTGAAGTGTATGCCCGTTGCTCACCGTGTCGATGATGGTTTTTGGGACCCACGTTTTATCACCCTTGCCCTTGTCCTGGTACTCATAAAGTTCCATAGGTGCCCAGCCATCCCCTACCACAAAAACAATTTCAGGACGGCCTCCTTTGATCAGTTGCCCCGCAGCCGACCTGCTGAATGTGTATGAGCCATCCACCACATTAAATGAAAATTTGTCTTTACCGTTATATTTAAACCAACATCCTCCTCCTACAATATCCTGAATACCGTCGCCATCAATATCAATTTTAGAAAGGCCTTCATGTTCATTTACTCCTTTAAACCATGGATATGTGCCTCGCTGTTGCATCTGGCCATCATCAAAATATTTATAGATCGGTATACATTTCCATGCAGAATAATCCTTCGGGTCATCGGGTATCCTAGCCCAGATCAGCTCATTCTCGGTCTGTGACCAGAAGGCTAAATCGGGTTTGCCGTCGCCATCAAAGTCTCCGGTTATCTGATCGTGGTATTTACCTCCCCCTTTATAGATCAAATGTCTTTTCCAGGGAGTATTATGTTCGAAGTTTGGATAAGGATTTTCCCACCAATAGACTTCTTTCGTTAACCCGCCATCACCTCCTGCAATTATGTCCATATCGCCATCACCATCAACATCGCATGCAACAGTTCCGGCTTCAGGCGACATGTGGTCAGCTTCTACAATGTATTTATCCCAACCTTTAGGGGTACGCCGATACCATACTATACTTGGAGTTTGTGTGCGCTCAGTGACACAAAAATCATTGATACCATCATTATCAAAATCAGCAACGGCGGTTGATGTTTGTTCAGTTCCTCCGTTGGGAGCTTCGATACCCCCAGTTTTGCTTGAAATATGTACCCAATTAATTGGATTTTGCTGTGCCTGAATATTTCCAATCAATCCGAACAGGCATAAAGCAATTAAAAGTTTCATATTTTTTATTTCATTAGTTTTAATCAAGTAAATTTAAAGATTAAAATCCATTTTATGACTGAGATCTTTTTAAAACTCCGCATTTTTCAACCACAGGTTGTAAAAATATAATTTTTTTTATTATGATGATCATGTTGATAACCGGAAATAACTCGAAGAGGTATTCTGGTTATTAACATATTTTCCTTTTTGCCTGCTTTTTCTTTTGATATCATGTTCAATTTCTGTTGATATTATGCAACGGACTTGCAGAGGCTTGCCGGATACTTTCGACCAATACCCTGATGATATTGCCGGTTATTGTCATAATCAATGTTACTCTTTTACACCTTGATATAGTTCCAGCCCATCGGAAGGAATTTTAAGGTAAACATAGTCATATCTTACGGAGCGCCAGAACCTTTCGATAAAGATGTTATCAATGGCTTTGCCTTTGCCATCCATGCTAATCTCTGTCTGTTCCTTCTAAAGAAACTCAAGCCATTCATGACAGGTAAACTTTACTATTCCCTATTTCTTAACCACCATACTAACAAAAACAAAATGGAGGGCAAAAAGTATAACAACAGCCCTGCAGTGTAAGTAGAACCTGGGTTGGGGTTAACTCCAGCAAGGATGTTAAATACAATAAAACTAACCAGTGAGATCAGTCCTCCTGTTTTTGGCTCCCACATGGCAAATAACAGTCCTGCCAGACCTATAGCCCAAACTACGAAGATTATTAGGGTATAGGTGTCGAGGCCCGGACCAGGCTGGTTGTGTTCCTCAATCAATTCACCAATTCCAATGACCAGAGTGAGCCCAACCATTAACGCTGCGATAATGCGGGCAGTCCAGTTGATAATGCTGATGG
>Ga0078972_1011281_pt1 | contig 16096 bp, 13 predicted proteins | sample YelNatPaOPGAMG01_FD_67568 | JGI IMG/M metagenome (GOLD analysis project Ga0078972, IMG submission 67568) | Hot spring thermophilic microbial communities from Obsidian Pool, Yellowstone National Park, USA - OP-RAMG-01 (SPADES assembly) (version 2) | ecosystem: Environmental > Aquatic > Thermal...
CCAGGCAATTTGTAGAGAAAAAACCTTGCTATGGAAAGTCTCCATTCCAAAAATTTGACCAAAGATGAATCTCTGGGTAAATCAGCCCAGGAGTTTGTTGACATTGCCGAAATCAAAGATGGGGTCGTTGTACTCAAAAACAATTCTCTTCGGGCCGTGCTTATGGTTTCCTCTATAAACTTTGATTTGAAATCCACTCAGGAGCAGGAAGCGATTGTTGCCGCCTATCAAGGATTCTTGAATTCTCTTGATTTTCCGATTCAAATTCTCATTAGCACCAGAAAATTAGATATTGATCCTTATCTCAACCTGCTTGCCGAAAAAGAGCGCATTCAGCCAAACGATTTGCTCCGTTTTCAAATTAGTGAATACCGCGCTTTTGTAAAAAATTTGGTGGATATTTCAAATATCATGTCAAAATTTTTCTATATTATTGTTCCCTTTGCCCTCACTGAAGCCAAAAAGGGTAGCTTTCTGGAAAAGCTGAAAATTGCTCTTAATCCCAAACAGGCTAAAATCGAGCGAGAAATGGAATTTGAAAGCTATAAAACCCAGCTTTGGCAGAGAGTAGATCATATTATCGCCGGGCTTTCCGGGACCGGAATTAAGATTACTCCTCTCGGAACGGAAGAATTAATCGAGCTCTATTACAACGCCTATAATCCAAAAGTAACTGATTCGGCAGAAAGAATCGAAACGGAGAAACTGGAGTTGGAGAGAATTTAAAATTTACAAATTACGAATCTCTTACCTGCCCGAAATGCTTTGCCGTTTATTCAGAGACATATATACAAAAGAATATGCGGCAGATTTAGTGGATAACACGCTAACACGAAGATTTCAAAGCAGGCGGGCGAATATACGAATGCAAAAATATTCGTAATTGGTATAAACGCACGAGCGAAGCACCCGCCTGCAACGCTTTGCGTAGCAATGCGGGCAGGTATTCGTAATTCGTAAAGAAATTCATGTTAGATTTTCTCAAAAATAAAAAGGAAGAAAAAAAGAAGTCGGCGGAATACCTTGCCGAAGAGGCTGACGTGGAAAAAGTTTTTCGCGAGGGACTTGCGACTATTACCGATCTTATCGCGCCATCTGCTATTGATATAGGCTCAAATTTTATTCAAATCGGGGAAACATTCGCCAAAACAATTTTTGTTACCACTTATCCAAGATATCTTCACACCGCTTGGTTCTCGCCGATTATCAACCTTGATATTCCCATGGATATCTCTATGTCCATTTATCCAGTGGAAAGCGCCGTTGTAATGAAAAGTCTGCGCCGCCGAATCACTCAAGTTGAATCAGAAATTCATTTGGAGGCTGAAGCCGGAAAAGTTCGCGATCCCGCCCTGGAAACAGCTCTTCAGGACATAGAAGAATTGCGGGATCGGCTTCAGCAGGGGACTGAGCGTTTTTTCCGATTTGGACTTTATATCACTATATACGGAGAAAGCAAAGAGGAAGTGGAAAAATCAACTCGCTTTATAGAATCTCTCTTGGAGTCAAGATTGACTTATGTTAAAGAGGCTGTTTTCCGTTCCGAACAAGGCTTTTCTTCCACTTTGCCCCTAGCCAATGACGAACTGAATGTAACAAACAATATGAATAGCCAGCCGCTTTCAACCACTTTTCCTTTTGTTTCTTCAGATCTTTCCTCGTCAAGCGGCATCCTTTATGGCATTAACCGACACAATAACAGCTTGGTTCTTTTTGACCGATTTGAGATGGAAAATGCCAATATGGTTATTTTTGCCAAATCCGGCGCCGGGAAAAGTTATGCCGTAAAACTTGAAATCTTGCGTTCCCTTATGTTTGGAACAGAAGTAATTGTTATTGATCCGGAAAATGAATACCAATTTCTTTGCGAAGCTGTCGGCGGAAGTTTTGTGAATATCTCTCTCACTTCCAACTATCACCTCAATCCCTTTGATCTTCCTAAAATTGGGGAAGATGAAGATTTTAGAGATATCCTCCGAAGTAATATTGCCAGTATTTTAGGACTGCTTCACATAATGCTTGGGAATGTAACACCGGAAGAAGATTCTATTCTTGACCGAGCTATTACTGAAACTTATGCCATAAAAGACATTACCATGGAAAGCACCGCTCGGGTTTTTCCTAAAGATCAGATTCCAACCATGTCCGATCTTTACGAGGTGCTTCGCAATATGGAAGGTGGGGAAGACTTAGCTATCCGACTTGAAAAATACACGGAAGGGATTTTTTCCGGCTTTCTCAATAATCCAAGCAACATCAGCCTTGAAAACCAGATGGTTGTTTTCAATATCCGCGATATGGAAGAAGAACTGCGCCCGGTGGCAATGTACGTTGTTTTGCATTTCATTTGGAATGAAATTCGCTCCAAGCTCAAAAAAAGGCTGATTGTTGTTGATGAAGCTTGGGTGATGATGCAGCATGAGGACGCCGGATCTTTTATGTTTTCGATCGCCAAGCGCTGCCGAAAATATTTTGCCGGCCTTACAACTATCACTCAGGATATTTCTGATTTTCTGGCTTCCCGCTATGGCAAGCCAATCGTCACTAATTCCTCAATTCAACTACTTCTTAAGCAATCTCCGGCAGCGATTGATATTATTGGCGATACATTTTATCTCACTGACCAAGAAAAATTTATGTTGCTTGAATGCGGGGTTGGAGAAGGCATCTTTTTTGCCGGCACCAAACATGTCGCTATCCAAATTGTGGCTTCCTATTCAGAAGATCAACTTATAACCACAAAACCGGAACAAATTTTGGAAAGAAAAGAAAAAGAAGCAGAAAAAGTGAGCTAAATAATATTTTCTAACTATTTTTATGGATATTGTCTCTCGGGAAAACAGACCGCTTCATTATCAAGGAGATCTGGTTAATCCCCGTCTTAATGAGCCGCTCCGTGATAAGGGAGATTTGGTTCCACCCGAAAATCAGAGGGGATTGGGCCAGATACTAAATTGGCAAAGACGGCAAAATGAAGCGAAGCAGAAAGAAAACCGCATCTCTAATACTCAAAACCTAACCAAAGTAGCCACGACAAATCCCCAATCCGCCCTAAGACAGGCTACTAAGCTGGCTTTAAGTATGTTTCGTCAGGTTAAAGCTCAAGACTGGCCCTATCTTTGCCTCCTCCTTCCTCTTTCTTTTCTAAAAGATATTTTTGACATTGCTTTTGCGGCTATTCCAGGAGTAGGAATAATTGTTTCTTTCGTGGCTACCCTACTTCTTTCAATCACCACTATAGTTTTTCTTATTCTCATTGGGGAAAAGATATCTTCAAGAAGAAGTGGGAAGTATTTTGCCGGCCTTGGAGTCGAATTCATCTCAGAAGCTCTCCCCGGGATCGGCTGGCTGCCGCTGGCTTTTATTGAAACACTCGTTATCTATTTTTTTGTTCTTTTTGATCGAGCCACAAATCTTCAAGAGCAAAAAGAAGAATCAAGCCCTTCCGAACCCCAATATGCCGACAATTATGGGGAAGCGGAACAAAAGGCGGCTTGAGTCAAAAATCCACCTTAATAAACAAAAATGAACATAAATCTCAAAACAATTTCTCCCAAAATTCCGTTTTTGAAAAAATATCAGCGTGAGATTCTGATCGGCTTTTGCGTTTTTCTAGCGATATTTGTTAGACTAATTTTCCCAGTTAATCTAGCCGGGGAATGGCTTTGGCTCAATTTTATTCTCTTTTTCGTTTTCCCTTATTTAATCATCCATTTTATTCTCCAAGAAAAAGTGGCTGATTTTGGCTTACAAAAAGGAAATTTCCGATTTGGAATCGGCCTTTCTTTAGTAACAATTCTTGTTTTTTCAATTGTTAATTTTTTCCTTATTTTCAAGACTAGGTTAGGAAATGATTTTCGCATTTACTCGCCAGTAGTTAATAATTTTTGGATTTTCCTGTGGTTTGAAACAATCATTGCCGGCGTTGTTTTCTTTGCCCGAGAATTTTTCTTTCGAGGCTTTTTCTTTTTTGGTCTCGAAAAAATTTTAGGCTGGTGGATTGTTCCTTTACAAGCATTTCTTTATGGTATAATTTTTACAAAATATTCTTGGCTTTCTGCCGGCACGGTTTTTCTTTCTTCTCTGGTTATGGGGAGTCTAGTCAAAATAACTCGCTCAATCTATTATTCATTCCTAGCTATGTGGCTGATTTCCTTAATCAGCGATATAATGTTAATAAAGCTCATTCTTATAAAAACCCTTTAACTTTTAAAGAAAATGAGGAAATACAAAAAAATAGTCTGGCTTTGGTTTAGTGTTTTAACTATCCTCTCTCTTCTTCTGCCTGACTGCTCCCAAGCCGAGTGGTTGGATTTTGACGCTTCTTCGAAAACAAATGATGCTATGAATAAAATTTTAAGCCGACAAGAAGAAATTTTCAGTTCTGTTGAAAATCGCTATGGTTTTTCTAATGACAGCTGGAGAGTCGCCAAAAGAAAAGTTTCTGCGCCAAAGGTAGAATTGTTTTTTGACAATACTAATCCAAAAACTGGAGAAAAAGTAACGGCTCACGCTATGCCAGAGTTTTTCAAAAATGATCCGCAAAATCTTTATTATACTTGGTATATCATACATACCAAAGATGGTTCAGTCCAAACAGCTACCAATTCCATCGAAGCTGGAAAAAGAGAAGCCGCCAAAATAATGGCTCGAGGGGATTATGATCCTAACCTTGATGGCCAAACCTACAATAATTCGGAAAGCGACCCCGATAAGGACGGCTGGCCGGCAGTTGATGCTAATAGCTACAGTGAAAATACTACCGCTGCTCCAATGGGAGGAGCGGATGGCGTAGGCGGCCTGAGCCAAGAAACTGTTGAAGCCTTCAGTTCGGCTACTGAGTGGTGTGATTCGTTAGGAGATCACTCTTGGAACAGCTGCGCTTTGCATGATAGCGCCGACTTCAAACCTCTCGAAAGTTACTATACCCCTTACTCAGAGCAAAATAACCATTATTGCAATCTTTGCAAAGACTACTTTAGTGGGGATGGCGCCACCTCATACACAAGCGCTAAAAACAATCGAAACCAGTGTTGCTATAATGCTACGCCCGAATCATCACTTCAGTGCTCATCAACTAACCCGGACACCGGAGAAACTACCTACTACAAATGCGCCTATGATGGAAATTTAAACTACTGTGGAGTCACTTACAACAGTCTTTTTGATAACTGTTATGAAACGTTCAAAGAATCAAATAAAAGCACTTTGACCGCCTGCCTTGACAGCGAATATGCCTCGTGCAAAACCGATTGGGCGACGGTCCACGAAGACGCTGACGGCGACGGATTTTCCGATTACAGCGAGGAGGACACCACTCAAGTTTCTCGTTGTTATAAACACAGTTTTGGCACCGCTGTAAATGCTAGTATTTTCCGGGAAAATGAATTATCTAACAGTGCTACAGACGATTCATCCGGACTTGATTATTCTGTTTCCTGCAAACACAAGTGGCCGCATGCTCCAAACTATAAATCCGGCTCTGGAAAATTTTCCAACGGCGAAGAAAAATATTGGAAAACTGACCCGAATGATCCTGATACAGACGGTGATGGATTTGTTGATGAAGCAGATATTATTGGCTTGGGACAACAGGAATTTACTTGGACTTATCAGCCGGGCGATCGAGTTGGGGTAGTTGTGGAAGGAACCTCAATGATACCAGTCGATGAAAAAAGCGCTTATTATAAAATAATGTGGGGATATCTAGATGTTTGCGACTCAACTAAAACCGGATTGCTGAGCGGTGACCAATGCGATGGCCCGGAGGATTACGGTTTTGGTTTCTTGGCTACTCAGGCTCCTAACGAAGAGAGTGGTGAAAAACTGAAGATTTCTCTCACTTATTCTCCTGAAAATCCTGTGGCTAACCCCAGTGATGAGAACAAGGAAAATATCAATGAGGAAGGTAGTATTTTGGATGCCGACAAAATTTCCGTTTCCTCTTCGCTTGATAATACTCAACTCGATCCCAATTTTCTTTATTACAATTGGCAAATTCAAAGGGGAGATCCTAAAAACGATGAATGGGGAGACGCTCTTGATATTAAGGAAAATTTTGACACGGATTCCAATTCTTTTGGACTAGGTCAGACTGACTTCACTTTTACCCCAAAAAAGAAAGTTTTAGCCGCTTCCAATGACGATATTATATATTTTAAAGTGACCGTTACAGTTGCCCAGTCATCCAATATTAAAAAGGGTCGAGGGAGATCAAGTGTTGTTATTCCAGTTAACAAAAAGGGGGTAAAAATTGATCTATACAAAGTTGATATTTCCAACGGGAAAGCGACTCTAGGGGAAAAAGTTTGCACTGAGGGACTTTATGCTGCTCTGTGTCCCGCCGTCAAAGGTCAAATGCTTGCCGCCAAAATTTCGGGTAACCGCTATAATGCAAACAATAGCGAATTTGCTTGGCAAACCAATGGTAACCCTCTTAATCCACCAACCAATGTTTCTAATTACTTTAATGGTTGGTCAAGTACCACCGTTTTCTTCCCAATCACTAAACAAGAACAACAGCTGGAGGAAGTTTCCGTCACCGTAACTCCCAAAGAGGCCCTGGAACCAGTAAAGGCAAGCCGACTTATAACAGTTGTTAAGCCAGTTGCCCTAATTCGCTCTTCCGACGAAAACATAGTTTGGCCCAAAACCACAACAGAAAAAGTCGGTCCAACCAAAGACTCTTATCAAAACATAAAAAATCCTAGCATGCTGGAAACTTATCCTGGATCAGAAGTTTCTCTTTATCTTGACTTTGTTCCCGACTATCTTCTTGCTAACGACGAAAATACTGTCATAGACTGGCAAATTGGAGGAACGAGTATTAACGATGAAGATTTCAGTGAGAATTATGGAGAACTCAATGTCCTCACTTCAAACAGTGAAAAGGAACTCTTTTTCACTGCCCCTGAAAGTACCGGCGCTTATTATGATATTTCAGTCAATTTGCAGAAATACTGGTCCGAAGATGAAATAAATATTATGTCCAAGGCTTGGGATATAATTCCTTCTCCTCTTGAAAGTGACCATTCTGTGACGATTACAACGATTGAAAAACCAATGACCGACATAATTAGCTCGAATACTAAACCAACTCAGCTCCTCGCCGCTATCGGAACCCACTTGCCGCACTACCTGATATATAATCTTCGTCTGGTGCTCACTGTTCTGGTTATGTTTTTCACTAGTTTTTGGCTCTACGCCCTAATTCAAAAAGTCACCGGCTATAGTTATGAAAAATAAAGGGATACTCAAAAAAATATTTTTGCATATCATCGCTTTCCTCTTTATCTTCCTTATCTTCGGGTCTTCGATTTTGGCTCAGGGTCAGTACCAAAATCAGGAAAAAATTCCGGGTGCCAGCCAAACTTCAGATGTGGTCCAGTACATCAAAGATATCATTGGTTTTAGTTACGCAACTATTGGTATTCTGGCTATGTTTATGCTCGGAATCGGCGCTTATCAGTATCTTATGGCCGCCGGCAATATCACCAAAATAGAAAGTGCCCGAGAAACAATTGGCTCGGCTATTTTTGGCCTTGTATTGGGCCTTCTCTCCTGGATTATCCTTTCCAAAATCCACCCGGATCTGGTAGCCTTCAAGAATATCTCTGGAGGGGGGACAGTAAATCAGAGCAATGCGCCAGGCTCACAGAGCGGGTCAACCGGCACGGGAAGTTCTGGTGGATCCGGCGCTGGAGGAGGAGGGGGAGGAACCGGTTGGTAATTTTGTCGTGAAAATTGAAGGATTTCTTTCAAGAAGTTTTTGAAACTGGAATGCCTAAAATAAAAAACAAAAAAATAATCCTGACATTTGCCGTGTTTTTTTTTGTAAGTATTTTAGCTTGTTTCACTGCCTTGGCAAATACCACCTTGGAACTTTATCCCAACCAACAGATGATTCCTGGCGCCAGCTCCCGAACCTGCGATATTTCTACCTACATTCAGCAAATTATCGCTTTTGGCTATGCTACCATCGGCATTCTGACTATGTTTATGTTGGGAATTGGCGCTTATCAGTATATTATGTCCGTTGGCAATACCGCCCGGATGGCTAGCGCCAAAAATACTATCAATTACTCTATTCTTGGTCTGGTTCTGGGACTTCTTTCTTGGACAATCCTTTATACTATTAACCCTAATCTCGTGAAAGTAAGTCTTGGAGAAACGGTTCCCTGCACAATTCAGCTATTGACTACCGGGACAGGCACAGCGGTGACCAATGTTACTAAGGGGAAATATGATCCTATCAACCTAAAGAAAAATATCAAAGATCGAGTAGATTCATATTGTGACATCATAAAAGAAGCTTCTCAGAAATACGGAGTCCCCGAATATGTAATAAAGGCTGTCATTGATCAAGAGAGTGGGGGACGGTATGATGTGAAAAGTCCTAAAGGGGCTTTGGGTTTGATGCAACTTATGCCCGGAACTGCCAGCCAGCTTGGGGTAACAGATCCGCTCGATCCCTACCAAAATATTATGGGAGGGACTAAATATTTAGCCTCTCTTTATAAAGACTACGGAAATGGCAGTTGGGAGCGAACGTTTATCGCCTATAACTGGGGGCCGGGAAATTTAACCAAAAAATATGACCAAAACGGATGGCTTCCGCGTGAAACACAGAATTACGTTCCTAGCGTTTTGGGAAAAGCAGAATCGTACAAAACAGATGTTTGCTCAACCAACTAGTTGCCAGTTTTACTTCTAACCATGTTTTAATTTACCTAAAATGCTTTATTTTCTAACTTTTTAAGAGTTATGAATACCGGACCCAAAAAAACATTATCTATTCTCGCTATTTCTTTGGCAATCTTTGCTTTAGTTTTGGTTTTGATTTTTTTTGCATCAAAGAAAAACCAAACTGCCCCTAAAGAACAAAAAGGGCCGGAGGTAATTGACCAGCCTATTCCTCTTCCTCTACCTTCTTATACTCAAGAACAAGAGAAGAAAAAACAAGAAAACAAATTTGAATCTTCCAAGCTAGAGCAATATTCGTATGGTGTTCTAAAAGATAACCCAAATATCGTTCAGCAAGCCAAAGAATTGATGCCTGGTTTTTCGATTGACAAAATGGCTGTCTCAACACCAGCCATTGCCACAAAGCTAAGCGACGGAAGAGACGTTCTCCTGCTCTCTGGATGTGAAGAATATAATTGCGGAGGAACATATATAGTCATCGCTTATGACAAAACCAAAAACAAAACGTATCTTCTTACAGAAAAAACAAATTCCGACGAAGAATATAAAATTTTAGGAAATCCCGACGAAGAAATAAAAAATTTACTGATAGATTATTACTACAACGGGTAGTCGCAAATTTCACAACATCAATGATTAAAAAAATCTTTGCTATTTCAACATTTCTCTTGATACTCATGATTGGAGCTATTTTTGCTTATAACTTTCTTTTTAAGACGCCCCTTTCTCAAAAAAACAAAACAAGTACAACCCAAACCGCAGAAGAAGGAAAACTCAGCGAAAAAAATTCTGAACCCCCCAAAACTGAAACCGGTGTTTCCATTCAACCCATCTTAGATGAGCCGGTTTTTGGCGCCACTTTTTCACCCGATGGAAAATATCTATACGCTTTCCTGGCTGAAAACGGTCAGCTTAATCAATACGACCTTTCTGGTAAACTAGACAAGGTTCTCTCCACTGAAAAGTTTGACAATATAAAAAAAATCGTCTGGAATAAGCCGAGAAATAAAGTGATTATCAAAACCGAGCCTTCTCCCGATAATGTCAAGTTTTTCTATTTCGACATCTCCGAGAAAAAAGTGTCTGTTTTAAAAGAAAATATTGACTCTGTCTCCTGGTCTAACTTAGGAGACAAAATAATGTATAAATACTATGACTCAAAAACCAAGAAGGGGACAATTAATGTTGCCGACCCGGATGGAAAAAATTGGCAGATAGTTGCCGAAGTGAGTTATCGAGACGCCGAAATTGCTCCCATTCCTAACTCCTCTGATATTTCTTTTTGGCCTAGTCCCAATGCTTTTACTGCCACTTCTGTCGCTTCCGCGACTTTTAGCGGCGAAAACAAGAAAGAACTTTTGAAAGATCGCTACGGAGTTAATCTCCTTTGGTCACCTAACGGCACCCAAGCTATTCTTAGCGCCACAGATGAAAAAGGCGGCCACAAAATGGATCTTCTTCTTATGAACCGGCAAGGAGGAGAAATTCACTCCTTAATGTTTCCAACTTTTGCTTCGAAGTGCGCTTGGGCGTCTGACTCAAAAACTCTTTATTGCGCCCTGCCTGGAAATATCCCCGACTTAGCTATTTTACCCAACGACTGGCAGGAAGGAAAATTTACCACCTCAGATACTTTTTGGAAAATAGATACCTCAACCGGAAAAAAAGAAAGACTGGTTGATCCGGAAAAAATCGGGGGATCTTATGATGCGCTCAACCCTTTCCTTTCCTCCGACGAAAAAATTCTTTTTTTCACAAACAAGAGCGACGGAAAGCTGTATAAATTATCTTTATAATTATAAAATTGTAAATTTTAATCTTAAACTATATTTCCGCGAATTTGAATAGCAGAAAAGTTTTAATATATAAACAAATCCAGCAATTAGCCTAAGTATTTTTCCGCAAAAACAAAGGCTTCTCCACTAAATAAAAATTTATTGTTATTACTATCCAAAAAACCACCGCCATATCATTTCGCCAATACGTCGTATCAACGAGTCCGTGAATAAGAAAATAGAGAATAATAGCAAAGCATAGAGTTCCGTATGAGCGATTATTTTTGATCGCTCTTTTGTTATCTCTAAAAAATAAAATCATCAGCCAGATGAATCCAGTCAGTCCGATAATTCCCGACTCGAGCCAAAAAGCGAGATACAAATTATGGGGCTGGGGAACGGCCCACTCAAGATAGGGCGGAAAATATTTTTGGTATTCCAGATACTTGCTTTGGAAACTTCCCGGACCGATGCCAAAAAGGGGATTGCTTTTTATCATCAAAACAGCTGATTTCCAGATCATAATTCGCGAAGCCAGTGAGGAACGTTCACCGAGATTTTTTATATTTTCGAATTTTTCAAAACCCGTAATGGTTACAAAAGCTACAAAAATTATAAGGACTATAAAAAAATATTTCTTCGGCCATATTTTCCTATATTTAAGGCAAAAAATGGCAACAAGCGTCAAGCTAATTGCCAGCCAGGCTCCGTAAGATTTTGTGAGATAAAGATTAAATGTTATCAGCAATAAACAAATCGCATGCAATCTTATTCTAAGGTTCGACCTTAGCAAATTGCTAAGGTCGAACCTTAAAAATCCAATCAAAAAAACTGGCGCCAGATACATCGCCAACTGATTGGGAGAGTCGTAAAAAATATCCAGCCGCCCGTCAAAAGTGAGAAGTCCAGAAAACCAATAATATATTCCTTCTATTGAAACCAGCGCTCCGCCGAAAAAAAGCGCCGCCAGCGACCAATCTAAAAGCTTCTCGTTTTTTTCCAAGCTGTCGTAAAAAATAACCGAGAATATTATCGGGAGAAGAAACCAGCCCTTTATGATGCCTAGACCGACATAATAATTTTTGTTAGCAATAATAGATAAAAAAAGACCGGTAAAAATTAAACTTACAGGAATTGAGAATTGAGAATTGAGAATTGAGAATTTTTTTTCTTTATTAAAAAACCAAAACAAAAAAAGTAGGCTTATCAAAACTTCAACTAAATTCAAAGAAATCCAACTGTATTTGAATTTTATGAAATAAAAAGGCAATAAAAATAATATTGTCAGTATTAGGAAAATTTCAACGTTAAAGCTTTTAAAGTTTATCTTGTCATTTTTCATTTTGATATTTTAATTTCGCATTATTTTCGGATAATCCTAAAGCCAAAATAACAAAAAATATCACCATCACCTGTGGCGACCAGATCGGGGTGTCAAAAATTCCGTGGACAAGAAAATAAACAAGACTGGAAGCTATGCCCAGCCCCAAAATATTCTTTGTAGAAATGTTCCGCCAAATTGTGACTAAAATAAGAACGAGGAAAATAATTCCATTCAAAATTCCCGTCTCCGCCGCAATATCCAAAAATAAATTATGGGCATAAACAGAAGATCGCTCACCTAAAGCCGGATTTATATATGAAGCGTAATTTCCCAGTCCGATCCCGGTCAATGGATAATTTTTTATAATTTCAACTGCCTGCCGCCAATTTTTAATCCGTTCCGCATTGGAACCCTCTTTAAAATTAAAGGCTGACGCGAGCCGGCTTTGAATTGTCCCTTGAAAAAATACAGCCGCCAAGAAAATCAAAACAGCGCCTATTATTGCCATTTTCCCAGCGTTACCCAATCTTACTAGAAAGATAGCGAGAAAAAAAAGACTTCCTGCCAATGCCCCAAAATAGGCTCCTCTCGAAAAAGAAAAAATAATCGCCAAAAATATCAGAACGGCGGCGGCGCCTGCCATAATTTTCCATTTCCAATTTCTCTCCCAAGCAAAATATCCCAGTCCGATAAAAAAACACAAACTCGCGAAAAAAGAGAACGTATGCGGATCGGGAAAAAAGCCAAAAGCCCGCATCCAGGTCTCGCCGGAGACATTCACCAGCCAGCTGGGATTTTCCGCGACCAGCTTTCCAAAGGAACTTCCCAGAAAAAACTCAACCAGGTTTTTCCATATTTTCAGGGTTTTATCGAGACCCCAGACAAACGGAAGAATAAATTGCCCAATAGCCAAAATCGCCGCTAAAGTGCCGCTTGCCCAAATCGCTCTAAAAATCCTCTTCCGAAATTTTTCCTCCCGAGCCAAATCCGCCGCCACCAAGAAAATCGGAAAAATTGAAAACAGATACAAAGTTTTTCTCACTCCTTTTTCCGGATCAAGTCCTCCCCAAAGAGAAAATAAAGATAAAAATAGAAATGATAAGATTAGCCAGCTTTCCGCCCGATTGACTATCCAAATATTTCTTCTGGCCAGTCCTTCCAAAAGCCATAACAAAAAAACAATCGGCACTAAAATCCGGGTTGTCACTAAATCAATGTTATCGCCAAGATTAAGCGCAAATTGAAAAGGAAGCAAAAAAATAGTTACCAAAAAAAGATACTTCATCATTGTTTACTAAAATAAACATTCCTGATATAAAAAGGAAGTCTCAATATCTTAACCAACCAAGCCCACCCTCGCCCAAAATTCTTTTTTACATAATAAATCTGGGAACGATAATAATGTCTTTTCTTTTTATGGTAGCTAGAAAAACTTTGACCGCTTTTGTGAAAAATTTTTGCTTCCGGGTGGACCATTATTTTCCACCCCTTTTCTTTAGCTCTCAGACACAGATCTACATCTTCAAAATACATAAAATAATTTTCGTCAAAGCCACCTATTTCCAAAAGTAATTCTTTTCTTGCCATCATGGCACCCCCGCTTACCCAGTCTGTTTCAAAAATATTTGTTGGAAGCGATTGTTTTTTTTGTAAAATTTTTGATCCGATTATCGAAAGCGGGGTTCTCAAAAAACCAAAACAACTCTCATCTAAAATATTTTTTTCTTTTAAATGGATTGGGCCTACAATACCAACCTTTTCATCAATTGAAAAAACCTCTAGTATTTTTTCGATTGTTAAAGGAAAAAGCTCTGTATCTGGGTTCAAGAAAAAGACAAATTCTCCTTTTGCCGCCCGAAGGCCAAGATTTTGAGCTCTGCCAAATCCTATATTTTCATTTTTTTCAATTAATTCAACCCCGAAATCCCTTTGGATATCTTCTAGTCTTTCCTTGTCATTATTGATAATAATGATCTGGAGATTTTTATAATCAGGAAAATTTTTCTGCACAGAACCAAGGCAATCTCGAAGATTTTTACGGCTATTATAATTAACGATTTGAATCGTAAGATGCATTATTTGAATCTAGAAATAATTTTCTTTGAAAAAACAGCCAGCCACTTAAAAGATATTTTACCCAAGGAAATTTATATTAGTGTTTCATATTCTTGAACTCCTGATCCTTTTCGGCTAATAAGACTTAAAACCTCATGAGTGCTAACCGCCCGAAAAAGCCATAAAAACAAGAAATAGATAGACACACTCGCGATTGCCCGCGCCAAAAAATTGAGATCTGAAAAAATATACAAAAATATGCCCATAGCTAAACCTGAAAATGAAATGGTGAAAAACTTTTCAAAAGAAGGAATATACTTAAGTAGCCTCCAGCAAGCCGCTCCAGAAAGAATTGCAACCAAAAACTCGGTGAGGCTCGACGTCAATGCCGCCCCTTTATAGGATAATTTTGGAATTAGAATTAAATTCAAGGCAATATTGAAAACAGCGCAAAAAAACAAAATGGCAATCAATTTTTTTTGCTGACTTCCGGCTATTATTATATTTGTGAAAAAGTTTCCGAAAAATAAAAAAGCCATAGCAAAAGCCAATATTTTTAGAACCAAAACGGAGTCCTCGTAACCCGCCCCGCCAATAAGACTAATAATGTTTCGGGCGAAAAAAATAGCGCCGATCACTAGCGGCACAGTGAGAATTGAGAAAACCTTAAATGTCTTATCGGCTACTCTTTTAAACTTATGGGGCTCATTAAAAATATAGTGGGACATAATAGGCATAACCAACCCTACAAACATAGCCGGGAAAAAAGCTATATTTTCAACCACTTTATAAGCCGCATTATAGATTCCAACATCGGAACTCGTTTTGAGAATTGAAAGAAGAATAGTGTCCAGCTTAAAGTAGGCAAAAACAATAATCGCCGAAATTCCAACCGGATATGATTCTTTTAAAAATTGCTTCCAAGTCCTCCAGTCAAAAAAAAGAGGAAAAGAAATATATTTTTTTGAAAAAAGGTAAATAATGACGAAGCTGGCTAACATGCTAAAAAAAAGCGAGCTTACAACCGCCAAAAACCCAAAATTGCCTTTAACTGCCAGTACGACTGTGCACAGCTGAACTACTTTTCCAACAAATTCTCCAATAGCCACTCTGTCCATAGCCAATCTTTTTTGAAAAAGACCAATTAAAACAGAATAGGCTGAAGCGAAAAAATAAGCCAGAGCGGCAATTACTATTCCAATTTTTACACTCCTAGGGTAGGGAAAAAAAAAGACAAAAAGAGGAGATAAAAGAAGAATAAAAAGAGAAACTACTATTCGAATAGCAAAAACATTTCCAAGAATGTTTTTTTCGTCGCTTCCCGGCCTTGATATTTCTCTTGTGGAAATAGAATAAAGCCCTAAATCGGCCACCGCTGAGAAAAAAGCGAAAAAAGCAAGAACGGTGGAGTAGTCACCAAAACCCTCCTTTCCTAAGTAGCGAGTAATAAAGCCAATGCTAACAAGCGCTAAAATTGTACCAAAAATCTTGGCTATTGAAGTAAAAACGGCGTTATAAGCAATGCGGCGGGGAAGAGACATAAAAATGCAAAATGTAAATATCAAAACGAATTACCTAGATATAGCAAACTGCAAAATACTGTTACTTCATAATAAACGCTTGACATTACACATAACGACGATCGTTATTATGTGTAATATAACAGGAATTACGCAGTTAAAATAATTGTCTTGCAAAAGCCATAGTTGATTTTTTTAGCTAAAACGAGTCTGCCGCCAAAAAGCCAATAAAAGTATATTTTAGCCTATAAATAGTCATCAGTTACTTTGGTTATTGGTGTTTGGTCTGGTTGTTAGTTAAAGGTCATTGGTTTTCAGGAAAGGGCAATTGAAGGGCTTATGCATTACGAAATACGAAAAATAATTTGTTTTTCTAAGATGGTATCATCTTAAAAAAGAATTTTTTACTTTATTTAAAGCAAATTATGAAACTGCGTAGGCCTTGAATTTATTTTGAATCTTGCCCTGTCATTCTACCTGCTTCCCGAAACACTTTGGTTGCTTAAATAACCTTCTAGTTTACTCGACTTTACGAATATTGATAAGCTATTAAACTTACTCGCAATCATTTTCAAGGCAGATGGGCATTTTGATTTTTGAATTTTAGATTATTTTGCTTTCAATATTTCCAACTGGCCTGATAACAACCTTTCTTTCCTCTCCCTCTCCAATACTTTCCGTCTTCACTTGGCTGTTTTCCGAAAGAATCAAGTGAACAA
>Ga0078972_1011283_pt1 | contig 16091 bp, 14 predicted proteins | sample YelNatPaOPGAMG01_FD_67568 | JGI IMG/M metagenome (GOLD analysis project Ga0078972, IMG submission 67568) | Hot spring thermophilic microbial communities from Obsidian Pool, Yellowstone National Park, USA - OP-RAMG-01 (SPADES assembly) (version 2) | ecosystem: Environmental > Aquatic > Thermal...
AAGTAATATGCTTAACAGCACTTTCTCAATTAGTTACTTACAGCACCTTCTTAATTTATTCAAGGGGTAAGGGAGGGTGGGAAATTGCTAAAATTGATTTCTTATGAGAGAAATAAAAGCAGGCAATAGCCTGTGAATTTTTAAACAAAATCCCTTTTTATTGGATAGATGACATAAGGATATTTCATAATTACAAAACAGATAGGAGGTCAAAGATGGTTGATCCTAAGTTAAGCAAACTTCTTAGAGATAAAGATGTTATGAAAACACTCAAGGAGTACTCAGATAGCAGTGAACCAAAATCTATAAAAATATCGTTTGCGAAACACCTAAAATATTCCCTCATAAAAGATGAATATTCCGCTACCCCATTGGATAAATTTTTTAGTTTAGCTTATACTGTCAGAGATAGGCTTGTTGAGAAGTGGATAAAAACACAGCAGAGATATTACCAAACAGATGATGTCAAAAGAGTTTACTACTTATCCCTTGAATTTTTAATTGGTAGACTACTTCTTAACAATATTATAAATCTTAAAATTGACGAAGAAGTAAAAAAGGCTATGCATGATATTGGCCTTAGCGTTGAAGAATTAGCCGAACTTGAAGAAGACCCGGGATTAGGTAACGGTGGTTTAGGTAGACTTGCCGCCTGTTTCTTGGATTCATTAGCAACACTTGAATATCCTGCTTACGGCTATGGTATTAGATATGAATTTGGTATATTCAAACAAGTTTTTGAAAATGGATACCAAGTTGAGAAACCCGAAGAATGGCTTGAGTTCGGTAACCCATGGGAATTAGAAAGACCTGAATATACAGTGCCCGTAAAATTCTATGGTAGAGTTCATTCTTATGTTAAAGACGGAGAGATAAAGTTTGAGTGGGTCGATACCAACGATGTTCTAGCAGTCCCTTATGATACCCCAGTGGTTGGTTATGGAAACAACACAGTCAATACCCTTAGGTTGTGGTCAGCAAAGGCATCTGAAGAATTTGATCTTCACATATTCAATCATGGGGATTATGTAAGAGCAGTAGAAAACAAAAACTTATCAGAGGTTATTTCTAAAGTCCTTTATCCAAATGATAACATCTATGAAGGTAAGGAACTGAGATTAAAACAAGAATACTTCTTTGTATCAGCCTCTTTACAAGATATAATGAGAAGATTCAAAAAGCAATTTGGTGATAAATTTGAGCTATTTCCCAATAAAGTTGCCATACAACTTAACGATACCCACCCAACTTTGGCTATACCAGAATTGATGAGGTTGCTAGTAGATATTGAAAATCTGCCTTGGGATAAAGCTTGGGACATAACAGTCAAAACATTTGGTTATACTAATCACACAATTATGCCTGAGGCTTTGGAGAAGTGGGAAATTGGTTTAATAGAAAGACTATTACCAAGACACTTACAAATAATCAACGAAATCAATAGAAGGTTCCTGAATGAGGTCTCCTTGAAATTCAACGACATAAACAAGATAAGGAATGTTTCTATATTTGAAGAAGGACACATCAAAATGGTTAGAATGGCAAATCTTTGTGTTGTTGGATCCCACTCCGTCAATGGTGTTTCTGAATTACATACCGATATATTAAAAAACTATGCCATGAAAGACTTTTACGATATTTTCCCTGAAAAATTTAACAATAAAACAAATGGCGTTACTCAAAGAAGATGGTTAAGGCTATGTAATCCCGGGTTATCCAATTTGATTACTGAGGCTATAGGTGACAAATGGGTTACAGACCTTTACGAATTGAAGAAATTAGAAAAATTTGCTGACGATAAACCTTTCTTGGATAAGTTTTACCAAGTCAAGCAATCTAATAAAGAGAGGTTGGCAAAGTATATAAAAGATAACTGCGGTGTAAAGGTTGATCCTAACTCAATTTTTGATGTTCAAGTTAAGAGATTACACGAGTACAAGAGGCAATTACTCAATGCCATGCACATAATATACCTTTACAATCTCCTTAAAGACAATCCTAACCTTGATATACATCCTAGAACATTCATATTCGGTGCTAAAGCCGCACCAGGTTATTACAAGGCTAAATTGATTATAAAACTCATAAATAGCATTGCTGATACTATAAACAAGACGAAGGGCATAAATGAAAAACTAAAAGTAGTTTTTATACCAAACTACAATGTTTCCTTAGCTGAGAAGATAATACCTGCAGCTAATGTGAGTGAGCAAATATCTACGGCAGGCAAAGAGGCTTCAGGCACCGGCAATATGAAATTCGCTTTGAACGGTGCTTTAACAGTTGGTACCCTTGATGGTGCCAATGTTGAGATAATGGAAGAGGTTGGAAAAGACAATATCTTTATATTTGGCTTGAAAGCAGAAGAAATCACAGAACTTAGAGCTAGCGGGAAATACAATCCTCTAGATATTTACTATTCCAAACCTTACATAAAGGATATTCTTGATAAGATTAATTCCTCTTATTTCTGTCCCAAGGAATCAGGAATATTTGAACCACTATTCAACTCACTACTCTATGGTAGCGGCGGAAGTGCACCTGACGAGTATTTCCTACTTGCTGACTTTGATTCTTATAGAGACACTCACAAGAAGGTTGAAGAACTTTACAAGGATAAGTACGAATGGAACAAAAAGGCACTTTTAAATGTTGCTAGAATGGGTAAATTTTCATCAGATAGGACAATAAAAGAGTACGCCGAAGACATTTGGGGAATTAAGCCCATACATGTAGAACTTTAGTTTTTTGTAAAATATTATCTTATGAAAATACTAATTGTTGATGATGAACAGAATATAAGGTTATTCTTTGAGGAGTATTTAAAAAATTCTCATGAAGTTGATTTTGCTAAAGATGGAAGGAGTGCCCTTGAGAAATTTATCGCCAATATCTACGATTTAATTTTCCTTGATATAAGAATGCCCAATGTCAGTGGTATAGAAGTTCTTGAAAATATTTCTTCACACAAGAGTAACCAAGATGAATTACCCTATGTTGTAATGTTAACTGCAATTGAAGATGTTGGGACTGTTGTAAGGACAATAAAGCTAGGTGCTTACGATTATCTAGTCAAACCCATCAACATAAGTAGGTTAGAGCTCATTCTCTCACAAGTACAAAAAATAATTGAAAAAAACGAGGAAATAAAAAGGCTTAGAAGCGAAATTGAAGGGAAGTACACCTTTATCGGTGAAAGTGAAAAATCTAAGGAAGTTTTGAATTTAATAGACATCGCTTCAAAAAGCGATGTTAATGTTTTGATAGTTGGTGAAAGTGGTGTTGGTAAAGAGGTTGTTGCTAGAGCAATCCACACAAAAAGCAATAGAAGAAACAGCAGATTTGTACCCATAGATTGTGGCGCCATTCCTGAGAGTATAATAGAAAGTGAATTATTTGGCTACGAAAAGGGATCATTTACTGGTGCTTCGTCCAGTAAGAGAGGTAAAATCGAACTAGCAGATAAGGGAACTCTATTTCTTGATGAAGTTTCAAACATCCCTATGAATGTTCAAACTAAGTTATTAAGGGTTATTCAGACCAAAGAGTTTTCAAGGATAGGATCTACAGAGACTATAAATGTTGATGCAAGGATAATAAGTGCTACCAATGTTAACCTCAAAGAGATGGTTGAAATTGGTAAATTCAGAGATGATTTGTACTATAGATTAAATGTATTCCCTATATATGTTCCTCCTCTCAGAGAAAGAAAAGAAGATATCCCTCTACTCATAAATCATTTTTTGAGTACATTGCAATTAAAATATAACAAAAGGGTGACTTTTTCAGATGGGGCAATCAAAAAGTTAATGAACTACACTTTCCCAGGTAATGTCAGAGAACTTGAAAATATAATTCTCAGAATCTTCGCTATATCCCATGATGGTGATGAGATAGGTGAAGAAATACTAGACATCAACGAGATACGGGATTTGCCATATTTCCCTAAAATTTATAAACTTGAGGAATTAGAAGGTATTTATGTTGATTATGTAATAAAGAAGTGCAATGGTAACCTAAAGAAAGCATCAGAAATGCTAGGAATATCTAGAAGGACCATCTACAATTACCTTAAATACAAAAACACTCATCCCAAAAACACTACTACCTTTTAGCAAAGATCTTGATAGAAAACTCGGAGGGAGAGGGATTCGAACCCCCGGTGCCTCTTTAAGAGGCACTGCAGTTTTCAAGACTGCTGCCTTCGTCCGCTCGGCCATCCCTCCAAAATACAAGCAAATACACTAAACCAAAGACACACTTTTTATGGCTTCACGGACAAAAACAAACCCTCCTTTAAACCCGGGAATTGCACCTCTTACTAACATTACATTTTTTTCTTTGTCAATTGAAACAACCTGAAGATTTTGAACTGTTATCCTTTCATTTCCCATCCTACCAGCCATCTTTTTACCTTTCCATACTTTCGCTGGAAATGTATGCTGCCCTATTGAACCCGGTCTCCTGTGAAAAACCGATTGGCCATGGGAATCAGATGCACCTCCAAATCCCCACCTTTTCATTGTCCCTTGGAATCCTCTACCTTTCGAATATCCTATAACATCCACAAATTTCAGATTCTCAAGTATTGAGAGATCCACTGTACTACCTTTCTCAAATTTTTCTGCTCCATCAAATCTAAACTCTTTTATTATTGCAGGCTTCAGGATAACCTTATACTTAGATTTATCCTCTTTATCTCTCACCTTTGTTTTTACTGATCCAAATCCCAGTTGTACAGCATTGTATCCATCTTTTTGCATACTTTTAATTTGTAAAACCTTGCATGGACCAACTTCCAAAACTGTTACAGGCACAAGTTGATCATTAACAAAAACTTGAGACATCCCTAATTTTTTCCCTATCAAACCTTTCCCTTTCAACGCCATATCGCTACCTCCTAATCTTGTTTTATCTCTACATCCACGGAAGGCAATATTTCTAGCCTCAATAGAGCATCAATTACCTCTTGAGATGGATCAACTATATCAATTAACCTTCTGTGTAATCTGTATCCGAAATGCTCTCTTGAATCTTTATCTACATGGGGAGATCTCAGAATCGTATACCTCTTTATCTTCGTAGGTAGTGGGATGGGGCCAACAATTTTAGCCCCAACATTTTTTACAACATTACATATATCTTTAACAGTTTTATCTATCACTTCAGCATCATATGATTTAAGTTTAACTCTTATCTTATTTGCCATATCTACAAACCCATTACTCAATTATTTCAGTAACAACTCCAGCACCGACAGTTTTACCACCTTCTCTTATAGCAAACCTCAACCCTTTTTCCATTGCCACAGGATAAATGAGCTCAGCTTCAATGTTAACATTATCCCCCGGCATAACCATCTCACCAGGTATCTTTGTCACTGTACCGGTAACATCTGCAGTTCTGAAGAAGAATTGAGGTCTGTAACCAGAAAAGAATGGTGTATGTCTACCACCTTCTTCCTTCTTTAGAATGTAAACTTCTGCTTTAAATTTTTTATGTGGAGTTACAGAACCGGGCTTACAAACAACCTGACCTCTCCAAACCTCGTCCTTACCGATACCTCTCAATAGAAGCCCTGCGTTGTCACCAGCCATTGCAGAATCAAGCTCCTTTCTAAACATTTCTATAGAAGTCACCACTGTTTTCTTAACTTCATAGGAAAGACCAATAATCTCAACTTCTTCGCCGGGAGTTATCTTACCTCTTTCAACCCTACCAGTTACTACTGTACCTCTACCCGATATTGAGAAAATATCCTCTATTGGCATCAAGAATGGCTTGTCAACCTCCCTTACAGGTTCTGGTATATAATTATCAAGAGCTTCTATTAGCTCAACTATAGGTTTACCATCAGTATTAGGATCAGGGTTTGTCATAGCTTTGTAAGCAGATCCCCTTATGATAGGCACTTTATCTCCAGGGTAATTATATTTCTTCAACAATTCTCTAACATCTTCTTCAACTATGTCTATTATTTCGGGATCATCAACCATATCAATTTTGTTCAAAAACACAACAATATAAGGTACACCTACCTGCCTAGCCAAGAGAACATGTTCCCTTGTTTGAGGCATCACTCCATCATTAGCAGCGACAACAAGTATTGCTCCATCCATCTGAGCAGCACCAGTGACCATGTTCTTAACATAATCAGCGTGACCGGGACAGTCAATATGTGCATAGTGTCTCTTGTCACTTTCGTACTCAATGTGCTGAATTTGAATTGTTATACCTCTTGCTTTTTCTTCAGGGGCATTGTCAATATCATCATAATTTTTTTCCTTCGCATACCCCTTCTTAGCCAAAACTTTCGTAATAGCTGATGTCAAAGTTGTCTTACCATGGTCAACATGACCTATAGTACCCACATTTACATGAGGTTTCTTCCTCTCAAATTTTCCCTCAGCCATAAAAACCTCCAAATATTTTTAAGTTAATTATAACAAAATCAAATTTGTTTATACAAGTTTCAATAACAATGCACCCTGATAATTTGAAAAAATTAAATATTTTTAATAATAATAAGGTATTTTAGGAGGCTCATCTCTATGAACATTTACAACAATATCAAGGGACTCATAGGTAACACTCCCATGATTAGAATCAACAAGCTCGTAAGTGAAAGTGATGCCAATGTTTACGCCAAACTTGAATGGTACAATATCGGTGGATCCGTCAAAGACAGGTTAGCACTCTACCTAATTGAGTATGCTGAAGCACAAGGTAAAATCCACAAAGACAAAATTATCCTTGAAGCCACCTCTGGGAATACAGGTATAGGTTTAGCAATGATTGCAGCAATTAAGGGATACAAAATAGATATCGTTATGCCTGAATCGGTAAGTATCGAGAGAAGAAAAATAATAAAGGCTTATGGTGCAAATTTAATATTGTCCCCCGGAGAAAAGGGAACAGGAGGAGCAGTTGAGTTAAAAAAAGAACTATTAATTAAGTATCCTGATAAATATATAGACCTTGATCAATTCAAAGACCCTGCCAACATATTAGCGCACTATCAAACAACAGGAAGAGAAATAATAGAGCAAATGGAAGGTAAATTTGATATGGTTGTTGTTGGAATTGGTACAGCAGGAACAGGAGTAGGTGTCTCAATGAGAGTTAAGGAATTTAATCCCAACATAAAAATTATAGGTGTAATGCCAAAGTTAGGTGTAAAAATACAGGGTATGAGAAACCCAAAAGAACAAAACCCTACACAACTTTTTAGACAAGAAGCATTTGACGAAGTAGTAGAAATTGAAAATAGCGAAATACCCGAAACTTATAAAGTCATAAGAGAGACAGCATCAAAGGAAGGTTTACTTATTGGAATGAGTTCGGGTTCTGTCCTTTATGTAGCACTGAAAAAAGCAAAAACATTAGGCAAAGGTAAAAACATAGTTGCCATCTTGCCAGATAATGGAATGAAATATCTAAGCACGGATATTTTCGAAGGTTAACACTCCTTAAAGTTGAAAATCCCTATTTCCGATCTTAATTGATGTAAATCTTGACTTTAGTGAATTGGTGATAAATAATTTTTTTATGAGAGGTTGTTGGGTATGAAGTATAAGTTTTTTGTGATGTTGATTGTTAGCCTTTCGGCTTTAATTGCTATTAATACATACGCTGTTCACAATGTTGAAACATACAAAGACCTAGAGCAATACTTTAAGAATCTTCCAATAAACGATGACTCAGTAAACGAACTATGTAATGCTGCGGTAAATAGCGATGATGAATATGTAAAGGTTCTAGCACTGCGAAGATTGGGTGAGATGTTTGAGAAAGGAGCGAAGGGAAGTATATCAGATAACACTTATAAAAAGGCAGTCAATGCCATGCTTGCTGGACTTGAGGAGGGAACCGATAGGATAGTAAGAGTGGGTAATAGGCAAGTAAATCCCTTTTGGGAGGTGAGAGGAGAAGCGGCAATATCCCTATCCAAACTCAACGACCCCAGCACCATCCCATCAATGGTAAAGGCTTTAAGGTATGATACCGATCCAGTAGTTCAGAGAAATGTGGCACTATCACTAGGCAAAATGAAAGCGAAACAAGCAGTTCCCGCTTTGATAGATGTCCTAGAAACTACACCTGATCAGGGAGTTGCAGCAGATATCGTCACAGCATTGGGCGAAATAGGTGATAAAAGAGCATTTGGAGCACTAATAAAGGTAGTTAGAGGTAACTTCATGCCAAAGGTCAAGGAAATGGCACAAGCAGCATTAGAAAAAATTCAATGGACAGAAGAGCCAGAGGAAGTCATAAGGTAGATGATTCTTTTATCTTTTTTACAAAATTATCCAATTTTAATATCTCCTCGTCAGTGTAATCATAGGAATTTTCCTTACAGTAGGATTTGTAAACTTCAACAGGATCATGTAAGATGTTACTAACATGCTTTAATAAGTTAGTTACTTCGCTCTTGGCATAATTCAAAGAATTAACAATTATTCCTTTTTCTTTTAGTGAATAAATCAATGAGGTACCGACTTCTCCCTTTATCTCTGCCTTAACATAATTGTCCTTTAATAGATCATCAGACTCGCTAAGTAATTTTTCTGCATCCCCATTGGAGTACAATTCTTTAAAAACAAATTTCTTAGGCTGTTTGAGTGGGACTTTATTTACACTAACATTATCGCTAATATCAACAATAAGGATGCATTTATCATCGCCAATTTCGCCAAAATCTGTCTGAATGATGCTACCAGAATACCATGCTTCAATAACAAACCCCTGCTTATTACCACCTAACTTTTGGCACTTGTGTATATGACCTAAAGCCCAATACCTAATTTTAGGAGCAAAGTCTTCCTTGGATATCGTATATATATCCAAATTTTGGTAATCATACTTAACTTCAGTTGATGAGTATTCTGCACCAACAATGGTATCGTGTGACACAAGAACAACATCTGAATCAATAGTATCCAAAATTCTACCGACTACCCTAGTGAAGAAATCAGAATAATTAATCTCACCTTGATATGATTTAGGTAGGTACCTAAACGAAGATATGAAGGGAATACAAACAAAACTGATACCATTGAAATCTACAACAAGATCACCATCTTTCACTACATTCTCTATGGATTTACTTTTATTGATTGTTACAAATTTAGTTTTGCTAAACTTATGTGGCAATATACTAAGAGACCTTATCTTTTCATCACTATCGTGGTTACCGGGTATTATTATGATATCTTTCCCTAAATCACCTGAAACGGTAGCAATAAAGTTATTTAGTATTTTTTCAGCTTCAATCGTTGGTAAATATGTATCAAAAACATCTCCAGCAATCACAATTACATCTATGTTTTCCTTTTCAACAACATTGACAATCTCATTGACTACAGTTGCCTGCTCTTGAATTCTATCATAACCTAAAACCGGAACCTTACAGCCCAAATGCCAATCAGCAGTATGAAGTAATTTCATGCTTATATTCTCTTAAAAATTTTATCTAATCTCAACTTAATACACTCCAACATAGCCTCAAGTATAATCTTTTTATTCATCTTACTGTAGCCAAGTTCCCTTTCCCTAAAAACTATTGGTATCTCCTTAATTTTGAAGTTTTTGACATAGGACCTAAACTTGAGTTCTATCTGAAATGCATAGCCATTAGAATCAACTTTATCAAGATCTATAGTTTTAAGAACCTCTACCCTATAACCATTGAAACCACCAGTCATATCAGTTAAATTCAATCCTGTGGTAATCCTAGCATAGAGTGTACCTAACTGACTAATTATAAGTCTTCCAAGATCCCAATTAAGGACTCTTATACCATTCAAATATCTAGAACCAACAACAACATCGTATTCTTGAAGGTAGTTATAGAAATTGGGGATTTCAGCAGGATCATGGGAAAAATCTGCATCCATTTCCAAGACATACCCATACCCTTTCTCTATAGCCCATTTAAAACCATCCACATAAGCCCTTCCCAAACCTTTCTTCTTACCTTTTCTCACAAGAAGGTTAACCCTAGGATTGCTACCAAATTCCTTCAAAACAATTTCAGGGGTACCATCAGGCGAATCATCATCAACTACAAGAACATCTGCCTTATCAAAGGAATTGATAACAGCAGAAATGATTCTAGAGATATTGTCAGCCTCATTGTAGGTGGGTATAACAACCAATATTCTTTCTTCATTCAACATACTTTAATAACCAACATTCGGTAAGTTTTTATATATCAAGTTTACAATAGATGGCCTAAACATATCTATAATTTTATCCAACGAATTATCAATACTTAATTTCCCAACTCTAACAACCACTCCCCCATCTATATCACCACCAACAACCCTAGCATGAATACCTTTATTGTTGAGTAAAGATTCAACTTTACGAGAAAAACTTTCAAAATCACTCCTAGATAATATAACTTCTATATCATTTCTATTGAGCCCTTCAGGTAAGTTATCAACCACCTTTTCAAGAATTGATAAAATGAAATTTTCCTTTTCTTTTAAAGAAACCAGCATCTGTTTTACCTCATTAACAATCTCCTTATACAACTCATCAAAAACAGCGGAAAGTTTTTCATTTACCATTCTTCTATTCTCAGATTCTATAGAAAGTTTTTGCAAAGACAGAGATTTTTCGAAATCAGCCAAGACCTCATTTTTCTTGGATTCAAACTCTTCGTCTATTTGAGATTTTGAGGCATTAATAATCCTGTTTCGCTCTTCTTGAGCATTACTTATTATACTCTCTATCTCTTTTTTAACATCTTCGTTCAAGACTTTTACAAGTTCATTAACAGGCATCTTTCACCCCCTATAATTTTATACCTATCGTTTCACTGACAATCTTTTTTATCATAGTTTCATAATCCTCATATTTATCAATATCAAATACAGGATCAACCTCAACCACAAACGGCCTTTGATGAGATAAAATAAAATCTCTCAATTCCTTTTTAATCAAAGAGGAAATATTCTTGGAGATTATAACAGAAAATACCTCTTTTCTATCCTTGAGTTCATTTAATTTTGAAATTACAAAATCAAACAGATTTTGTGAAACATCACAAGTATAAACTTCAACTCCCAAGAATTTATAAACTTCAGCAGTATATTTATCAAGTATACCTACAATCCTCATACTTTTCATGATTTTCAAAGAAACAAAGATATTGTTTCAACATAGATCAATCGTGTTGAAAAATTCACAGGCTTGGCCTGTGTCAGGCTAAGCCTGTGTCAGGCTAGGCCTGTCAGGTTAGACTTGCTTCTTCCTTTTTAAGAATTAGTACATTACTTTAAGCAATTCCCACCCGCCCACCCTATTTGTTGTAGAGAGGTTTCACCTCTCTTCACTCTCCGGAATATACTAATAAGAAGTGTTTTAAGATCTTACTTAATTAAGTGCTATAAGCACCCGCCCACCCTAAAGTTATAAGGGAGGCGTAGCCTCCCCGATGCCAAGCATCTACGATGCCGAGCATCTCCGATGCCAAGCATCCCTTAACCCTTGTAAGAGAAATTGCTTAAACATAAAATAAGAAAATACTTCAAGCACACAGTGCTATTAAGCACACTCACCCAATTAAGTAACGAAGTTAACCTTGTAAGGACTTTTCCTTTTAGGAAGAGTGAAGAGAGGCTCCGCCTCCAAGAGGCTTTGCCTCTCTTCGTAAAGTAAGGGTGGGCGGGCGGGACTACTAAAAGGTGCTTACAGCACAAGGTGCTTACAGCACACTTTCAATTAAGTGATTAAACTACAAGTGTTTTAAACACAGGTGTTTTAAACACAAGTGCTATAAAGCACAAGGTGCTATTAGCACAGAGATTTTTTCAACAAAATAAGAATAATGCTACTTGTTGTTTTCAATTTTGATACCCAAGCTCTCAAGTTTTCTGTAAAGATATGTCCTATCAAGTCCCATAACTTTAGAAAGTTCCGTTATACTACTACCAACCTTTTCTATCATCCTTTGGAAATATAACCTTTCAAATTGAGTTTTAGCATCTTTGTACGGAAGATCAAAGTTTATTCCATCTTTAGTATAGCCACCAACCAATATTTCTGAAGTGTAATCTCTAACATCGCCAATAGTTATCTTGCCACCTTTTGACATTATCACAAGCCTTTCAACAATATTTTTTAATTCCCTAACATTGCCAGGCCAAGAATACTTCAAAAAAACATCCTTGACTTCATCCGAAAATTCAATACCTTTCTTACCGTACTTTGAAGAAAACTCACCCAAATAGTATGTTGCTATGGGAACTATATCATCCTTTCTTTCCCTAAGTGGAGGTATGTGGATAGGTATAACATTTATTCTATAGTATAAGTCTTCTCTAAATGCACCTTCTTTAATTTGGGTCTTGAGGTCCTTATTAGTAGAAAAAACGAATCTAACATCCACCTCTATGCCTTTATTAGATCCAAGCCTATACACAACCTTTTCCTGAAGCACCCTCAAAAGTTTTGATTGTAAACCAAGAGGCATTTCGGCAATCTCATCAAGAAACAATGTCCCCTTATTTGCTACCTCTATCTTACCTTTCTTTGAAGAGACAGCACCAGTAAAAGCACCTCTTTCATATCCAAAAAGTTCAGACTCCATCAGCGTTTCAGGAATAGCAGCACAGTTTATATCAACGAAAGGTTCACTCCTTCTAGGACTCTTTAGATGTATAAGTCTAGCAACAACTTCCTTACCTACACCATTTTCACCAGTTATAAGCACACTAGCATCACTATCAGCAACCTTATCAATAAAGTCAAGTATTTTTTTTATATGTTCAGATTCACCAATAATTCTATATTCAGACCAATAGGCAACTTTTTCTGATTCAAGATCTCTGAATTTTATTGCATTATTAACTGTGCTTATCAATTTATCTATTGATATGGGCTTTTCTATAAAGTCAAATGCTCCGAGTTTTATACACTCAACCGTAGCTGAAATAGTACCATGACCCGATATTATGACAACGGGAATCAAGGGAAATTGCTTTTTTATCTCCTTTAAAATATCAGTACCACCAATTGAAGGCATAAGCAGATCAAGTATCACCAAATCAACATCCTCAATATTGAGGATACTCAAAGTTTTATCACCTTCATTTAGAATTATTACAGAAAACCCGTAATCTTCCAGTACTTCTTTGATAGTTTTAGTTATGTTTATTTCATCATCAACAACAAGTATTTTATACATACTCAAATAAGGTCTTTATCATCTAAAAACGATAGAAGAACATTGTTAAATTCTTCAGGTTCTTCTATAGCGGACAGATGTCCGCTGTAATCAAAAACAACAAAAACCGAATTTTTCATCGCTTTTGCCATACCTTCCATAATATCTGGTGATATTAATCTATCTCTCCCACCAGCAATAACAAGCACAGGAACATCAATTTCCTTAAGAATTTTAGTATAGTCAGGTCTAGTGGCAATAGTATAAACTTCTGCGTTTATACCCTCAACAGTACCATGACTTATAATCTCGCCTATGAAATCTTGAATATTAGGATTCTTCTTTTTGGTTTCTTCGGAAACCAAATTGGCAAAAAACTCTCTCACATACTTTTCTTTATTTTCCTTTACTTTTTCTATATCACTAAGCCTTCTCTTCTTCCCTTCCTCATCAAGAGCGTGAGGTCTTGTATTACAAAAAACCATTCCGGCAATGATATCTCTTTGTTGTCTCCAAAACTCAAACATTATATATCCACCCATACTAGTACCAAGAGGTATAAGCTTTTTGAAAGGCAAGTTCTTTATGTTTTCGTAAATTATATTCACCATCTCAGAAATACTCAAATCCTCCTTCGGAGGATTATCACTACTACCAATACCCGGATAATCTATAGTAATATAAGGTATACCGTGTTCATCAAGAACTTTGTATTGATATGAATAAATCTCCTTTGTAGATATGAAAGGTGGCAAGAATAACAAAGCATTCTTATCTTTTGAGAGGTTGTTATGCTTCACATCTATCCTAGTCATGATTTAAGAATACCAAAAAGGTATGCTTAATTTCAATTTCAGAAGATTTTATTGAAAATTCCAAAAATCTGATATACAATATTGAATAAGGAGGGATTTTATGAAACCAAAAATTTTACTATTTTTTACCTTTGCGATTGCATTGGGGCTTTTCATCGCCTCTTGTTCAATTTCACCAACACCTCAACCAACTAGCACTAGCACTAACACTACAGGAGGTGGTGGAACAACCACAAAGTATGTCTACATCTACGGGCAAATCACCAACAACTATACATCAGAGTGGAAAGTATTCGCCGCTAACATATCAACAAAATATTACGGCACAGTAAACACTTCTGACGGCACTTTCTCTATCCAAGTACCAGAAAACATTGGAGATGTACAAGTATTTGCCTTCAAAGACACAAACAACAACAACCTATGGGATACAGGTGAAATAACAGTAGAAGGACCACAAACCAATGTAACCACTAACAACATATCAAACATTTTCATATCCATACCTTACTTTGTGTCTCAAACGGTAACGATTTATGTCTCAAATAACATTTACGGGCTAAGGGTAGGTGTCGGGCTCGTGAATACAACTAATAACTCCTTCTCAGTTAGTCCATCAACCAACGCAACTAACTTTTCTTACACTCTAACACTCACCACAACATCAAACTCAACAAATCAATACATTATATACATAGACCTAGATAACGATAACACTATAAAAACAGCAACTTTAGGACCACAAATCATTCCACTTGAACCCATTGTTTCAGGAGATTACTTTGTTTACACTGGCGGGAATATAACAAACAGCATAGTATTAGTACCCCAACTCATCAAAGGTAGTGTAACAAGTCCTGATCTCAATGTGAACAAAGTAATGGCTGCTTCTGAAGTAGAAGGGGCAGATATATCAATCTACCTTCTCTCTATGACTTACCAAGGTATTTCAACTTTAAGTAATGGAAGTTATGAAATAAAATTCTACACTATATCAAATGCCAACACATCATCGCCTTATGTAACAGCATTTAACGATGTAGATAATAACAATAGCTTATTCCTTGAAGATGCTGTAGCCAAAAAAATAATACTTACAAACAAAGTAGCTTCCACAAATACTGTTAACTTCAGCATACAAAAATACGAGATGCACCTTGAAGTCAGTGGTGTGAGCGGTTTCGACAAGATAATGGATGGGAAAGACCTCTTTTTATTATTATTAGGTATACAGACTAACATATCAACTTCATCAGTAACCAGAACATATTACAAGGATGTTTCTACATCAGACTTGAATCACCTTGTTGTCTTCAAAGATGAAAACAACAATGGCTTACCTGATATAGAGGGTATTATATCAGGACCTGATGAAGATCCGTATATTCTAACTATGTCCCTCATATCAAATCAGACTAAAATAACAAACATAATCACTCTTGGTACATTAAATGTAGGCGTAACCATAACTAACAGCGGCATATACGGATACTCCAATCCAAAGATTTATAACGACTACTTTTATGGTTCAGGTAATCAGACATTTAATGTAACATCAACAAACTTAAATCTAAATTGCTACTATGTAACTAACTACACATATAAAGAGGATTCTACAAACTACTCACTTACTAATATTCCATTCAATTTGACATTATTTGATGACCAAGATAATGATGGAGCTAAGGATACGAGCGAACCCTCAACAAATACTGTGACAATTGACCCATCTTTAGGACCAACTAATGTAAAATTCTAACAGCAAATTATTGATAAAATTAAACTCAAAGAGGGCTCACGCCCTCTTTTATTTTTTAAGTATTCAAAAAATCCACAAATTTAATTCTTTTGAAAAACCTTTGTGCTAAATAGCACTTAATGCTTAATAGCACTTTCTCAATCAAGTGTTTAAAGCATTTCTTAATTAACACATTCCGAAGAGTGAAGAGAGGATATAATATCTCCTTACAAGGTTAAGGGATGCGAAGCATCTCCGATGCCAAGCATCTCCGATGCGGAGCATCCCTTACTTAATTGGGTGGGCGGGTGGGTAGGGAATTGCTTAAGTGCTTAATAGCCTTCTTATAGTAATAAGAGCACAC
>Ga0078972_1011284_pt1 | contig 16090 bp, 2 predicted proteins | sample YelNatPaOPGAMG01_FD_67568 | JGI IMG/M metagenome (GOLD analysis project Ga0078972, IMG submission 67568) | Hot spring thermophilic microbial communities from Obsidian Pool, Yellowstone National Park, USA - OP-RAMG-01 (SPADES assembly) (version 2) | ecosystem: Environmental > Aquatic > Thermal...
CTAATGACGAACCAAATATTAATGCTGGTTATTTAGGTGGGCAACCTCCAAGTTATTATGCTTCAGTAGCTAGTTTACAAAATTATGAAAATTATGTTTCTAATACATACTTACCATTAGCCGGTGGTACTATTACTGGAAACTTAACTGTTGATCAAACTTTAAATACTAGTTTAATAACTATAAATCTTCCATCTGAAAATTCTCAAAACTTTTCATTATATAGAACTAATTTACCAAATGGTGAAGCCATACTAAATTTACAAATTGGCGATACTCAAGATGGTCTTAGTTATCTTTCAATTGGTGTTACTACTACGAGCTGGATTGATTTATTTAAGTTCTATAATAATGGTAATTTCTGGGCAAATGGAGATATATCTGGATCAACAATAAACGGTTCTAATTTAAACATTTCTGGAACTAGTAGTCTAAATACTGTTACTGCCAATAGTATTACTACATCTAATTTAACAGCTACTGGAAATGTTACTGTAAATGGATCTATAAATACTACAGGAACAAGTTCTTCTTCTATATCAGTCGGCAATAATGTCGGAACTGTAAACTTTGTTTCTAATACAAATGGTTCTGGTGGTGGATATATTGAATGGTTTCCACAATCTGGAATGCCAAACCAATTAAATATTACTGGAGCTGGCGCAACTACTTTAAGTAGTTTTGATGTAAATGCAACTACTACAAACTTATCAGGCGACCTTACTGCTAATAATGCTACATTAACTGGTTTGACTGTTAATGGTAATGAAAGTATTTCTGGGAATCTATTTTGTAATAATTTAACTGTTTCTAATAATTTAACATCAACTGATATATTTAGTAAACTTCTTGGAAGAGATGCAAACCATTCTCCTAACTTAGTTGTAAATTCAGGACCTTATTATGGTTTAAGTAATTGGACTATTGCTAGTGGAACTTGGACAACTACTCAAACAAATGGTGATTATAACAGTTGTGCTTTTATTGCAACTTCTGCAGGAGAATTATATCAAAATATTACAATGCCTGGATTAGAATCAGTTACTCTATCATTAATTATCGCAAATAATTCTACTGCAAATGCACAAGCTCAAATTAATGCTTATAACAGTAGTGGTACTTTACTTTCTACTGTTATAACAATAAATGTTCCAAGTGGAACTAACTCTTACGAAACTGCAACTGGAAATTTACCATCTGGAACTTCAATTATTCAAGTACAATTAATTGCTAATGCTGCTAATGTCCAATTCTCATTTATAAAAGTTGAAGATAATATTGTAGCTACTACATATAGTGTAGAAGCTGATTTATCTTTCTTATCTAATAGTATAAGTGCATCTAGTATAACCAGTAATCAATTTATTGGTGCATTGAATATACCAGATTTTCAATTACTATCTTTCGGATATACAGCTTCCACTTCTGGTGCAAGTGATAATACTGACTGGATTTATTTCCAAAGAAACAATATAGCTACTAACGTTAGTATGTTGCAATTAATGATTGGTGATGATGGTTCTGGATCAACTATTCCAACTCCAGCTGGTGGAGCCAGTGGTATGACTGACTACTTTAGTATTAAAGCTATAGATGGAATACATCATCTTTGGGGAACTGATGGTACTTATACAGCTGGTGGAACTATTACTGCACCTTTATTTCAAGGAACTTCTGTTCAAGCAGAATATGCTGACTTAGCTGAAAAATATACAATTGATTCTGACCCAATTATTGGATCTGTTGTTCTTATATCAGATAATGAAAATACTGATTGTACAATATCTAATGAAATTGGTTCTCATAGAGTATTGGGTATTATATCATCTAATCCTGCTATTAAAATGAATTCTCAATCAGTTGGAGAATATGTAGCTCTAAAAGGAAGAGTTGGTTGCTTTGTAAAAGGACCAGTTAAGAAAGGAGACCCATTAGTTTCTTATTTGAATGGTTATGCTATTAGTATATTCCATCCAGAACTACAAGGACAAAAATTTGAATCATATCAAATATTTGCTAAAGCTTTACAAAGTTCTGAAACAGATAATCTTATAGAGGTTGTACTATAATGCTAATAAACTCCATGATAAATACATATACCATTTCTGATAGTGCTTTATTTTCTCAAGTATTACAATCAAATATATACTTACTAACTCAATATCAGATTACATATAAATCTTCTTATGTTCAACTAAGTCCTTTTAGTATTGTTGTAAATGGAGTTATGTATCAATTTCCAAATAGTATAGCAATCTCTATGTCAACATCTAATTTACAAAATCCATCAGTTCCAACAATTCCAGACGGAGTTTACATACTAGAACTTCTAATTATAAATACATCTACTAATTATCAGCCAGGATTAGTTGGAGCTCAACTAAATTGGCCACAAGGAATTTATTTAATATATGCTCCTATAGCTACTCAAGATCAAGGATCTGTAGCATTAGCTCAAGTTACTGTCCAAAATTCTACTATTCAAAATGTTGTACCTTTATCAATACCATTATTTGATAATTTAGTTGCTCAAGGATCAAATACAACAGTAATAATTAATAATCTAGTTGAAGCCATTGGAACAGATGCTCAAGGAAAATATGTTCCTCCACCAAATGCTGGAAATTTGAGTAATGCTCAAAACTTAACAATGGCTGATTTGATTTTATATCAATATATACAAAGTAACAGTACTACATTACAAAATATAATACAAGCATGTGGGCTTTTGTCTAATGGACAATTTAGTCCAAACACAGCAGATCATTATATAAGCAATGCTTTAAGTTTAGCTAATGCAACCGATTTGTTAGATCAAGCTATTTATACATTAGCTAATAATCTAAACGTTTCTATTACTCAATTACAAAATCAAGTAAATACATTAAATACTAATTTCAATGCAAACTATATTATTAATATGATTGGTCATGTCACTCCAATCATATATGCAAATAGATATATTTATCAGGCTACTAGTCAAACCAATCTTACTATCAATCATAATCTACAATCTAAGAATATTATCTACAATTGCTATGATACTAATAATAACAATGTAATTCCTGGTAGCTTTACAATTGTGGATGTTAATAATGTAAACTTGGTTTTTAATCCATCATTTAGCGGAACAATAGTATTATTGAGTTTACCAAACTAAAGGAGAAAATAAAGTGAAAGTAATAGGTAACTTAGATTTAGTTCAAAATCAACTTTTAAATACAGTTTTACAAAATACAAGCGCAGATTTAACAAACTTAGTAACTGGCCAAATATGGTATAATACTACTTCTAATAACGTTAAGTTTTACAATGGTACTAATATATTAACAATAGCCACAAACGTTGATATAGCCAACGTAAATACCTCTATAGCCAACGCTAATAGTCTTATTAGTAACATAATTTCTGCAGGAGGTTTAACTTCATCTGGATTGTATTCTGTTAATACTAATGCTCATTATATTAATAATGCAACAAGTTTAAATAATGCAGATACAATCTTAGACAATACATTATATACAGTTTCTACAAGTTTATCTAATGAAATTAATAATCGTACTGCTATTACTAATACATTAACTACGAACGTTAATAATATAACTCAATCAGCGGGATTTACTGGAAACGGGTTATATATTCAAAATTCAACTGCTCACTTTATACAAACAGCTACTACTTTAAATCAAGCAGATGTATTGTTAGATAATGCTCTTTACACTTTATCAAATAATGTAAATTCAGCAACATTTCAACAAATATACAACCAAACACCTCCAGATACTAATGGTAATGCCTCTTTTATGTTATCTCAAACAAAAGGGTTTTATATCTATGACTATAATAATACTAATGTATATTTTGGTGTAGATACTACTGGTGATGTTCTAATATCAGGAAATCTTATTGTAAAAGGTTCAACTGTAACAATAAATTCTGCAGTAACAAGTTCAGATCACATGTTACTTTCTCCAGCTGGTGGAAGTACTGAAGCATTATTAATTCAACCTCAATCAGGTGTTACGTATTCTACGAACTTAGTAGATTTTAAAGTATCTTATAATGGACCATCTGCTTTTAGTGTACTCCCATCCGGTCTTGTTCAAATTCCTGACATCAATTTAACTGATCAAATAATTTGTCCTACACAAACAATTAGTTCTGAAACTATTCCTGGTTTTAATCCAGGAGTATATAATTTACAACATTTACAAATAGATCCAGATAGTATACAATTATTGAGTGGTACATTAACTAATGGTGCAACTCCAGTATTAGGAACTGATTATACAATAGATTTTGTAAATGGTATGTTTACTATTATTAATACTTTTAGTTCTAACCCGGTTATTTCATACCAATATCATCCAGCTATAGATGGACGTTTCGTAGGTTTAGATGGTAGTATTCAAGATCAACATATAGCTGGTACAGCTTATCAACATCAAGCTTCAGTTATTATATATAATAATTCGGTAACACAATTAGTAGCTCATAATGTTCAAACTGCTATAGACTTGTTTTTTCAAAATACTACTAATAATTTTAATCAAGTAGGTATAGAAATTGGTAATATTTGTACTGCAGCTGGTATAAATGTAACTAATCAGCAATATATAGCAAATACATCTGCCAACTACATTAGTTCAGCTACTAGTCTAAATAATGCAGACTTCTTATTAGACTATTCCTTAAAAAATGTTTCAAATCAACTAAACACTTTTATTAGTAATTTAGCTTCTAATTCATCTGGAGTAGGAGCTAGTTTAGTTGGAATAAATGGAAGCTTAAATAATGCATCTGGAGCTACTACAGTTCAATCTGTTCTAGTTGGTTTTAATACAACTATGAACAATCAAGAAACTCAAATTACAAACTTAATAAATACGATTGGTGCTGGAACAGTAAATTCTGTAACTTTTAGTAGCAATAATTTCGTAGCTAATGGAACTACTATTATTAGTGCTATTAGTGCTTTAGATACTGCCTTACAAACTTATGAGCAAAACATTCTTTCTACAAGTTCTAACAATGGTGCTTCTTTAGTAGGAGTATCTGGAACGTTTATTAATGCTCCTGGAGCAACTAACGTACAACAAACATTAGCTTCTTTTGATACTAACTTAGCAAATACAGGAAGAAGGTATTTATATACCGCAACTGCTAGTGGAACTAGTTTTGTTGTAACTCATAATCTTAATTATCAATATGTTAACGTAATATGTTACGATAGCACTACTGGCAATGTAGTAATACCAAATACTATCACTGCTAATAATAGTAATACAGTAACAGTAAATTTTGCTGATCCTATAACTCCTGTAATTAAGATCATTGCATAAAAAAGGAGAATAACAAAACATGATAATAAATGGTGTATTAGAAGTCGAATCAAATTTACAAGTAGATGTTAATAGTTTACTACAAGGAACTTTAACAACACAAGGATTATATACAGCTACTGGTAATATATTAGTTCCTAATGGATCTTACATAGAAGTAGATGGAACTTTAAATTTTAAGTCAGTAAACTTTTCTGATTATTCTCAAAGTGATAATGGTCAACCATTTTATATGGTTAAACAAGATCCTACTTCTAGTTTTTCTATTTTACAATTATATATAGGAAACAATGGGACTTCTACACCAATAACTACTCCTTCTTCTGGAACTATAAGCTACTTTGCTATTTCTACGACCAATAATGGAACACAACATTTATTTGGTTCTGATGGTAGTTATGTAGCATCTGGTAATGTAACTATAGATGGAACTTTAATAGTAGAAGGAAATAGTACTCTTAGTAATTTAACTCTAACTAATGAAACCATTACTAACAACCTAATAGTAGATAATAATACTACAACAAATACTTTAAATACTCAAAGTAATACAACTATAAATGGAAACTTAACTACTAATGGGAGTTCTACTTTAGCATCTTTAACAGTAACTGGAAATAGTAGTTTAGATGGAAATACTATACTTGGTAATGCATCTAGTTCTACTGTTAAAACGTATCATAATACTCTTGATGATGGAACTGGTAATGCTACTATATCAGGAACTCTTACAGCGGGAAATACTACAGTATCTAATTTAACTAATAATGGTAATGAAGCAATAAGTGGAACGTTATCAGCGGGTTCTACTACCTTAGATAGCTTACTCGTTACTGGAACTCTAACTTCAAATGGAAATACTTTACTTGGTGATACTGCTGGTTCGACTGTTAAAACTTTTCATAACATTCTTGACGATGGAACAGGGAATACTAATATATCTGGAACATTTACAAGTACAGGAAATACTATTCTTGGAAACAATACTAGTTCAACTGTTAAGACATTCCATAACATTCTTGATGATGGAAGTGGAGATATTAATATATCTGGAACTATAACTGCCGGTAATACTACTATTACTGGTTTAATTATTAATGGAAATGAAAATGTTTCCGGAACTTTAAATGCCGGACCTACTACGTTATCTACTTTAACTGTAACCGGAAATGAAATAGTTTCAGGAACTCTAACTTCTAACGGAAATACTTTACTTGGTGATGTTGCCGGTTCAACTGTTAAAACTTACCATAACACTCTTGATGATGGAAATGGTAACACAATTATATCGGGTAATCAAATTATTTCTGGAACATTATCTGCTGCATCTACAACCTTAAGTAGTTTAACTGTAAGCGGTAATGAAATAGTAACTGGAACATTTACTTCTAATGGAAATACTTTACTCGGTAATGTTTCTGGATCAACTGTTAAAACGTATCGTAACACTCTTGACGATGGAACTGGTAATGCTAGTATATCTGGTACTTTATCTGCCGGAAGTACTACTGTAACTGGTCTTACTGTTAATGGTAATGAAAATATTTCTGGAACTTTATCTGCTGGTTCTACTACTTTGAGTAATTTAAATGTAACTGGAAACATTAGTACTACTCAAGTAACTGTAGCGAATAATCCAACTTCTTCAATGCAAGTTGCTACAAAAAGTTACGTAGATACTAATGTAACCAATATAAATACAGCGGTATCCAGTATAACACTTCAACAAATATATAATCAAACACCAGTAGATGCTAATGGAGCTGCTGGAATAACATTAACAAACAAAGACTTTAGGATTTATGATGATACAAACCAAACGATTTATTTTGACGTAAACTATAGCACTGGTACTGTAACTATAACTGGAGATTTAGTTGTTTCTGGAGCATCCACTGTAATTAATTCATCTATTACAGATGAAGATCACTTGCTATTATCTCCTAGTTCAGCTTCAACAATACCTTTACAAATAAATCCTCAAACTACTCTTACTGCTAACGCTGTGCAAGTGGCAGTAACTAATAATGGACCTAGTGTATTTACTATAAGTGCTAATGGTGTAACGTCAATCTCAACATTAAGTGTAAGTGGTAATGAAATAGTAACTGGAACCCTAACTTCAAATGGAAATACATTATTAGGAAATACATCAAGTTCTACTGTTAAAACATACCATAACACTATCGATGACGGAACTGGTAATGCCACTATATCTGGAACTCTTAGTGCAGCAAATACAACTGTAACTGGTCTTACTGTTAATGGTAATGAGACCATATCAGGAAGTCTAACTGCTGGTTCTACCACTTTATCTAATCTAAATGTTTCTGGAACACTAACTTCGAATGGAAATACTTTACTTTCTAATACGTCTGGATCAACTGTTAAGACATACCATAATACTTTAGACGATGGAACTGGAAATGCTAGTATATCTGGAAATGAAACAATTTCTGGTACTTTATCTGCAGGAAGTACTACTCTATCAAGTTTAACTGTAAGTGGAAATGAAACAGTTTCTGGAAACTTAAATGTTAACGGAAATACTCAACTAGGTAATGGTAGTGGTGATACTGTTAAGACATATCATAACACACTTGATGACGGAAATGGTAATACATCTATATCAGGAACTCTTAGTGCAGCAAATACAACTGTAACTGGTCTTACTGTTAATGGTAATGAAAGTATTTCAGGGAGTCTAACTGCAGGTTCTACTACTTTGAGTAATTTAAATGTTTCTGGAAACATTAGTACTACTCAAGTAACTGTAGCGAATAATCCAACTTCTTCAATGCAAGTTGCTACAAAAAGTTACGTAGATTCAACTGCCACAAATCTAAATACTACAATATCTAATATAACACTTCAACAAGTATATAATCAAACTCCAGCAGATGCTAATGGAGCAGCTGGAATTACGTTAACAAATAAAGACTTTAGAATCTATGATGATACAAACCAAACGATTTATTTTGACGTAAACTATAGTACTGGTGCTGTTACTATAACTGGCAATTTGAATGTGTTAGGTTCATCAACAGTAATTAATTCTTCTATAACTGATGAAGACCACTTATTATTACAACCAGCTTCTGCATCAACAGTAGCATTACAGGTAAATCCTCAAACCACTTTAACCACTAATGCTGTACAAGTGGCAGTAACTAATAATGGACCTAGTGTATTTACTATAGGACCTAGTGGTACCACTACGATTTCTACATTAAGTGTAACTGGAAATGAAAATATAAGCGGAACTTTAACTTCAAATGGAAATACATTATTAGGAAATACATCAAGTTCTACTGTTAAGACGTATCATAACACTCTTGATGATGGAACTGGTAATGCCACTATATCTGGAAATGAAACAATTTCTGGTACTTTATCTGCCGGAAGTACTACTGTAACTGGACTAACAGTTAATGGCAATGAAATCATTTCTGGTTCTTTATCTGCTGGTTCCACTACTTTATCTAGTTTAAGTGTAAATGGAAGTGAAACAATAACCGGAACTCTAACTTCAAATGGAAATACTCTACTTGGTGATGTTTCTGGATCTACTGTTAAAACATACCATAACACTCTTGATGATGGAACTGGTAACGCAACTATATCTGGAAATGAAACAATTTCTGGTACTTTATCTGCTGGTAATACTACTGTAACTGGACTAACCGTTAATGGTAATGAAAATATTTCTGGAACACTGACATCTGTTGGAAATACATTACTTGGTAATTCATCAAATTCTACTGTCAAGACTTATCATAACACTCTTGATAATGGAGTAGGCAATGCTAGTATATCTGGAACATTATCTGCTGGAGCTACTACAGTATCCAGTTTAACTAATACCGGTAATGAAACTATATCTGGAACTCTTAATGCTGGTTCTACTACATTAAGTAGTTTAACTGTAAATGGAAATGTTACTGCTACTCAAATGACTGTAGCAAATAATCCAACTTCTTCAATGCAAGTTGCTACAAAAAGTTACGTAGATTCAAATATATCAAATTCAAATACGTCAATATCTAGTATAACATTACAACAAGTATATAATCAAACACCTGCAGATGCTAATGGAGCTGCTGGAATTACGTTAACAAATAAAGATTTTAGAATTTATGATAATGATAACCAAACAATTTATTTTGATGTAAACTATAGTACTGGTGCTGTTACTATAACTGGGAATTTAAATGTTTCTGGATCGTCTACAGTAATTAATTCTACTGTAACCGATGAAGATCATTTACTATTATCTCCAGCATCTGCTTCAACAATAGCTTTACAGATAAACCCAAATACTACTTTAACTAATAATGCAGTTCAAGTAGCTGTTTCTAATAATGGGCCAAGCGTATTTACTATAGGACCTAATGGTACAACTACTATTTCTACATTAAGTGTAACTGGAAATGAAACAGTAACTGGAACGTTAACTTCTAATGGAAATACTTTACTTGGTAATGCATCTGGATCAACTGTTAAAACGTATCATAATACTCTTGATGATGGGACCGGTAATGCCATTATATCTGGAACATTATCTGCAAATGCAACTATTGTTACAGGACTTACAGTAAATGGTAATGAAAATATAAGTGGAACTCTATCTGCTGGTTCCACTACTTTATCTAGTTTAAGTGTAACTGGAAATGAAACAGTAACGGGAAGTCTTAATGCTGGTTCCACTACTTTGAGTAGTTTAACTGTAAATGGAAATGAAACAATTTCTGGAAACTTAAACGTTAATGGAAATACTCAACTTGGTAACGGTAGTGGTGATACTGTTAAGACATATTACAATACCCTTGATAATGGATCTGGTAATGCCATTATATCTGGAACATTATCTGCTGGTTCCACTACTTTATCTAGTTTAAGTGTAACTGGAAATGAAACAGTTTCTGGAACCCTATCTGCTGGTTCCACTACTTTGAGTAGTTTAACTGTAAATGGTACGTTATCTATACAACAAATTTTAGAGTTAGCTAATATCTCAAATGCTGCAGCTAATAATACAATTACATTTAATTTATTATCTGGAGCTATTCTTTATTATACTTCTCCGGCTACTGCCAATTGGACTCTAAATATTACGGGAAACAATAGCACTACTTTAAATAGTATAATGTCAATTGGCCAAGCCATTACAATAGTATTTTTAAATACTAATGGTAGTACTGGATATTATCAAACAGGTTTACAAATAGACGGAACTGCTATAACTCCTAATTGGGTAAGTGGAATTGCACCTACTAATGGAAATGCCAATGCAGTAGACGTATACTCAATTACAATTATTAAAACGGGAAATGCAACATACAACGTATTAGAAATTCAAAATTCTTTTGCTCAGAGTTTAATTAATGAGACTGTTACGTTAGCCAATGTAAATATAACTGGAAATGAAACTGTTTCTGGTTCTTTAACAGTTAACAATGGAATTAGTGGAACCTTATCAACCGCATCTCAACCTAATATAACAAGTCTAGGAACGTTAACTGGATTAAGTGTTAGTGGTAATGAAACTGTTTCCGGAACTCTATCTGCTGGTTCTACTACGTTAAGTAGTTTAACTGTTAATGGAAATAGTCAATTAGGCAGTAGTGCAGGAACAACTGTTAAAACTTACCATAATACTCTTGATGATGGAAATGGCAATGTTTCTATCAATGCTAACGAAACTATAACTGGAACTCTTACTGTTCCAACTGTCAATATTAATACTTTAAATTTAAGTGGTAATTTAAATGGTTCTCTTGCTATAACTCCAGCATATTGTAATTGGAATACTTATGGAGTTGGTGCTGGCGGAGCCTCTATTTATAATGATAGTAATAGTTATAAATGTTTAATGATAACTGGTAATACTTCTAATGGTGGTTCTAGTAGACAAGTTGGAATTTGGGATTACTTAACTGTTAATGGTGGTCAAACTATAACTGGTGTTTTAACTGTTGATGGTGGTATTAATACTAATAACTCTAATATAAATGCTGGTTCGGGAACTATTACTGCTGGAACTATTAATGCTTCTAACGTAACATTTTCTGGAGCTACAACTTTAACGGGATTAACAGTAAATGGTAATGGAACTATAAGTGGAACTTTTAGTGCTGGAGCTACTACATTAAATAGTTTAACAGTAACAAATAGTTCTACTCTAAATACTGTTTCAGCTAATAGTATTACAAGTAGTCAATTTACTGGAGCATTAACTATTCCAGATTTTCAGTATTTACAATTTGGTGTTACAGGAGACAATACTGATACAATCTATTTTCAAAGAAATAATATAGTTTCAGATCTAAGTATACTTCAATTAGTTATAGGAGATAGTGGAACAGGATCTCTTATAACTCAACCTTCAAGTGGAACAACTGATTATTTTAGTATTAAAGCACAAGATGGAATACATCATCTCTGGGGAACTGATGGTACTTATAAAGCAGGGGGAACCATTAGTTCATTGACTGCAATATCGGCACCAAGTATATCAGGAACTACATTAACTTTAAGTAGTAATGCTACTATAAGTGGAACATTATCTGCTGGTAGTACTACTGTATCTAGTTTAACTGATACTGGTAACGCTACTATAAGCGGAACTCTATCTGCTGGTAGTACTACTGTTACAGGACTTACTATTAATGGCAATGAGACTGTTTCTGGAACTCTTAACGCTGGATCTACTACTTTATCTAGTCTAAGTGTAACTGGTAATGAAACCATTTCAGGTTCTTTAACAGTTAACAATGGAATTAGTGGAACCTTATCAACCGCATCTCAACCTAATATAACAAGTCTAGGAACGTTAACTGGATTAAGTGTTAATGGCAATGAGACTGTTTCTGGAACTCTTACTACTGGTTCTATTACTACAACAGGAACCGGTTCTTCTTCTATATCAGTTGGCAATAATGTTGGAAGTGTAACTTTTACTTCTAATTCAAATGGTACTAATGGTGCATATATTGAGTGGTATCCAACTTCAGGAATGCCAAATCAGTTAAATATTACAGGATCTGGTACAAACGCTCTAAATACTTTTTACGTAAATGCAACTACTACGAATTTAAATGGTAATTTAACTGCTAATAATGCTACATTTACAGGATTAACTGTTAATGGTAATGAAATCATAAGTGGAACTCTATCTGCTGGTGCTACTACATTAACTGGACTTACAATAAATGGTAGTGAAACTATATCAGGAACTTTATCTGCAGGATCTACTACTTTATCTAGTCTGAGTGTAACTGGAAATGAAACTGTTTCTGGTTCTTTAACAGTTAACAATGGAATTAGTGGAACCTTATCAACCGCATCTCAACCTAATATAACAAGTCTAGGAACGTTAACTGGATTAAGTGTTAGTGGTAATGAAACTGTATCAGGAAATCTTAATGCTGGTTCTACTTCATTAAGTAGTTTAACTGTTAATGGAACCACTCAGCTAGGTACATCATCTAGTTCTACTGTTAAAACGTATCATAACACTCTTGATGATGGAAATGGTAATGTTACTATACTGGGTAACTTAAATGTTTCTGGATCGTCTACAGTAATTAATTCTACTGTAACCGATGAAGATCATTTACTATTATCTCCAGCTGCAGCTTCAACAATAGCTTTACAAATAAACCCAAATACCACTCTGACTACTAACGCTGTACAAGTAGCTGTATCTAATAATGGGCCAAGCGTATTTACTATTGGTGCTAATGGTACTACTACAATAACAACTTTAACAAGTACTGGTAATACTTTACTAGGTAATTCTTCTGGCACTACTGTTAAGACATATCATAATACTATTGACGATGGAAATGGAAATAGTAGTATATCTGGAAACTTAAGTGTAACTGGTACTATAACTGGTAGCTTGAGTGGTAATGCTACTACTGCTACTGCATTAAAGAATTCTATAACTATTGCTACTTCTGGAGATGTTACTGGTTCTTCTAGTTTTAATGGTAGTTCAAGTATTACAATACCATTAACATTAGCTGCTTCTGGAGTAACTGCTGGAACATACGGTGATGCAACACATGTTTCACAAATAACATTTGATAGTAAAGGGAGAGCTACAAGTGCAAGTAGTATTGCTATAGCATTTCCAAGTAGTTCTATAAATGTAACTGGTTCTGATTTAACTATGAGTGGAGTTACTGGAACTGCTATTACTAATGCAATATTAGCAACTACTGGAGTAACTGCAGGAACTTATGGTTCTAGTACAAATATACCACAGATAACAGTCGATTCTAAAGGTAGAATTACTTCAGCTACAAATGTAACTGTTTCTATACCAAGTAGTTCTATAAACGTTAGTGGTAGTGATTTAACATTAAGTGGAACTACTGGTTCTACTATTACTAATGCAACATTGGTATCTACTGGAGTAACTGCAGGAACTTATGGTTCTAGTACAAATATACCACAGATAACAGTCGATTCTAAAGGTAGAATTACTTCAGCTACAAATACTACAGTATCTATACCAAGTGGGTCTATATCAGTAACTGGTCCTGATCTAACATTAAGTGGAACTACTGGGTCTACTATTACTAATGCAACATTAGTACCTACTGGAGTAACCGCTGGAACTTATAATAATAGTGCTTCTGCAATAACTCCATTTACTGTAGATTCGAAAGGCAGAATTACTTCTATTGGAACACCTATTCCAATAAATATATCAGGAATAAATAATACTATAACACTTGCTAATAATGTTGGAAGTGTAACTTTCTGTTCTAACCCAGATGGTTCTAGTGGTGGATTCATGGAATGGATTCCACAAACGGGTATGCCAAACCAGTTAAATATAAGTGGTAATGCGGGTCCGCTAGATATCTTTGGAATAGTAGCAACAAATACAAACTTGTCTGGAAATATTAGTGCTAATAATGCTACATTTACAGGAGTAACGGTAAATGGTAATCAGACTATTTCTGGAACGTTAACAACCAACGGAAATACTTTACTTGCCAATTCATCTGGTTCTACCGTTAAAACGTATCGTAACACTCTTGACGATGGAACTGGTAATGCATCTATATCTGGAACATTAACATCTGTTGGAAATACATTACTTGGTAATACATCTGGTTCTACTGTTAAAACGTATCGTAACACTCTTGACGATGGAACAGGTAATACAGTTATTTCTGGATCGTTTAGAGCTGGAAATACTACAGTCTCTAATTTAACTAATACTGGTAATGAAACTGTTTCCGGTACTCTTAATGCTGGTTCTACAACTTTAAGTGGTTTAACTGTAAGTGGTAATGAAACTATTTCTGGTACTCTTAATGCTGGTTCTACAACTTTAAGTGGTTTAACTGTAAGCGGTAATGAAACTGTTTCTGGAAGCTTGACTGTTACTGGAAGTACTCAACTAGGTAATGCTAGTATTTCTGGAACTCTAAGTAGTGGAGCTACTACAGTATCTGGTTTAACTAATAATGGCAATGAAACTATTTCCGGAACTCTTAATGCTGGATCTGCTACTTTATCCAGTCTAAGTGTAACTGGAAATGGAACTATAAGTGGAACTCTATCTGCTGCTGCTACAACTTTATCTAGTTTAAGTGTAACTGGAAATGAAACTGTTTCTGAAACATTAACGGTAACAGGTATTAGTTACTTAAATAGTGGCATATCAGTTGGTAATAGTGTAGGTGTTACAAGTTTCTGTTCCAATCCAGATGGTTCTAGTGGCGGTTTCATAACTTGGATTCCACAAACCGGTATACCAAACCAGTTAAACATAAGTGGCAATGCCGGTCCGTTGGATATCTTTGGAATAGTAGCGACAAACACAAACTTATCTGGAAACATTAGTGCCAATAGTGCTACATTTACAGGAGTAACTGTCAATGGCAATCAGACTATAACTGGAACTTTTAATGCTGGAGCTACTACTTTAAGCAGTTTAACTATAAGTGGTAATGAAACTGTTTCTGGAAGTTTGACCGTTAATGGAAGTACTCAACTAGGTAATGGTAGTGGTGATACTGTTAAGACATATCATAACACACTTGATGACGGAAATGGTAATGCAACGATTTCTGGATCGTTTAGAGCTGGAGCTACTACAATATCTGGTTTAACCAATAATGGTAATGAAACAGTTTCTGGAACCCTATCTGCTGGTTCCACTACTTTAAGTGGTTTAACTGTAAGTGGTAATGAAACTGTTTCTGGAACTCTTAATGCCGGAAGTACTACTTTATCTAATTTAAGTGTAACTGGTAATGAAACCATTTCTGGAACATTGACATCTGTTGGAAATACATTACTTGGTAATGCATCAAGTTCTACTGTTAAGACTTATCATAATACTCTTGATAATGGAAGTGGTAATGCTAATATATCTGGAACTCTATCTGCTGGAGCCACTACTGTATCCAGTTTAACTAATACTGGTAATGAAACTATATCAGGAAGTTTAAATGCAGGTGCTACAACTATAAATGGTAATGAAACTGTTTCCGGAACTCTATCTGCTGGAGCCACTACTCTATCAAGTTTAACTGTAAGTGGTAATGAAACTGTTTCAGGAACATTAACGATAACAGGTATTAGTTACTTAAATAGTGGAATATCGGTTGGCAATAGTGTAGGTGTTACAAGTTTCTGTTCTAACCCAGATGGTTCTAGTGGTGGATTTATTGAATGGATTCCGCAAACCGGCATGCCAAACCAGTTAAACATAAGTGGTA
>Ga0078972_1011285_pt1 | contig 16089 bp, 19 predicted proteins | sample YelNatPaOPGAMG01_FD_67568 | JGI IMG/M metagenome (GOLD analysis project Ga0078972, IMG submission 67568) | Hot spring thermophilic microbial communities from Obsidian Pool, Yellowstone National Park, USA - OP-RAMG-01 (SPADES assembly) (version 2) | ecosystem: Environmental > Aquatic > Thermal...
CTCACTCAAAATCACACACAATTCCGGCGCCTCAAGCTACCCCGCCCTGTATTTTGACGACGGCACCGATATGCGGTTTGAGGCCAACATGGACGGCACCAACGGCACGGTGGACCTCTGTACCACGGCGCTGTCCTGGAATTACCAGGACCTGGGGAACAACCTGGGGTCCTTTTATGGACAATCATCGTATGGGCAGTCGATAAAGCTCCGGGCGGGCGGCGCTTGGGATTATGGGGCGTATTGCGGTCCCCGCTGCCGAGTTGCGATTGGCTATCGCTGGGCTGCGTTTTCGTATGTCGGCGGGCGCGGGTGCGCGGAGCCGAGGAAAACTTAATTCGCCAACATCGCGTCTCGTTGGTGCGGCATTTTGAGCTGAAGGAGATACACGGTCTATCTGACTCGGGAGGCTGACAATGAGAGGGTTTCCCAAGCACTTAAACACCAATGAAGATGTGCAGGCCTGTCTCCGGTTGTACCCGGAGGAGACCAAGCGGCACTTGGCGGCGCTCTATCAAAATCGGTTCGCGGTCAAAGAACTTAAGGTGTTGGCTGAAAAAGAAGCCGGGCTGGTAGATGAGTACCACGAGGTGGTGTTGCGGGAAGCGGCCAATGGGACCGTGGAAAAGGTGCAGCTCCAGAAAGAGGAAGACCCAAAGGCTCGCATCTTCCAGCTGGGGTTGACGAAGGCGGAGGTGGAGGTGCTTATTGGCCAGCAGTGGGTGAATCCGGACAAAGGCGGGGAAATTGGCGGAAGCGGAATTTGAGGCGGCGGCGGCCTGGGACCGGCCGTTTGCGGAGGCGGTGGCCTGGTTCCAGGGCAAACGCCTGGTGAGCCGGGAGGAATTCCGGGCGCTCTCCCGAGAGATGCAGGCCAGGGCCTTCACCGCGGCCTGGGTGTACGCCGCGGAGGAGCTGCAGACGGTGTACGAGGCCTGCCTGGCGGCCCTGGAGGGGGGCGGCACCCTGGCGGACTTTGTGCGGCAGACGGAGGAGATCCTGGGCCGGCCGTGGCACCAGGAGACGGTGTTCCGGACCAATGTGCTCTCGGCCTACGGCCGGGGGCACTGGGAGCAGGCCCAGGCGGTGCGGGAGCTGCGGCCCTACGGGCGCTACTCGGCGGTGATGGACGGCCGCACCCGGCCGAGCCACGCGGCCCTGCACGGGTTGGTGTATCCCCTGGACCACCCGTTCTGGCGGTACTACTGGCCGCCCTGGGACTACAACTGCCGCTGCGGGGTGATCACCTACAACGAGGAGGAGCTGCGGCGGGAGGGGCTGACGCCCCGAACGGACTGGGAGGGGCTGCCCCCGCCCGGCAATTTCGCCTCCCCGGCGGCGGGGGAGAAATTCTCCCCGGATTACCGGCAGTTTGCCCCGGAGATCGCCGGGGCCCTGCGGGAGAAGGTGGCGGCTATCTATGACTGAGGCGGTCCCCAAATGGCTGCAAATCGCCCGGGGGGAGCTGGGCCAGGCGGAGGTGCCGGGGCCGGGGAGCAACCCCCGGATCGTGGAGTACCTGCGGAGCACCGATCTGGGGGCTCCGGAGGACCGGCGGGACGAGACGCCCTGGTGCAGCGCGTTTGTGAACTGGTGCCTGGAGCAGGCGGGGCTCAGGGGCACCGGCAGCGCGGCGGCGGCCTCCTGGCGGCGCTGGGGGGTGGAGCTGGAGGAGGGCAGGCTGGGCTGTGTGGTGGTGCTGACCAGGCCGGGGGGCAACCACGTGGGGTTTTACGAGGGGGAGAGCGACTACGGGGTGCTGGTCCTGGGGGGCAACCAGGGCGACCGGGTGAGCCGGCGGTGGTTCCCCTGGGAGCGGGTTACCAACTTCAGGTGGCCGGAGGAGGGCGCAGGGTGAAAACCTGGGGCGCAAATGCGGGAGACTATCTGGCAGGCCCCGTGGGGTCTGGGCCAGGGTGGAGCCCGGGATGGCCGCCTGGGCATTAAGAGGAGCACATGGGCGAGGTCAGACTGATACTGGAGGCGGGGCTGGCGGCGCCGGAGTGGATCCGGGTGCTGCCGGTGGGAGAGGTGCGCCTGCACGACGGCCGGGGCAGCTACCAAGTGACGCCGGCGGACCTGGAGCGGCTCGTGGCGGCGCATGAGGCCAAGGGACTGGACCTGGTGATCGACTACGAGCACCAGAGCCTGACGGGGGGCAAGGCGCCGGCGGCGGGGTGGATCAAGGAGCTGGAGGCCCGGGAGGACGGGCTCTGGGCCCGGGTGGAGTGGACGGCCGCGGCCCGGCAGCACCTGGAGGCCCGGGAGTACCGCTACTTTTCCCCCGTGCTGCGGGTGGAGCCGGACAGCCGCCGGCTGCTGGAGCTGGTGTCCCTGGCCCTGACCAACACCCCGGCCATCGCCGGGCTTGAGCCCCTGGTGGCCAAGGACCGGGCGGCCCTGGAGCGGGAGCGGCAAGCCCGGGCGGAGAAATACGGCATCGGCGTCAAGGAGGGGGGCAACCTCAGTAAACCAAGCGAGTGGGCGGCGGTGCCGGAGGAGGAGTGGGGAGACCCCGTTAACTGGCGCTACCCCATGCCGGACGCCAAGCAGGCCCGGGCGGCCTGGGCCTACTGGAACCAGGCGAAAAACCAGGAGCAGTACACCCCGGCGGAGCGGCGGGTGGTCACGGAGCGCATCCGGCGGCGGGCCCGGGCCCTGGGGGTGCAGATTGAGGGGGAAAACATGAAGGAAAAACTCGCAACAGCAATGCAGTTGGCAGAGGGTGCGGCCGAGGAGGAGATCCTGGCCGCGGCCGTGCGGCTCCGGGAGGGCTGGACGGCGCTCAGGGAGGTGGCCCGGCTGGCGGGCCTGCCGGATACGGCGACGCCGGGGGAGATCACCGGCGTGGTCCTGGCCTGGATGCAGGGGGCCGAGGCGCTGGCCCAGGTGCAGGAGGAGCTGGCGCAGCTCAAGGCGGCGCAGGCCGAGGAGCAGGCCCGGGTGGCGGTGGGCCAGGCCCTCTTGGAGGGGAAGCTCACCCCGGCCCAGGAGGAGTGGGCCTTGGATTACGCCCGGCGGGACCCTGATGGGTTCCGGGCCTTTGCCGCCAAGGCGCCGGTGGTGGTGCCGGTTAATGTGCGGCTCAAGGAGGCCGGGGGCGCCGCCGGGGGGCCCGGCCTGGACGAGGAGGAGCTGGCGGTCTGCCGGCAGTTGGGCCTGAAACCGGAGAGCTATCTGGCGGCCAAGGCAAAACTGAGCAAGGAGGGGGAAAATGGCAGCGCTGACTAAAGATCGGGCGACGTCATACACGGATGGCAAAATTGTGGGCTACCCGGTGGCGGCGGGCGCCAAAATCTATGCCGGCAGCATGGTGTGCCTGAACAACAGCGGTTATGCCGTGCCGGCGGCGAATACCGCCAATTACCGCTTCATCGGGGTGGCGGTGCGGCAGGTGGACAACAGCAGCGGCGCCAATGGCGACCAAACCGTGGAGGTCTTCCGGGAGGGGGTGTTTGAGTTCCAGGCCACGTCCATCGCCCAGGCCGATGTGGGCGCGGACATGTATGTGGTGGACGATCAGACCTTCGACGAGACTGACCCGGGGAACGGCGTCAAGTGCGGCAAGCTGGTGAAATATATCAGCGCCACGAAGGGCTGGATCGCCATCGGCCCGGCACTGGCGAGCGTGTACACGGGAAGCGCCGACGCCCTGACGGTGAGCGATGCGGACAACCATTTCGCCGCGGCCGAGAGCACGGTGGCCGCTCAGATCCAGAAACTGGCGAAAACCATAGTGGTGACCCTGCCGCGGTTTACCGGCTGGACCAAAAACGGCACCGCCCAGGCGATCGCCCTACCGCTGCTGGAGTTTCCGGTGCCGGTGATGCTGAAGCGGGCCTACCTCAACCTGGGGACCGCGCCTGGTAGTGGCAAAACTCTGACCATCACGGTTAACAACGCCACCGCGGTGACCATCAGCGACACCAACACCCAGGCGGAGAGCGAAAATCTGAGCATCGCGGTGCCGGCCAACACCGATCTGGCGGTGACCGCCTCGGAGACCAGCGGAGGCACGGCGGCGAATGCCGATCTGATGCTGGTCTATCAGATCGACGACGGCGAATAAGGGAGGGCAGAGATGATTGTCAATCAGGCGGCATTGGCCAATGTCTATGTGGGCCTCTCGGCGGTGTTCAACGCGGCGTTCCAAGAGGCCCCGGAGCCGTGGTACACCAGGCTCGCCATGACGGTGCCCAGCACCGGGCGCAGCATGGATTACAAGTTTTTGCTGGACTACCCCGGCATGCGTGAGTGGGTCGGGGACCGGGTGATCCGCTCTCTGGAGGGCAAAAACTGGATAGTCGAGAACCGGGACTACGAAATCACCATCGGGGTGGAGCGCAACGACATCGAGGACGACCAGCTGGGGCTGTACAACCCGCTGGTGGCCCAGATGGCCCTGGAGGCCAAGCTGCACCCGAACCGCCTCATCGCGGACCTGATCAAGGGCGGCGGGGCTGCACCGTGCTATGACGGGCAGTACTTTTTCGACACGGACCACCCGGTGGGCGAGGGGACGGCGAGCAATTTCAGCTCCGGGGGCTCCACGCCCTGGTACCTGTTCGATGTGTCCCGGCCGGTGAAGCCGTTCATCTTCCAGCTCCGGAAGCCGGTGCAACTGACCCGCATGGACCGGCCGGACGACGAGCATGTGTTCATGCGGAAACAGTTCCGGTTCGGCGTGGACGGGCGCTACGCCGCGGCCTATGGCCTGTGGCAGTTGGCCTACAAGAGCACCCAGACGCTTACTGCCAGCTCCTACGCGGCGGCCCGGGCGGCCATGATGGGCTTCAGCAACGCGGACGGCCGGAAACTGGGGGTCACGCCCAACCTCCTGGTGGTGCCCCCCAGCCTGGAGGCCACGGCCCGGGAGATCCTGAATGCCGACATCATCATCGGGGACCCCACGGCCGGCGGCGCCAAAACCAATGTGTGGCGGGGGTCGGCGGACCTCCTGGTGGTCCCGGAGTTGGCTGACTGAGGCCACTCATGAGCCGGTTACGGGGGAGGCTGGAGCTCCTGCTGCAGGAGCTGCGGGGGCTGCCGCCGGGGGCGCGGCCGGAGGCGGACCTGGCCCTGGAGCTCTGGGGGGCGCTCCGGGAGCGTTATGCGGAGGAGGCGCCGCCGGGGGAGCCGGCTGAGGAGAAAGCCCGGCCGGGGCGAGGCGGCGCCCGGAGGCGGTAAATGGGCTACTGTGAGGTGGCGGAGCTCACCGAGCTCCTGAGCGAGCGGGAGCTGGCGGAGCTCACCGCGGAGAGCGGGGAGCAGCCGGACGAGGCGGTGGCCCAGGCGGCCATCGACCGGGCCGGGGCGGAGATCGACGGCTACCTGGCGGTGCGCTACCAGCTGCCGCTGTCGAGCACGCCGGCCCGGATCCGGGCCCTGTGCCTGGACATGGCGGTGTACCACCTGTTTGTCCGGCGGGGGCTGGCGGATGAGGTCCGGCGGCAGCGGTACCTGGACGCCCTGGGGTTTTTGCGGGATGTGGCGGCGGGGCGGGCCCAGGTGACGGGAGCCGATGGGCTGGAGCCGCCGGGAGAGGCGGCCGAGGTGGTGGAGGTGAGCTCCCAGACCAGGGTGTTTGACCGGGACAAATTGAGCGGGTGGTGAGATGTGGGGGCAAGGCTGGTTTGCGGGGGGCTGGTTCGGCGGCGGCTGGTTTCGGCGGCGGCCGGCCCGGCGGTGGCGGGCGGCGGTGCGGCGGACTTATGAGGCCCTGGGGCGATTGCCCCAGGACTACCGGCCCACCCCGGAGGAGGAGCGGGAGGTCAGGGCCCTCTTCCAGCGGGTGTCCTGGACGCTGCGGCGATGGCGGGCGCGGCGGTAACAGTGCGGGCGGAGGAGGCCCTGGCCCGGCTCCGGGGCATGGAGGACCGGGGCGGGGACCTGGCGCCGGTGCTGCGGGCCTTCGGGCAATACATGCTGGGGAGCATTGAGCGCAATTTCGCCTCGGGGGGCCGGCCTACGGCCTGGGAGCCCCTCAAACTCGCCACGAAGGTGGCCTGGCACACCCGGCGGAGCTCCTGGTGGAGCAAAGGCGGCGGCGGCATGACGGCCAAAGGCCGGGCGGCCTGGGAGGGGCGCAAGCCCCTGACTGACACCGGGCGCCTGCGGCGGAGCATCCAGGTGGCCGAGGTGACGCCCCGGAGTGTCACCATCGGCACCAACCTGGTGTATGCCGCCATCCACCAGTTCGGGGGGCTGGCCGGCCGGGGGCGGAAGGTGCGGATCCCGGCCCGTCCCTACCTGGTGTTCCAGGAGGAGGATGTGCGGCGGGCGGAGGAGATGCTCCTGGCCTATCTGGCGGGGGGCTGATGGATTACAGTTTCGCCGATTACGAGGCCGGGGTGCTGGCGGCCCTGGAGGGGCTGCTGGCCCCGGCGGGGCCGCTCCTGGTGCTGGAGGGCTACGCCGGGCAGATCCGGGCCACGGAGTTCGGGGTGGAGGTCAACCTCCGGGGGCTGCCGGCGGCGCTGGTGGAGATCGAGGGGGCGGACTACGAGGTGAGCGCCCACCCGTACCTCACGGCGGAGGTGCGGGTGGTGGTGTATGTGGCCGCCCGGAGCTGGCGGGAGCAGGCGGAGGCCCGGAGCGGCGAGGCGGGGGCCTATGCCCTGCTGCAGGCCATCCGGCAGGCCCTGACCGGTAACACCCTGGGGCTGGAGGTGCGGAGTTGCGGCCTGCTGCCGGTGGAGGAGAGGCTCATCGCCGGGGACCAGGCCCAGGTGATCTACGCGGCGCGGTACCGCCTCTGGAACGACCGGGTGCCGGCGGCCTGAATCCAGGCGGAGAGCCCGGGCCGCCAAGGAGGGGGAAATGGACGACAGACTGCGATTCCGGGTGCGGCCGGCCATCACCGTGACGGTGGAGCCGGACAAACCTGAGGAGACGGAGGCGCCGGAGAAAATGGAAATTAAGGCGGAGACGCCCCGGCGGCCGGCGGAGAGGGGGGCCAAATAATGGCGATCGCACTGCAGCGCACGCAATTACTGGGCAAAATTGAGGCCGTCGAGGGCACCAAGGAAAACCTGGCGGCGGCGGACGCGGTGCTGGTGTATGACACCGGGTTTGACCCGACCCAGGCCATCAATCTGCGGGACCCGCACCGGGAGACGCTGTCGGTGATGCCGCCGGTGGCGGGGGCCAGGAGCGCCAAAATCAAATTCGCCGTGGAGCTCAAGGGCAGCGGCACGAAGGGCACCCCGCCGGAGTGGGGTAAATTCCTGAAGGCCTGCGGCTTCACCGAGACGGTGGTGGCCAACACCTCGGTGACCTATACGCCGGCCTCGACGAGCATCCCCTCCCTCACCCTGGGGCTGTACCGGGACGGGGTGATCAACCGCATCTGGGGGGCCCGGGGGACGGTGCGCCTGGAGCTGGAGGCGGGGAAAATCGGCCTGCTGCACTTTGAGTTCACCGGCGCCGATTTCGAGCGGGTGGACGGGGCCCTGGTGAGCGCCACCTACCAGAGCACGGTGCCGCCGGCGTTCCTGGGGGCCACCTTCACCGTGGACAGCTACGCCGCGGTGGTGGACAAGGTCAGCATCGACCTGGGCAACGCCATCGCCCTCCGATCGAGCCCGACCGCGGCCTCGGGGTATGTGAGCGCCCTGATCACGGGCCGGGCGCCGAAGGTGAGCTTTGACCCGGAAACGGTGACCGTGGCCACCAAGGATTTCCCGGGGCTCATGAAGGCGGGGACGGCGTTTGCGCTATCCTGCACCCTGGGGTCGGCGCAGGGCAACACCATCACCATCAGCGCGCCCAAGCTGGTGATCCAGGACCTGAAAGAGGGGAACCGGTCGGGGATCCTGACGGACCAGATCACCGCGGTGGCGGCCATGGACAGCGGCGACGACGAGTTGACCATCATGCTGACCTGAGCCGCACAGGCGGAAAACTGGGGAGAGTGCATGAGGCTGGAGGAGCTCTTGGCGGCAGACCCGGTGCTGCCGCGGTGGGAGGAGTGGCGGGACCTGCCCCCGGTGCGGCCGCCGAACAGCCAGGCGGGAGGCGCATCCTATGCGGCCCGGCCGGTGACAGTTCCGGAGATCCCCGGGTTCGCCCTGGAGGTGCGGCTGCTGGATGTGCCGGGGACGGTGGCGATGGTGCGGGCCGGGGAGGAGCCGGAAACGCAGCTGCTGGCCACCCTGAGGCAGGCGGTGACCGGCTGGCGGGGGCTGACGGTTGCCGGCCTGAAGCGGCTCTTGCCCGGGGCCAGGTTCAAGGGGGAGGTGGCGGACACCTGTGAGTTCCCGTACACGCCGGACAACCTGGAGGCCCTGCTGCGGCGGAGCTTTGTGCTCGTCAACTGGCTCCTCCGGGTGATGGAGCTGCGACAGGTTGAGGAGGAGGATCTGGAAAAAAACTCCGCAGCTACGCCGAGAGCCAGTTCGACCCCACGGCCCGCACCTGCCGGCGGTGCCGCCGGGAAGAGGCGCTCTACGGCGTAGCGCCCCCCTGCCACGACTGCCGGCCGCCGGTGCTCCTGCCCGGCAACCGGCTGCTCTGGGAAATTTTCATGACCATGCACAATCAGTTCGCCTTGGACTTCCATCTGAGCCCCGGGGAGGTGCTGGATTGGTACGGGGTGCCCCGAGAGGTGAGGCCGCGGCTGCTGCGGCGGCTGGCGGCGGCCTACCAGGCGGTGCGGGCGGCCCAGGAGCGCCTGAGCTAGGAGGGTGAAATGCCGGCAACATCCCAGGTGACCATCCAGCTGTATGTGGACGACCAGGGGACCGTGAAAATCCGGGAGGCCCGGGTGGAGACAGAGGCCCTGGGCCGGGCCGGCCAGGAGGCGGGGAGCCAATTTGCCGGGGGCATGGACCTGTCGGTGGCGGCCCTGGGGCGGAAAGCTGCGGCCCTGGCGGCGGCGGCGGGGGGGGTGTACGGGCTGCAACGGGCCATGCAGGCGGCTCTGCGGGTGACAGAGGATTACCAGATGTCCGTAATCTCCATCGCCGCCTCCCTGACGGATCTGGCCAAGGACACCAAGGACCCGGCCTTCACCTACAGCCGGAACCTGGAGCACGCTCGGGAAATGTATGCCGAGCTCGAGAAGGAGGCGGCCAGGCACTTCGCGGGGGCGCGCCAGCTCATGGAGGCCTACACCATCTTGGTAAACAAGGGGGTGAGCATCAGGAAGGAGGAGATCGGGGCCCTGGGCACGGTGGTGGACAAGATCCTGCTCATGACCAAGGGCCAGAACGCCCAGATCCAGATCGCCCAGGAGCTGCGGGCGCTGCTGGACGGGCAGGCCCGGGCCACCAGCCAGGTGGCCATGCTGATCCGGGACCAGGTGGGGCCCGGCTGGGAAAACCTGGTGGACCAGCACCGGCGGGCGGGGACGCTGCTCACCTGGCTGGCGTCGCTGTGGCCGGGCCTGAACCTGGCGGTGCAGGATGTGACCAACACCCTGACGGCCCAGGGGACGACCCTGGGGACCCAGGCGGCCCAGATCGCCCGGAACTCGGGGCTGTGGCAGGACGCGGTGGAGATCCTCAAATGGATCAACGAGCTCCTGCGGCAGCATGGGGAGCAAATTTCAGGGGCCATCGCCAAGGGCTGGGCGGTGGTGAAAGAGCTGGCAGGGGGAGTGGTGTCGGTGGTGCAGGAGATCTGCCGCTGGCTGAAGATCGGCTGGGACTATCTGGCCGGCTGGCGCCGGGAGCTGGCGGAAATTGCCAAGCGGCGGGCGGACCTGGGGGTGGGCCTGGGGCTGGACATCTATCCCCTGGTGGAGGGGGAGGTCCCGGCGGAGGCCAGGGCGTTCCTGAACCAGCGGCTGGCCCGGGAGGCGGAGAGGTACAAGCAGGAGACCTACCAGATGTGGCTGCGGCAGCAGCCGCTGCCGGAGACCCGGACGCCCGGGGGGGCAGAGGCGGCCGGCGGCGGCGGCCGGGACACGGCCCAGCAGTACGCCAACCTCCTGGCCACCCTCAACGCGGAGCTCACCCGGCTGGCGGAGGGGAGCCTGGGCGCGGTCATCGGCTGGTATGACCAGACCATCCACAAGATCCAGCAGTACGCCGCCACCGCCGAGCAGGCCGAACAGGGGATAGCCCTGGCCCGGGAGGTGGCGACAAAAAAGGCGGAGAAGGTGGAGGCGGAATTTTCCCGGTGGCAGGCCAAGGCCTTGGGGGACCGGTACGCCCAGATTGACGAGGAGGAGGAGCAGCTCCTCCGGAAATATGCCCTGACCCGGGAGGGGATGGTGCGCCTGGCGGAGGCCACGGGGAAATCCCTGGAGGCGGTGGAGCGGGAGACCCAGGAGCGGCTGACCGCAATCCAGAAGGCGGCGGCGGACAAGCGGGCGGCGGCGGACGCGGCCCGGGCCCAGGAAATGCTGGGGCGCCTGAACCAATACCTGCAGGCGGCGGCGGCGACGGCGCCGCTCCTCTCCACCCAGCTCCGGCTGCAGGAGGCCATCCTGCGGCTGGAGGCGGAGCGGGGGCGGCAGGCCCTCCTGCAGCAGTATTACCAGCACCGTATCACCCTGGAGGAGTACCAGCAGCTGGAGGCGCTGCGGCAACAGACGGAGGAGCTCAAGCGCCAGGCCCTGGAGGAGCGGCGGCTGATGACCGGCGGGTTCGCCGGGGGGGTCAGGGCCTGGGCCTTGGGGCAGCGGCGGGCGGCGGAGACCCGGGGGGCGGAGGCGGCCCGGGATCTGCTGGAGGGGGCCAAGCGCTTCGGCACCGAGGCCGTCAGCTCTTTTTTCAAGGGCCTTATCCGGGGGGAGAAGGCCGATCTGAAAAAATTTGGGCTGGCCCTGGCGGACCAGTTCATCGACGCCCTGACTAAATTTGGGGTGGAGAAACTGTTTGACTGGGTGGCGGAGGGCCTGGGGGGCCTGGCCGTGGAGGGGGCGGAGAAGGCGGCGGATTTGCTCCTGGAGGGGGCCGAAAAATTGGTGCAAGGGACGGTGCAGATGGCAGCGGAGACCGCAGCCCAACTCACCGCGGCAATGAGCCTGCAGACGGCGGGAACCGGTTTGACCATGAGCGCCGGGGCCCTGACCTCGGCGGCGGGGGCGCTGCAGGCCGCGGCCGCGGCCCTGGCGGCCGCCGGCATTTTCCACGCGGGCGGGGTGGTGATGCACCAAGGCGGGATCCTCCGGGCCCACCAGGGGCTCGCCCTGGACGAGCGGCTGGTGGTGGTGCAGACGGGGGAGGGTATCCTGTCCCGGCGGGCCATGGCCCGGCTGGAGGCCCGCTACGGCCCCGGCGCCTTCGAGCGCCTTAACCGGGGGGAGCCGGTGGCGGGGGGAGGCATCACGGTGCACGTGCACGCCGGGGGCGCGGGGCCCCAGGACCAGGCCTACTGGAACCGGCAGGCACGCTACATCAGAGTTGCCCTGGCCCGGGAGCTGGGGCGGGGCTACAAGCTGTAGGGGGGCGGATGGCCAAAGGGCGGATTTCCTGGGCCACCGGGCTGGCGGCGGCGGCGCTGGACGGCAGCCACTGGCTCAGCCAGGGCGAGGCGGCGTTCAATGTGGGGACGCGGGATTTCGCCGTGGACGGCCTGTTCCGGGTAGATGGGGGCAGCTACGCCGCCCTGGTCAGCAAAGGGACGGACCCGCTGACCAGCGACACGGGCTGGGTGATTTACAGCAATGTGAGCACCCGCTCCCTAACCCTAAAGCTAAACGACGGCCAGGCCACGCCGGTGGCGGTGTCGGGTGACAGCGCCTACACCCTGGGCGAGTGGTTCTGGCTCAGGGTGACCTGCGATCGGGACGGGGTGGCGCGGGTATTCATAAACGGGGTCCTGAAAGCCTCAGGGGCAATCAGCGGGCGGCCGGGCTCGCTGGACGCGGAGGAGCCCCTGCAGGTGGGCCGCAACGGGGGCATGTACCTCACCGGCGCGGTGGGGCTGGTGCGGCTGGATTACGGCCGGCTGCTGTCCGACTCCTGGATGGCGGCGGAGTGGGCCCGGCTGCAGATGGGGCTCCGGCCCCGGGCCCAGGACTTTCTGGCGGTCTGGAACTTCAACGGCACCAGCGAGGACGAGGGGGGCGCCTACCCCCTGGCCTGGCAGGGCGGGGGGGCGGCCGCCTATGGGGCGGGCTGGCCCGAAACGGTCAGCTACGACCTGGACGTCAATTTTGAGCTGGGCTGGACGCTGGAATACCTGACGGAGGCGGACCTGGCCCGGAGCCTGGACGGGTCGCTGACGGCCTACTGGCCCCCGGGGCGGCGGCGGCGGCGGCTGACCCTGCCCTTCCGCTTTGTGGGCCTGGCCCAGGTGGAGGCCCTGCTGGCGGCGTATGAGGCGGGCGCCGAGATCGGCGTGTGGCTGGACAGCGACCTCCCCCGCACCCTGACCGGGCTGATCACGGAGCCGCCCCTGGTGACGGCCTCCTCTCCGGGGTGGTATGATGTGAGCCTGACCCTGGAGGAGGTATGAGTTGGCAAACGTTTGCCAACTTTCAATCTCTTTGAGGTGGTCTGATGTGAGCCTGACCCTGGAGGAGGTATGATCCCGGCCCCGGACGCGGTCTTTGCCGCGGAGGAGGCGCGGCGGGTGGGGGCCCAGCCGGTTTTGCGCCACCGGTTTTACCCGTTCTGCTATGACCCGGGGCTGGGGGAGGGGCGGGGGAGTTACACCAACTCCCACTACCGCCAGTATTTCGGGGTGCAGGCCGATGTGGGCGCGGCGGCGGCGGAGTGGGTGTCGGAGGCGCTGGCCACCGGGCAGCCGCAGGAGGTGGAGGTCGCCACCGAATGGCGCGAGGCTGGGTTGGGGTATGTTGTCAGCCTGCAGTGGCGGACGGCGGCGACGGCAGAGGGGCTGGCCGGGGCGGCCTGGCTGGACCTGAGCAACGGCGGCACCGCCGGCCTGCTGCCCTATTATCAGTTGCGGGTGACCTGGAGCCAGATCGCCTGTTATTTCACCGACGACGGCGCGGGGGGCAGCGAGCAGTTGTATTTCGCGGACGGGGAGCCCTGGTCCGGCTGGTTTGTGGAGGGAGAGGGGGATGAGCCGACCTGGGTGGAGGCGGTGGCGCTGACCGGCGAATACGCCCTGGAGCCGGAGATGGTGGTGGGGGGCGGCTCCCTGCAGCTGGAGGCCCCCCTGGATTACTCCGATCTGGTGTCGGGGGCGTACAGCGTCACCCTCAAGGACCCGGAGGGGCGGTATGATCCTCTCAGCGACAATTTTGTCTGGAAAAAACAGCCGTATTGGGGGGAGGGCCTGGTACTGCGGCTGTATCTGGGCTATCAGCGGGGCGCCGCCCTGTCCGGCCTGCTCCTCCTCTATGAGGGCTGGGTGCGGCGCTGGGGGCCGCACCGCACGGAGGTGGGGCCGGGGGGCGAGGTGAGCCGCACCCTGGAGATCTACACGGAGGACGCCCTGGCCCTGGCCCGGCGCGTGCCGCTGGGCACGCCGGACGAGGACGGGCGGCCGCAGCCGGTGGTGCACGGGGAGCTGCTGCTGGAGGCGGAGCAGGCCGCAGACGAGCAGCCCTGGGAGCCGACCCGGGAGGCGGATTTTGAGACGGGGGACACGACACAGCTTAACGGGGTGGTGACCGCCAACGGGGGGACCTTCCAGGCGCTGGCGGCGGCGGCGTACAGAGGCGGCTTTGGGGCCCGGGCGGCGGCGGCGGCGGCCAATGCCGCGGCCTACGGCAAGCTGGAGGCCGCGGCACCGAGCACGGAGGGCTTCGTGGCCCTGCGCCTGCGGGTGAATGCGCGGCCAGCCGAGCCGGGCGACCGCACCACCAGGATCTTGGGCGTGTATGGGGCCAGCGGGGACCTGTTCACCCTGTATGTGGGGAGCGACGGCAAACTGTGGCTGAAGTGGGGGGGGGTCTGGTGGGAGACGGACGGGAACCTGAGGCTGGCGGACGGGAATTGGGTCCGCCTGGCCGTGGGAGTGAAAAACGGCCCGGCCAATGCGGGGGTGCTGCGGGTCTGGCTGGAATCCAGGGTCATTTTAGAAAAAACCGACCAGAATTTCAGCCAGGTTTATCCACAGGGGATCTGGTTTGGGCCGCGGTTGACGGCGGCCGAGAGCTGGGAGATGGATTTTGACGAGGTGGAGTACCACAACTATTTTTATCCCTGCTGGTTCCGGGTCCCCGGCGGGCCCTACCAGGAGATCACCGAGGTCTGGGTGGACAACCTCCTGGTGCCTCGGGAGCGTCCCCGGAAGAGCCGCCGGCTGTGGCACCTGGAGTTGGCCAAAAACTGGCTGGCCCGGGCCGGTCGGGGCGTGGCGGCGGTGAACTATGCCACCATAAATGAGCGCGGCGCCGTGATTTGGAGCGACTATCTGAACGAGCCCTCCGGGCAGATGATGGTGCGGGTGGTGCGCGATGCGGTCTCGACCCCGGCGGAGGTGCTGGCAAGCTTGGCCGCCGCCGGCGGGCTGACGGTGGATGCGACCAGGCTGGCTGAGCTGCAGGCGGCCACGGCGGGGGAGACGCTGGGGTGCCGGTTTGAGAGCACCACGGTGGCCGAGGCCCTGGCCGAACTGGCGGCCGCGGCCCTGATAAACATCTGGCTGGAGCAGGGGACCCTGCGGGCGGCGGCGGGGGAGGCTGGGACGGCGGTGATGGTGCTGACGGAGGCGGACGGCTGGGCCTCCGAGGTGGTGGTGGACACCAAGGAGCTGGTGGCCTCGGTGCTCGTGAAGTGGGGCTGGTACGACCGCTCCAAGAGCTATTCCTACACGGCGGTGAACGGGGAGCTCCAGGCCCGGGGCTATGGGCTGGAGCAGGAGGAGCTGGACCTGAGCTGGGGGAACCCGGTGGCGACGGACCGGGCGGACACCGCCAAAGCCAAGGCGGAGGCACTCCTGGCACGGCTGGGGGGCCGGATGGAGGTGCGGTTTTCCGGGCGGCTGCACCTGGCGAGGCTGGAGCTGTGGGACCGGGTGGAGTGGCAGGGGGAGCTCTGGACCGTCGCCGGCAAAACCATCAATTTCGAGAGCCGGCCCTGGGGGGTGGAATTGACCCTGGTGCGGTGGCTCTAGGGAGCAGATATGGCAGGGTTGGATCAGCTGAAAACAATCTATGAGAGATACAGCGGCACAGGCATAATCGGGGCCAAAAAATCGGAGATGACGGGCCTGGCCCGGGCCATCGCCCAGGGCTATGAGTTCCGGGGGGTGCCCAACATTTATTATGTTTCGGCCACCCAGATCAAGATCAAGGCCACGGCGGCCTGCCCGGCCCGGGTGATGATGTGCGGCTTTCCGGATGTCCTGAATCCGGGGCAATTTGTCAGGCTCAACAGCGGTGGCTGGGAGCGGGAGATCACCGCATCTCTCACGATCGACATCAGCCAGTCGTCGTCCAGATGGGGGACGGAGAAGAGCGATCAGTGGTACATGGTTTTCCTGTTGGCCTCAGGGGAGACGGCGTTCACGGCGAAATTGATGCCCATCATGAGGGTCAAATCCTATGCGAGCAATGTTTTCTCCCTGGGAAAACTCTCCTCCCCCAGCACCGGGATCGGCTACGGGTTTTCCACCGATGAGCTGGTGGGCTACCAGGTGTATGTGCTGACCGGGAACTCTGAGGGGGAGCTCCGGCAGATCACGGCCAACAACAACGACAACGGCTTCGGGGGGACGATAACCCACGGGGGGACGGCGCTGAGCCTGGCCCAGGGGGACTGGCTGGCGGTGCTACCCCCGGTGGATTTCCGCTGGGTGGGGGGGGTGTATAATGATACATTGGGGAACCTCGCCTCCTTTAAGAAATCGGGGAATTTTGTTTATCTTCTTAGCAGCACATGGAATAACGACCCTTTGGCGGCAATGGCGGATGGCTACGACAGTTCTGGTGTGAGTTTAGGGCTTGTTTATAACAAATTTTGGAGCACCCCTGATGTATCTTATGTCAAAGCCTTCATCTATGCTGAGGGGGGGTTGATGTGATGCCATTTCCCAACGGCCGTTGGGTATTTCGCCCGCCCTTTTCCCAACGGCCGTTTGGTTCGGATATAATTTTTTTTTCTAATTATTGTGTTTTTGGGTGTGAATTTATCGCGATTCGCTTCAAAGGTTGGGAAAAAGTCGGATTTGCTGTCCGCTTCGTCCAGCCGCCGGACCTCGATCTCCAAGGCGCTTTTAAGA
>Ga0078972_1011287_pt1 | contig 16088 bp, 17 predicted proteins | sample YelNatPaOPGAMG01_FD_67568 | JGI IMG/M metagenome (GOLD analysis project Ga0078972, IMG submission 67568) | Hot spring thermophilic microbial communities from Obsidian Pool, Yellowstone National Park, USA - OP-RAMG-01 (SPADES assembly) (version 2) | ecosystem: Environmental > Aquatic > Thermal...
TTCATTTTCTTTTCTAACCTTATCTCAACATGGTCTCTATATTTTTCTTTGATTTCCCAAGCCAATGAAAACTTGAAATCGTCTTCTGAATCAAAAACAGGCCTTTTTTTACTTAATTTTTTCATCAATTCTTTAATTTCTTTTTCATTGAATTCATCGCCCATAAGATCCACACCTTAATTTTATTATATATCTTTATAGTCTTTCTTTCTTATATTTTTTTCTATACATACCATAATTTATTCATAAACTGGCTTTTGTTTATTTTAGTAATGTTTTTGTAAATTGATTTTATAAAGATTGATGAATTGCTCAACAACCTCTGAAGGATATTAATAGGAACTCCACTCGGTATTTTTTAACCGCAAAGGTATGTCTTAATTGGACATGGATATTAATTCTGAGATTCTTCTGGGTATTTGATAGAATCCTTAACTGAATTGCTACCCACATAAATGAATCATGAAACGCACACAAAGTTTATATTGCCCAAGAACTTATTTTTAAACAACAGAATTAATCAAAAAAGCACATCTATTGGAGATATTAGGGTGAATACAACAAATAAACTAAACTTTGCGGATGTAAAGAAGAAAATTGGAGAAGATTTGAAGACTGCATTAAACGTCCAGGAATTTTCTATAACATTTGCCAAACAAGAAGAAAATGTATGGAAAGTGAATGTAAAGTTTAAAGAGATGAAAGGAAGCATGGAGTGGTCAACAATTGCATTGTTTAGTATAGATGCAACAACTAGTGAAGTAATCGAATTTGCAAAAGGACGTTACTGGTTATCTTGATACTATGAAAATAATCTGAAAAAAGATAGAAATAATCGGGACAAGAAAAAGCAGGAATAGTCCTTTATAGGTCTATATACCGATAAAAATTTGCAAAATCATAAAACTATAGTAAGATGTATTTTTATTATTGATAACCAGTCGGTGATTTTGGATTAGGTTTCTTGAACAATTCTTTTGGGATTGATTTGGTTATTATTATTGGCTGTGTGCCGATAACATATAATGGTTCCCCAGTGTTCGGATCATGCCCTACTTTGATGACTTTAGTGATCTCTAAAATTACTTCTATAATAGAACCATCTTTAAGATGTAATTTTACTCCTTTCTTGATATCTTCCGTTTCATAATCAATAATTTCTGGTTCTTCTAACGGGATATTAGGTTGAGAATCTGTCATATTTAACTTTATGAATTTTTAATATTTAAATAATTCAGGATTCTACAGGATTCTATAAAAAAATTAAAAAATAAAAATATTTATTTATATGATTTTTAATATCTAATTAGAATCATGAAAATATAAGGTATAGAATAAGTGATATAAATGCCAAATTATGAAGGTACTACAGAAAATTGTGGAAAAAAATGGATTATTCCCTTACCAAATGAAGGTTTCCCTGGTGAAATATATTCTTCTAAGGAGATTATTGATAAAATATTATCATCAACTAATGGTAAAAAGAATTGTGATTGTATGTGGCATTATAAAAGTTGTAAATGGATGTTAGTTGAAAGAAAAGGTATAGGTAAACTAAAAAAAGCAATAGAACAATTAAGAGAAACTTATAAAGAAGCAAAAAATAAAAATAAAAATGTTATGTATTTTTTAGTTATTTATAGTGGTAAAGATAAAGGAGGTAAAGAATGGAACGCTTATGATATTAAAGATACCAAAGATTCACCAACAGGGAAAGTAATATGGAATAAAAGATCAACAAGGGGTAAGCCCGTAGAAATAGATGGAAAACCAATTTGGGCTATAAAGGAAGAGGACATTGAACATTATAGGAAAAAAATAGAAAAAGAGAAAAATATTGATGAATATTAAAATTTTTCGAAAATTTTATTAATAGAAAAAACTTATTAAGGTATTATAGATATATATATATGTAAGTATGATAGGGTGAATATTATATGGGATTTTACATAGAAATTGAAGAAGACATAAAAAAAAGGGATAAAGAAGAAGAACAAAAAATTCCAATAAGAATAGTATTAAAATTAGTATATCCTATTTTTAAACAGGAACTTGAACAAATGTTTTCTTTTAAAGAGGAAAAAATATCTTTATGGAGATATTCAACGTTAGAAGAAACAGGTGGGGAACTAATCCAAGAAAATGCCGAACCAGATTTATTAGAAAATGAATATTATGGAATATTAAAAATAAGAGGGCAAATGAAAATCTATGGAAAAGATGTTCCTATAATTATTGAAGTTTCAGCTGATAGAGAATATGCATCAGTTTATGGTCATATAAATATCGATACTTCTATTGATTCAGAATATGAAACTCTATGTGATCTATTAGATGAATTGCCAGAAAATGAATATGATTCATTTCTTAATAATATAAGCCAACTTTTAAACAATGTTAACTCAAAATTTAAAGAAATAACAGGTAAATGGAATAGTAATATTACATATCTTATTAAGTCTGCTTATATAAGTAGAATTCCTGTTGATGATGATATAACTGAGCTTTATTATTCATATAAAGGAACAAAAAGAAACGAAATATCTGCTATACTAGATATGGTAGCTAAGACTGTAGAAAATAAAGAGGTTGAACCTGAGCAACCCTTAGAAATAAAGAGCAGAATTTCACCATTAACTAAAAGAAGAGCAGTAGTTAATTTTATATCAGGAATTAATGAAATAAATCCATTAATAAAAAATTTAGGTCGTGAGATAGTAACTTTTGGCCCTAAAAATAGTGTTGTAATTAAATTAAATAGATCACAAGAAAAGAGGCAAAAATTTTATCAAGATGTTCGTGACAAAATAATTCTCGAATTTTTTAGAGTACTTCCAAAAACTGAAGAACTAAAAGAAAAGTACATAAGAAATATTAAAAATCTAAGTTCAATTGATGATTTTAGATAACTATTTTATTGGTTGTTTACATAAGAAAATTCTTTATTGTATTCTGCTCATAAACTGGCTTGTATCCATTCCTGTAATGTCCGTATAAATTGATGCGATAAAAATTGAAGAATTACTTAACCATTTTTGAAAAATACTAATTGGAATACATTTTAGTATAGTCCTAATGATAAATGAGCTCATTTCAATCTAGCCAATATTATGGGGGGATATAGATAATGCTTTGAAATTTTGACCTTTTTAGAATGAATAAAATAAGATGTTAATTATTTAATTTCCTTTCTTGATAAACCTTGTAAATTCCCTTCAAAGCTTTGGATCTGTATTTCATTTCATTTTTACGAATCCTTTTCTTGATATTCCATAGGGTTTGTTTAGATATTCCCTTACCCCTGACATCCTTAGGCTTTATTGCTAAAATCCACTGTTTGAAATCTTTGATGTTCTCATATTCTAGGTATAAATCATAATTAATACCAGCTATTCAAGGTCTTATCCAGAATAGTTTTCACAGCATTATAATTCTAATGAACCAGATCGGTCAGAAGTTCATTGGGCAGATAATGGGTGTCGTTATTTGACGAAACATGGGACAGCCTATTAAAGAATATTTAATTGTGATAGCATGTTAATTAGTGATCTGGTCGAAAAATCAATAGAAACCTTATTTCGAATAATTTCAGAAATTATTCCTATCCTATTGTAGTAATTAGTTACTGCGTCAATAAGTGTATTTTCAGTCAAAGCTTTAAAATTTCTGTCAATCATATAAAGAGTATTGTCTGTAATCAACTCCATCCACGGTTGATAGTTTGGGGCTATAGCTGGGGTTCCTGATAATATGGATTCAACTGGTACATTTCCGAAACTTTCCCACTTTGGTGTAACGATAGTAATAATGGAATCTACATAAGCGTTATGTAAAGTTTCTGGGTCCACAGATACCATATATTCTATTTCATTTGCATCAAAACTTCTTTTGATGTCTCTTATTGACTTTAACGAACCAAATATTCTTAACTTATATCCAGATTTAAGAAGAGATGAAATTATTGTTATGGAATAAATAGCTTTTTCCTCCTCATTCCCGACATAAATGGTTATTTTTTTAGATTCTGAATTTCGAGAATATGAGAAAATCTTAGTATCTATAGGTGGGTAAATAACCGTATTCGTACTTACACCGAATAAAAGTAAATTGTTAAGTTCTGTATAATAACTATTAGATATCACAGCATTCGCTTTCTGCAAATTTTTGGAATGTTCTTTTGAAAAAGTTTTCCAGGTTTCATATTTTTTATCTTGAGTAGATTTGGGAACTCCTGTTTCAATGTCAGTTAAAAGGTCGAGCCGACCAAAAACTTGAGAATATATGCAAAGCTTCGCAGACTTTTTTTCCACCAATTTTGTAGAGAATTTTAGTCTGGTCTCATAATCATCAGAGATTATTACAGATGGTGTTGAGGAATTAAATTCCTCAACGATTTTATCACCACTATAAATCCCTTTGAATTTATCATAATCATAAAGTTTTTCGCGTATACGTTTTAATGAATTGGCATTTGTACCTGTCAAATATAATACTACCGAAAATTCTTTCTCAAGAAGGCCTTGAGCAAAAGCTAGGAGTGGCTTTATTCCCGCAGAATATAAATTTTTTCCTCCTATTATTAAACCGAAATCTGTAGACATTTAGGCGGTAAATTGTATTGTTTGCTATAAAATTTTTGTTTATATCATCAGCATATAGTGGTTAGTTTATACTAGCTTTAACAATTCATTCCCTAAGACGAAAAAAAATTTAATCTTGGCATATTGGTTTCCATCAGGGTTGGGATAAATTCCACGGTTGTCGAGTGATTTAACAACTAGATTTGTTCTGTTTCAAGTGATCCTGCGGATTCAAGCGCAGAGATACATGGACACAAGCATTTATCTGGTTGCAGATGGATTGAAATTACCCCCAGAATGTTAAAGAGATATAGAAAAATTAATGATATTCAATTATATTTCTCTACTATAATTAACATAAGGTGGTTTGCATTATATGATGAAAGATGATAAAGGAAATTTAGAAGATTTTAAATGGCTTCATGAGCAACTTAATCAGCATATTATGCATGAAGATATTTTACTTGAGCAAAGAACATCTTTCTTTATTACTGCAACCTCAGTACTTGTAGGAGCCTACTCACTCTCATTTGTAGCCTCTCAGAATTTGCAATTTCAGGCCTTAATATTCAGAATCTCTTTGTCGGTATTTGGTGTCTTATTCTGCATTTTCTGGGAAGGTGTTACAATAAGAACTCAAAATGCTAATGAAATGTGGAAGGAAAAAATAAGGAAGCTTGAATTGGAACTGGAATCCACGGGTAAGCACGAACCTGGGTATTTTTCACATTACCTTGAGCATGCGAATAGATTTGGTAAAGATAGAACAAAAAAAATAAAATTTATACAAATCGGAATTTCTACGCAGAAAACATGGAAGATTATTCCATTTTTTTTCTTGGCATTATGGATAGTTTTCTTAATTTTGAGTGTCCTAATTCTACTCTAAAATATCTACGTCCCAATTTTTTTTTGGTTTCATTAATTTCCAATCTTTATATATTACTGGATATCAATCGGACAAACATCATATTTATGAATAATGGAATAAAAATGTCTAAGAGATCCAGTTAAAATGTTGCCCGATGGATCCGGATCTGAACGGTGAAAAACTTTAGTGCTTATAAATTAACTAATTCTTGAACCCGTTTTCCTATAGATCTTAAGAGCCTTTCCCTCTTTAATCTTTTTCTGCTGATACCATAAAGTTGATTTATTTATCTTCAACTCTTTCCTTTTTTCAGGATCAATAGACATGATCTTATTCCTGACCTGAGAATTATCGTTTCTTTTTAATTCTATATCCGGTATTGTGAATTCCAGATGTTTGCTATTTCCAGTAATGTATTTGCTTAATTCTCTAATATTACCAAACATGATATTTTCTAAAGCATATTGCTTGTTCCTGAATTCATAACGTTGATTGAAATTGTTCTTGATTGAGAAAATCAAGAATTTAGCTGTGTTAGATTTTAATCTTATGTGATAATTCTCGGTTGTTATGAAATCTGATTTCTTTAATTTGATTTCCAGTAATTCAATTACAGAATAGTCAATAACATATCTGAACAATTCTTGCAAGTCGTATACTAAAGGATGCTTTGAGGATGCTATTTCATGAAGATAACCGATTGAAACATCAAGGCCTATTGTATTGATATCTTTCCTTACCATTGATTCAAGTATTGCATATCCATAATTCAGCAATGCGTTAATTGGATCAGATGCGTTCATATTCCATGAATACGAAAGATTTTTCCTTCCTTCAAAGTGGAAATCTTTGGTCAAAGAATTGAATATTTTAGTTAATTCTGACCAGTAAGCAGATGCAATTCTGCCTTCATACATCATTAGGCTGTTAATATTATCGTAATCAATTCTTTCAATTTCCTTGTTTATTGTTGATAAATCCATATCATAGAAACTGGAAAGTGCTTTCAACAGACCTAAAAATGATTTGACCTTCTGTTTCACTATTTGACTGGCAATATATAGCCTTGATTCTGGGTTCAAGTATTTTTCATATTGTTTTACTTTCAATTGTGCGTTTAGTGTTTCCTGAGGTATCGTATTTGATAAAAGATTTCCATTCCAGTTGAGTAAGACAATAGAAACATCGTGTTTAGATAACCAACGCATAGCTTCGAATGATATAGAACCGTAATGGCCGTCTATGATAATGTAATCATAAGGTATCCTGTGAGGTTCAAATTCAATAATATTATCATTTTGCTTTATAGTAAGATGAGTTTTGTTAACATCAATATTTATCCCAAAACCTGACAAAAGTAATGGGTTCATTTGCCTACCTTTGGTAATAATATTTCCTTCAGAAAGGTATTGGAATATTCGTTCTTAACAACATTACCATTGAAAGAATCAACAATAAAATAGGAACGCAATATCGTTAAGAGAGGATTATCAGTTTTAATATTTTGATTGTCTAATATTTGTGAAATAAATGACTTTGGATTGTTTTCAATCTTTGATTTATTCTCCGGAAATTTCTTGAGAAGAGAGATTTTGTTCTTATCAGAAACTAAAGTAGGAAGATAGAACTCTATAATCCTTATAAATAAAAATATCCTATCCGCAGATTTTAGATTAAGAAAATAATCCATTGCCATTGGTGATGTTGATATTATATTTGACATTTCATTTCTCTGCTTATCTGGAAATATTAAGTTCTTTAGTTTTGCGTTAATTTAATTCTAATTACTAAATAAAAATTAAAAGTCAGCATTTGATTATCTTTAAAATAAAAAGGATTCGATTAAATAATTTTTTGAGAAAAAGTCATGCTAAAATCTTTATTCTACATGTTTTTGATGTTATTATTTTCTATATTGGATAATATTAACGCAAAACTCCAGTTTCCTAATATTATCACTATAAGATTAATGGTTAATGATATGATATCCCGAAATTAAATTCCTTTTATACCCCTTATTTTTCATTCTAAAACAATACCGAGTTATTTTTCAGGTTCTTATGTCTGCTCTTGAGAACTTTTCTGTACCTGCTCTTTAGGCTGTTCTTCTAGCTGTTCCTGTTCTGCCTGTTGCTGTTTTGGTAGTGATCTTTCATAATCCTGCTTACTCCTCTCCATAAGGTCTTTTATCTGATCAGGGTTTTCATAAGCCCACTGCTTGAATGCATTGTAGTCTGGCTTACCTTCCTGCACAATGTAAGAATTTCCATACTGGTCAATGAAGCCACTATCCGTGACTTGCATATTCTTTATGTATTCCTCTACTTCAGGGTCGAGCTTCTTTTCTTCCTTAGGTGCAGGCTGTGGTTGTGGAGATGGTTGAGGCTGTGGCTGTGATGCGGGTTGCTCCTGAACCTGTGGCACTTCTGGTATCTTTTGAACTGCTAGTGCCCTCTCTTTCTTTCCAGTTGCACGCATTCCAGTCATTGCACCTACCACATTAGTTGCCGTCTCAGCGATCTTATTTATTACGGCGAGGTAGTCGTCTGGTTGCCAATCTTCATTTGTGGAAGGCAACCCCATAGCCTTGATCCAGCCCATTGCCTCTGCGTATTCCCTTACCTGCCTCTGGAATTCAAGTTGCTTCTGCATTTCTTCTGCGAATGAACTTGACTGCTGTGGTGTGGTTAAGTCTTTGTATAGAGTTAATATTTCATTCCTCAACTGCGATAGGTTTGTCTCATTTGTCCTTTTCATCTCTTCCATACTTTTTTGGCTTACTTCACTCATTTTTAAAAGTTCCTCTTTGAGTTTTTCTATTTCACTTGCCTTGCTTGCATTTAGTACCTGAATTAGCTTGAGAAAATCATCAATTGCACTTTCTTTTTTGCCCCCTTCCATCATCTGCATCATCATCTTGAACTTGAATGCCTTTGTGAAGTCATCCTCCTTTTTCTGTGTCATTTCATCAATGAGCTTTGAGACCAAGAACATCTGCATTAAATTATCAAAGGTGTTGGGCTTTTGCTGTGCATATAAAAGTAGTACTGGCAATATTGTGTCTATGCCCTTTTCTTTCCCCTCCTTTCCAAATGTTGACAGTAGGGAAATTAAGATGCTTGGATCAATTCCTGGAGGATTATCATCAGAGGCAGTGTTCTCCTTTTTTAAATAGTTCTCTATTAACATCTTAATTAAATCCGCAAGCACTTCTTTTTCCTGAATCTTTTCTTGAGCCATTTTTCCACCCCCTACATATTTTCCTTGATTATTTTTGCAAGCAAAATGGAATTCAGCTGGGCAATAGCACGGGCATTAGCCCTTGTGGCTTGCCTGTTTCTGTTCATCTCTTCAAGATTGTTCAAAACCTTGATCAATGTTTCACTAGGCGCCTCTTCATATTGAGCCTGCCCCGTAATATATTGCGTTCCTGCGATCCTAACAAATTCTGGAAATGTCATCCCCTTTTTCTTGCAAAAATCTTCAAAATCCTTTGCTATATAATGCATCTCTATGCCTAAACTGAGGGCATCATCTATAATTTCACTTATTTTAGCAAGGAATGCCTTCCTTGCCTCATTTTCTGCCCCCTGCTTGAGTTCTTCCTGCAACACCTTATCAAGGCTGAGATATTTCTTCTTTAGAGTACCAATGAGAAAATTTACTTCCTCAGTTGTCAGTGGTTGTGAAAGATTGTATTTTGAGAGTATTTTTGCTAACATATCCCCCTCCTTTTCAGGTGCATTTTCTACAAGTTCCTTCTGTATTTGTGATACTGCTGGCTGAGTTTGTACTGTCTGTTGTGATTGCATCTCCTGGATTTGCTGTTGTTCATTTTGTTTTCCCTGCTGTTCAAAACTTTTTAAGTACTTATAGATCACCTGCCTTGAAATCTTCAGGTTTTTGGCTATCTGTGCTATTGGGATACCATTTTTCCGCATTTCCCTAATCTTCTCTATTTGCTCTTTGGGAACAGCCATAGGTAACTATATAACCTACTTATATTTAAATTTTTTATCTGTTAGTCATTTACATGTAAATAAGGTGTAAATGAAATGTAAATAAATTCATTGACATGTCAATAAAGTGTTAATAAACTGTCAACAAAGGGTAAAAAATTGTAAATAAATTGTCAATGAACTGTCAAAGAATTGTTATCAAAGTGTCAAAAAACTGTAAATAAAGTGTAAATAAAAGTGTAAAAAAAGTGTAAACGTTTACACTCAAAATTACTTCCCTCATGATGAGCATTTTTTAAAAAAATTACAAGTGATCCACGAGCAACTTTTAAATGAGGGCAATCAAAATCGAGCGTAAACGTTTACACGTAATCTTAATTAAATTATACTCATTTTTAAAATTTTAATGAAAAAATTTATTAATTGGAATTTGATTAATCAATATTGGGGGATGAAAAATGGTTGAAAATCAACCCTTACCTCCAAAAAAATCAAGAAAGAAAACGTGGATAGTAGTGGGAATTGTTTTAATAGTGATAATCATCATAGTAATTGCAGCAGTATCCGTTCCCCCTAGGAATAAATCAGGGACATCTTCGACTGCACCAGTGCAATTTACAGTAGATAAGGTAATTTTGGACCAAAAAACACCGAGTATATTTAATGATACGGGTCACACATATTATATCTTTAATATTACCATAAAAAATACAGGTTCTGATAATATTGACGTAACTCCATTTGATTTTTATCTAGTCACATCTAATGGAACTGTGCAGATATCTGCCTTCGGTAGCGAAACAAATGCCTTGAATGATGTAACCTTATCCCCAGGGCAAACAGCAACTGGGCAATTAGAGTTTGCTGTGCAGAATGGTGCTACCCTAAAGGCAATTTATTTTGAATATAACTCCCAAAAATTTTATGCACCAAGCATCCCTGAGCCATCTGGCAGTGTTTGAGTATCCCATGTAAAATTGCAATAAATGCATCTTAAATTTTTTTTTATTTTTTAATTTATGAATTTTAGATAAGCAATGAAGTGCTTCATTACAATTAAGTTCTCTGTTTTTCCGTCTCTACCCTTTACCTCTACCTCTAGTTCATATGGGCTCACCCTCAGTAACTTACCCATTATGCTTGTGTTTGCTATTGTTGTTGTCAGGATATTTTTGCCATCATCCCTCATTGTGATCATTGCTAATGTATCATACATCCTTTGTTTTTGTCCATCACTGCCTCCAGATCTCCCTGGAACTTCATTTTTCTTCTCATTCAATACTTCCATATTTCAAAACCTCCTTTGTCCTTGAATAAAGGACCTTGATTTTTGAAAAACATCCCCTTTTTATTGGGGCATTTTTAGAGATATGCCTCAAAATAGGTATTTTTACCCTTACCAATAGGGGTATACCTGAAAAATGCCTATGGAAATAGGGGGTCATGGTTCTAAAACCTCCCTTGCTTTTTTTACATTATCCCTCATTTTTTCTAACCCCTCCTTTGAGATCGGTTTATGCCTCTTTAACCAATTCTCTTCGAGAATGGAAGAATCAATGGGGGTGTCCTCATTTATCCCTTGGATCCCTGACCTCACTATTATTTTTTGATCTAGCATTTTTAAAGTAAAATAGCCTTTGACACTATGGGTTTTATTGACCTTTGAGATCTTTTTTTGTGTAATTATGAACTCTAGGCCTGAATACTCAAGGTTTTTACATATAGCCTCGTCTGAATACCAAATTGCTTTTCCCTTGCTTTTATTTAAAAGACATATAGGGGCATTGCAAGAATCAAAGTATGGACATTCTATTACTTTCATTTCTCCTTCTCCTCCTCCCCCTCTATTGAATTATATTCCTTTTCATCAATAACATAGACATTACTTTTCGATGCGAACCTACTTGAAAATTCATAGTATTTTTTTTCTAAGATCTCTGAATAAGGGATCTTGTAATAATGCATATCCCCAAATTGCTTATGTTCTACGTTTTGAATGCCAAAGTCTTTGAAAAATCTATTAGAGAAATATTCGTCTGACTTAAAATAACGATAATCCTTTAGGGGATGAGAATCTGAAATGCTTTCTTCTCCCTTTTCTTCACTAGATCCTTGTTCAATTTTACTAAACTCCTCGATAGGGATTCCCTCTTTTGACTCTTGACCTGACCCTTGACCTCCCTCTTTTTCTAAAATTTTAGACCATGTTTTCAGGTTGGGACACCCCCCTTTGTTTTCAAAGTTAAGCCCTGTAATAATCTTGAAAATTTTTTTTGATTGGACCAACTTGTTATCATAATCTTCTACACCCCCCTTATCATTACAATCTTCCCCCCGGGTAGTTAATTTTATATTGATAAGTTGGGACAAACATTCAACAATGCTGGAATCATTATTCTGCGTGTCTTTTTCAATAATGTCTCCTTGCCCCAACTTCATGGAATTTTCATCAACAAATTTTACATTCGTGAAAACGTAAACTTTTTTTCCGCCAATTCGCTCACGTTTTTTAGGGTACTCCTGGCTGAATTTCTTAGTGAATACTTGCCTTTTTAGAGGGACTATACCCTTTCGATTACACCATTTTTCAAAAATTGTGTATGCATCCTCCACAGTTACATAATCATTAGATGTATTTGTATTAACACGTTCCGTCATCTCCTCTATAAAGTTTTGAACTGGATCACTCAACATTTCTAGTAGTGAGGTTTTTTCGTCATATCCCATTTCCCTCCACTCAGTGATTTCCCCATTTTCATTGATTTTTATTATCTCTGGAAAGATAAAATTAAACTTCTCTAAGATTTTCAAAAGGTTTGCAAGATATGTTGCAATTTCATTTCCCTCTTTTTTAAATATCAGTTCCTCAATATTTGGTATCCTCTGATTTGTTTTAATTTCAGAAGTCCTGGTTTGCACAAGAATTATGCGTTCAATCGTTGCAGGATTTTCTATTTTCAACATGGGTAAATTCTGGACAAAGATACCCTTTACATGCAAACGACCTGTGTACTTCTGTTTATACTTCCCTTCCACATCAATAAAATCTCCGCCAAACAATTTATTAAACAGATCCCAGTTTTCAGGCCTAAGATTGTTAATTTTGCCAACCTCTGCATCTGTCACGAAGTTTTTATTAACGATACTGTAGACATCAAACCGAAAATCATTTCTTAACATTTTGTTCACGGATATTGTACCGTGACCTTCCGGGTTAATTAAATGCAACAATCTTATTAGAGAACCTTTACCAATACGTTGTCTGCCCACAATCCAAAGTGTTTTATGAACAGGAAATCCAGGGTATAGAGTATACGCCATATAAAAAAGAGTAGGAAATACATATTCCGGTGGCACTAATGTACTGAGAAAGCGTAAAAACAAAGGAAAATCAGCGTTTGGATCAATTTCCCGATTGAGGTAATTCGCATTTACATACCAGGTATAGAAGAACTCAGGTGTTAATGGATCCAGATTCCATGTTTTTAAGTTTAGAAGGCCATTCCTAAAGGGGATATGAGTTGGTGGGTTTATCTCACTTGGATTTGTGTAGGTGTTTCGTCTTACCATATTTATAGCCTCTGTAATAACACTGGTCATTACACCTTGGTGTTTTTTCTTCTCACAGATGGATTTTATTTTTTGAAGTGTATTAATTTCATCTTTTTTGAGTTTTGAATTGTCTAGATCTTCAATAATTGAGAAACATAAATTTAGTTGAGAACGTAAAAATTTCTCCGCAATTTCTTTAAGTTTTGACTCACCCCGAATGTAGAAACCATCGGCATAAATGTGAACTAATTCCTTCTCCGAATCAGGGTCTGCAATTGTTTTAATTCCAATTATGGTATTTTTATTTTTATCAATAAATGTAAAATTTTCAATAATATGATTATAAACATCATTTGGACCCACATTTATCAGTTCTTGCAAACGTTCGAATTTCCATCTCTTTTCTATAAAATCCATTTTATATCCCCTCCATAAGATTTAAATAAAAGAAAACATATAGTTTAGCGGCAATAGTGTTATTCTCCATTTTCATTTTTATCCCTTCTTTGTTTCTCTATTTAAAATTGAAATCCATGTGTGGACTTTTGCCAAAAATTCAAACTCTAACATTTCATCAGGTTCTGATAACAAAACCTGTGCAAGTGAAGATTCCGGATATTTATTAATATAATTTAATTTTAATTTTTTAATATTTATCATTTTTCTTCGCCCCTTAAAAATAAGCAACCGTTGGAATGCAATTCAAACGTTAGGGTTTTGTCCTTTACAATTTTTAGAGATTTGAGATATGCAGGTGGTAAAGCGATGTAGAAGGAGTTGCCGAATTTGACGAGTTTTCTTTCCCATATCGCAATTACCTTATCCATGCTAGTCTGTATACATATGTTAAATATTAGTAAATTCTTTGTAAAATTATTTGCCGTTTTTAACTTAAAAGGATTTGAAATATTAATCTTAACAAAGATTAAAATATTTGTATTAATTTGATAATTAATATGAATATGGATGAAGAAATAAAGAAAGGTAAAAAGGAAAAGGAGGATTATAGGGGATCTCATTTAAAGCGTTTTGAAATAAAGTCCGAGATTATTTTAGCTCTGATAAATGGCTCATTGACCTTTGATGAATTATTTGAAAAAATTAATTATACATACAAAAATAAGTACATATCTAAATTTAACAAAAAAAAAGATTACACGAAAGGATATAAGATTTCATTTATACAATGAAGAATATGGTCTAACAAAATCAAAAACCGGAAAAGTTATCATTTTAAAGAATGGAAAGTTATCTTTGAATATAACCAATCCCGATTCTGTTGCAAGTATGATAGATTACCTTATAATAAACGATGAATATGGTTTGAAAATACAAAGGGCTTTAGATTTAGTATTTATTTTTTGTGTTATGTCCCCTTACGGTGATTTTCCATTCGAGGGTATTAAATTTTATGAATATCTTAGGAATAATGATATTGAATTTATTAGTTATGATACTATTGAAATGATGGGAGACATTCAAAACATTGAAATACTATTAAAAAATGATAATGAAATTAAAACTGTTCTTGATGCAATAAAATCAATTAGGGGTGAAATTAATACATATTTTAAAATTGCATATATACTCAAGGTAATGGAAATATCTAAGAAAGTTGAAACCCTAGAAGTAAATTCAAAAGAATTGTTGGAAAAATTTATGTTATATTCTTTTTCCTTATTTCCACTCTCAAAAAAAGAAATAGAAAACCAAGCTATGTATATTGAAGAAGATATTATAAAGGAATTCTTTGAAAACATAATTAAAATGACAATCAATGAAGATAAAATGAAATTTAACATTTATAAAGGATTAATTGCGTCACGTTTTGATGAAATAAAAGAGTATCTAAAAACGGCAATTTTTCTTCCACTACACACCGATTCATTTAATTTTATGCGCTCTTTAAAAGATGAAAAAATATCGAAGTTTATTCAAGAAGTTATAAAACTTGGAAATAATAAAAACCATTCGGTATTTGAAATTAGAAATATTGTTGTCAATATCTTAATAAGTAAGATAAATAAAAGAATTCATAATGAAATAAAAAATAATTTTAAAGAAATTTTTTATAAAATTTATAGAATTCAGAAAAATATTAACATTTTTAGAAAGGCAATTTCATGATTGCCTTGCCATTTGGTAGTGAGGCTACAAACTCATAACCCTGCTCAATGTATTTCTCAACATCATTTAGTGAAATCACCCTTTGCTTGTTCCCGTTGTTTGTCATTGCTCCAGCTATCTTGTCCCTCAAAATTTTCTGGAAATCCTCATCTGATATGTGCTCAAGGTCTATCCTTTCTATCTCATCTTCCTTATAGCCTACCGCAAGCAATAACTGCTTCTCAAAGAATAGTTTAGCGTCGTTTTCTGAAGCTTCTCTAATTGCTGTTTCAAAGTATTTTGTGCATTTCTTATAAGATTCTCTCATCTCCTCTATCATATCAGGAGGCAATCTCTTATTGGTTGAATACCTTGCCTCAATATCTCCCTTATGCCCCATTATGAACATTCTCCAGGGATGTGAAATAAGACCCTTTGACTCTGCAATATCCAGGGCCGTGGCAAAGTATCCCCTCAATACATATGGCCTCATGTTCAGTCCTGCTGATCTTATTGCCTCTCTTATTTCCCTGGTTATTAGCTGTGTCCTTAGCATATTGTGTGATTTAACTCCCTTTTCATCAAGGATAAGCAATGGAGATTCTGGTGTTAATTTCTCTCCCTTGTTTTTCCTTTCCATTAGGTATTCTTTGATGTATATTATACCCTCCTCTGATATGAAAGTGAAATACTGATGTTTAGCTTTGCTCAATGAAGACCTTACCACTAATATTGTTGGTGTTTTTTCAAACTCCAGTGTTTCAAGGTTCAATTCCTTTAGATCACCTAACCTTATGCCATCAGTCCCATCGTAATTGCCAAGGGATTCAGGCCTTAACCCTGAAAACGCCATTAGTGCAATTGCAACTCTCCCTCTTGTTGATGCCTTTCTTATTATTCTTGCAAGTTCTTCCTTGCTTGGTACCCTTTCATTTGTTATTCTTGGGCTTTCATTCTCTCCTTTGATCTTCATATCTATCTTTAGGTCTATATCATTGAATTTTAACCATGATCTCAATG